>Ga0302321_100000684_pt1 | contig 29556 bp, 25 predicted proteins | sample Fen_T0_1_FD_202505 | JGI IMG/M metagenome (GOLD analysis project Ga0302321, IMG submission 202505) | Peat permafrost microbial communities from Stordalen Mire near Abisko, Sweden - Fen_T0_1 | ecosystem: Environmental > Terrestrial > Soil > Wetlands > Permafrost | place: Sweden: Abisko... | reverse complement strand
GCCTTGCAGCCGTACTCACACGCGAGGCGCCAGACCCGAACAGACGCCGCCTACTCTTGCTCGATCGTGCCCAAGCAGGCGTCCTCCAAGTCGACCTTGCTGCGGCTTAACCGATCACCGATGAACGCGTGCTTATGCGAACTAGCCGTTCACTGCGCCGCCACGTGACGGATCCTTTGAGCTCCGGGCACAACCATGGGGGCAACGACACCAGCGATTCCAAGACCCGCAATGACACTGTAATTTGACCATCGATTGCCGGGAACCGTATCTAAAGCCCGTTGCCCGATGGGCGACCATGCCACGCTGCGGGTCATCGACAGGTTCACGCCGCTCTCGTCGACGAAGATCAGTCTGGAAGGGTCCCACGTTTTTTGCGCTTTCCGGAACTGGATTCGGGCGGCAACGACATCCGGTCGATCGCGCTCAGTGGCGAAGACGGTCTTTTTTTTAGCGACATTCCCATTCGGCACAGAGTACGCCAAATCGTCGTGTCACTGACCTTGCGGCCGCCGTGACGCGGAAACAACCGAAGCAACATATCCAACGTGGCATCCGGCCTTTTTTCCACCAGCGCACGCAGAACCTCTTCTCCTTGTGGGTCAACTATTCTTGCCTTGCCGGGTGGAGACAATGGCGCTGGATCGCCGGTCAGTCGCACTCGCGCTCGAAGCTTGCGGACGAAGCTTCCGCTGACTCCGAACTGCTCCGCGACGACCTCGGACGACGGTTCCGATTCAAGCGCAACCAAGACTTTCTGACGCAGATCGATGGAATAGGACACCCGACTCCATTAACACGCGTTCCGTTTCATGGAAGGGGGCTCTAGTGCGAGCAGAAACGATTTTCTGAGGAGAAGGACATGATGAAGGGAAGCACATCCCGAGCTCCGCCGTGACCGAGGAAGAACCTGTAGCCAATCTGATCAAACGAAAGACATCCGGGAATGCATGGGTGGCGAATCTCCCGTGCTTGCTGAGGGCCTCGTTTCGGAGTAATTCCCGCGCACCAAAGTTCGAAGGGCTGCACATCGCCAGATCGCCTGTCGACTGCCACAACGATAGAGGAAAGCAACAATGAACAGATTGCAACTTACAACCAATGGTGTCTGGCTTGCGTTTATCCTGGCGGCGTGCACCTCGGAATCGCCCACTTCGCCGAATGGCGGAGTCGGCGGCAACACTCCGGCGAGCAGCGGCACGGGCGGCGCTCAGGGGAGCGCCACCGGTGGCACGAAAGCCGGCGTCGGCGGTAACCCGAGCGGCTCGACAACGAGTTCCCCTCAAACGGGCGGTGCGCCTGCCGCGGGCGGTGCGTCTGCCACGGGCGGGACGGCTGTGGCCGCGGGTGGTGCTCGTGCCACGGGCGGGACGGCTGTGGCCGCGGGCGGTAACCCGACAGCAGGTGGCGCAGGCGGGAAATCGGCAACAGGCGGTGCTCCTGCCTCGGGTGGCTCAACCCTTGCCCAAGGAGGTACCAACGTTAACGCGGGCGGTTCGGCAACAACAGGAGGCTCCATTGCGGTGGGCTCAGGCGGTGCGAATACCGGCGGGACTGGCGCCGTAGCAACCAGCGTACCGCAAGTCATCACTTCTGATCAGACCACCCAGTGGAAGACGGGAACTTATACCGAGGTTACCACGGGGACTGCGGATATTACCGTGGGAACGAGCGGCGGCCAGAGCTATGTTGGTTTCGGCGGCACCTTCAACGAAGTTGGTTGGGACGTCATGAAATCACTTAGCGACGCGGATCGAACTGCGGTGATGAATGCTCTCTTCTCGGCTGACGGCGGCATTAACTTCGCCTGGGGCCGCATCCCAATCGGCGCCAGCGACTACGGTCTTACCTGGTACAGTCTGGACGATACCGCCAATGACACCTCGATGAGCAAGTTCTCTATCGACCACGACAAGACGAACCTTATCCCATACATTAATGCGGCGCTTGCGGTGAAGGCGGACGTCAAGTTCTGGGGCAGCCCCTGGACTCCGCCTGCCTGGATGAAGTCGAACAACAGTCTCGACGCAGTTACCGGCAAGACCGCACCGTATGCGGCGGCGGATGGTTACATGAAGACCGACGACGCAAACCTCACGGCTTTTGCGTTGTATCTCGAAAAATTTGTCCAAGAATACGGAAAACTCACGCCCGCGATCAAGATCAGTGCCGTTGTTCCGCAGAATGAACCCGGTTACGGCAACCCTTACCCGAGCTGCTACTGGGATTCAGCGACCTATGTGAAATTCGTGGGGCAGTACTTGGGCCCACTGTTTTCCAAGGATTCAATTAGTACCGATATCTGGGCGGGTACCATGTCGGCGCCCGCTGATGGAGATATCGCAGTCGCGGCTTGGAACGATGCGACCGCCAAGACATACCTCAAGGGCTCTGGTCTGCAATGGAACACGTTCGACAAGTGCAGCACCTTGAAGGGGAAGGGCTTGCTCGTGATGACCGAGCATAAGTGCGGCAACTACAACTTCAGTACCAAGACGCCCAAAGGAGATTACACGCCGTCCAGCACACGCACGAGCGTACCTCCGAATGACTACAACTACGGCATTGAATCCTGGTACGAAATCCGGGACTGGCTCCAAGGGGGCGTCAACTCGTACAACGCCTGGAACATGGTGCTCGACACGAATGGTTTGAACAACAACAGCAATGCCAAGTGGCCTCAGAATGCGCTCATCGTTGTGGACAAGACCGCCAAGAAATACACCTTGACGCCTGCCTATTATGTGTTCCGTCACGTGTCTCAATACTTGAAGCTGCCGGCAACCTTGATCAACACCTCAGGTGACTACTTGGGCTTCAAGAATGCCGATGGCAGTTATGTGGTCGCGGTTTACAACAAGGGCGCGGCCAAGAACATGATTGTTTCGGTGAACAACAAGAAGTTGCAGTTTGCGGCGCCTGGCAATGGCTGGGCTACAATCAACGTGCCGCAGTAACGAGCGCACTCGCTAGCCAATACCGGGAGCCGCCCGTAAGGGGCCGCTCCCGGTTGCCTTTTTCTTGTCCCTAGATCCTGAAATTCCAACATCGGTTGATGAATCAAGATCGCATAAGAAGGATCGTCATCTGACCGAGGCTAACGTCCCGGAATAGTTTTGCGCCTCTTTGCCGCACGCTAGCTCATCGACGATGACTGCGGCAAGTGCGGGAAGTGAAGTAAACTTCTGCGGCACTAGAGATACCGTCGACAAATACTCTCGATGCAATGGTCATTGCGGCACGTGTCGGTCACACACTCGTATCCCTGTGCGCAGGTCGCCCCTACTGCGCGCTCAAGCTTTGGTCCGCAAGCACCGGCGTGCGAACCTGAGGTTTGATTGTCAGGCGTGTAGCATTTACCCGACGCGCAACTGGCATCGTCGTATCCACAACTGATGCCGTCCGCCAATGGCGCCGAGCAAATCCCCGTGTCAACTGACAGGTTACAGGCGCCGCTTGCGCAGTCGGCAGCAACCATGCACGCCCGCCCATCGGCGGCTTTGGCTAGGCACGTGTTGGCACCTTCTGTTCCAATTGGGGCACAACGACCGCTCGCGCAGACTTCACGACTGTGGCACGGCTGACCATCTGCCAGGTCCCGCTTGCAGCTGCCCAAATTGGAGCCCGCTGTGTTTGGGACGCACTCCAGCCGATTGAAGGAGCTCGCGAACTCGTTGTCCTTGTCGGCTAAGCGGCTCTCGAAGCAAATTGCCTCGGACCGATCCAACGTGCAGGGCTCACCCAGCTTGGCCAGTTTCACGCAACGCCCATTGCCATCCGATTGTGCCAGACACATAGAACCCGGTTGGCAATCATGGACTCGACCTTTGTAATCGCCGACAACCGCGCAGGCGCTCCCAACGGCTTTCATCCCAGTAAATACTCCGCCAAACGTCCATACGTCAGTCAGGACCTTCGGCTAGCTCGGATGAAATCGCTCCATGGACTTGGTCCGGCGCCCTGGTCGCGGACGGGTCGGCGGAGGCGCGAGATCGACATGAATTTGAAGCGTGCGACCGCTACGCGTCTTTAGCTTCCGAGCGTTGATCGTGTCGCATTGCGCTGTCAGCAGCGCCATTGCGTCCGGGTCGCGATGGTTGTACTCGAAAGTCAGGATTTCGAGCTGGGGCCGGAGACGTAGTCGCGCAGGCAAGGTTGCTACTCTGTCGAGGAAGCTGAGTGGCTCCATGCGCGCATCACCGAGATACTCCTTGAGCACGAATGTGATGGCCAAGACCAAGCCGACCTTCAGGACGCTGAAGATGGAGTCCAGCTCAACGTCATGTTTGAAGATGCGCCGACGAGACTCGAGGTTTTCTTGTTCGGCTTGGTGTCGCTCAAGTTGGTCCTGCTTTCGCTGGAGCCTGCTGTTGACCAAGACCGTCTTCTTCTTGGTGCGCGCAACCATCTGCGTCTGCTTGTGCACTAGCAGCGCCATTTCCTGTTCTTGCGTGGCAAGCTCTTGTAGTTTCGGCGTGATCAACTTTCCGTCACTCAATCGAGTGTGCAGTTGCTGTGCGAGGGTATCGTACCGTTCCTCGGATTGAGCTAAGAGCTTGCTCTGCTCTTTCGACTGTTTCCGCTCGAGTGTGGCTTCTTCGGTAAGCTGCGCGACATGTTCTTGCCCTCGGGCGATACGCTGGTCAAGCTCATCGAGTCTGGTGATCACAGTAACATTGTCAACGAGTTGCTTGCCGTAGCCATGGACCTGTTTGAATCCGATTGCCTGATTGATGGCGCGGAAGTTTGCCTCCTGTTTGGGCCATCGCTCGAAGTACAGGTCCGAAAGCTCTGACGCCTTCCAATCGCGCTCCTCCAATCGCGTACTGGCCCCAAGATAGGTGACCGTGCCTTTGGTGCGTCGTTCGACTTCGATGACGCGTATGCGGAATGGTTTCGACGGCTCGTCGGGGTCGTTAAGATCCACCAAGCCGATACGCACTCGGTCTCCATCTCGATAGGCCTGGTAGTTGGTTCTGTTGAAGATGCGCTTGCCGTCGAGCATAGACGGCTTCAGGCGGGTGACCCATCCACGAGCAGGTTTCCCTTGCTCCAGCCCCTTGAGGAAAGGCACCGAGTTGCCCTCAGCGTCAATGACTACGATGCGACCAATCTCGGCGCCGTCGTTCATCTTGCAGAGCCGTTCGAGCATCTTTGGAACGGTTCTTACCAGAGGCGCACGCCCGCTGTGCGTTACCATCCACAAGGTCACTCCGTAGCCGGAATGGAACCCCACTGTCTCCAGCGCTGGCATCACCCTGCCAACCGAACTCACCTTTGAGGACTGGCTGAATAGATCGGTCCATACCGGCTTGTTCGTTCCGTCGACGTAGAGTACGACCGCATCGCGCGCGTTACCCCATTTCGCCGTTTGGTCGAGCCAGATCCGCGCATGTACCTCCCACAGCGTGTTCGATACCCCGACGTACTTCAGCTCGCGACTGAATAGGTCGAGGGTGGACGGCATGTAGCCAAAACCGCATAGTTCCCCAAGCAAAGCCCCGCGCGCAGCGCGGATCCCATCCCAGCGTCCACCTCCCAATAGCGGACTCGTCATCAATGCCAACATCTTCTGCTCGATAATCTCGTGGCGCGCTCCACTCATGTGCAATCGACTCGGATCCAAGCCTATTCGCTTGCCCTCGACACTGGCAAATCCGGGCCCTATTGCGTCACCTTCACCCTTCGAATACCGTCCGTTGTAGCTAGGCAGAAAACGACCGCAGTCGTCGCGGTCACTGAGATCGACAGGCGACGGAGCCTCGGGTACCGGGACCTCCGCCAGCTGCTCTTGCACCGCCACTGCCAGAGCCTTGAGATAGCCGGTTTCCACCAGAGCCGCTTCCACAAGCTTCATTCCACCGAGTTCCAGTCACTGCTCATTACAAACGGCTGCGCCCGACACCGGGCCACATCGACGTGCTAGACCATTGGTTTGTAAGACTCGTTTGACGACCGTCCCACTGGTCTTATATGCGTGGTACTTGGCAACGTGCTCAACGATGACGGCTACGTCGACATTCGGATCTGCTCGCCTCAACGTGCAGATCGCGAGCTCTACTTCCTTCGGCATTGCCTGTACGACAGGGGGCACACGCCAATCTACGAGGCCATCAACTCCAAATTCGATGTAGCGCTGCTGCCAGCGGCGTAAGTTTGCCCGTGAGCCCTTCGGAAACTTCCGAAGTACGGCCGCTCGCTCTGATTCCGTTGGTTCGCGCGCCACAAAGGTTTGCAATGCTGCCTGACGCTTCTGGGCGTCCGAGAAACGTCGGATTCTGAGTTCTGGGGGCCAGTCCTGCCACAGCTCGTACCAATCTGCTTTTTTCGGCTCGTAGGTGTCGACGCAAAGGGCGTCTTTCATGAATGCAGTCGATCACCAGTGACGCAAAAAAGCGATCCCCAAAACGCCGCCCGTGAACGATTCTTCGATCGCGACAACGGAATTTGATCGCAACATCGGAATTGGCGCTCTCCATCACGAACGAGCACTCACGAACACTGCGCGTCGCTCGGATCTGCAATGGCAACTCATGTCGTCGTGTGCCGCACCAATTCCGCGGCGCGTGCCACTCAGTCGATGACTACCCCATGGTCGGCGAATCCGCAGCCAAACCCAATGGACCATTTCGGAACGTCGCTTCGCGATCTATCAGGACAAACCATAATGGTATTCTGTAGTTTCATCCCTTGAGCACCCAGTGTTAGCCGAAGGTCCTGACTGTTATGTCGCCAAGGCCCTCAATGAGTGGCTAACGGACGTAATCCAGAACACGGTCCCGGTCTTCTCGAATGAGATCTACGCCGGCACTCGGTGGTTTGAGATCATTTGCAAGCAACTCGAAAGCTCTAACTTCGCGATTCTCTGCATTACTCGGGAGAACGCCAAATCGCCATGGGTGAACTTCGAGGCTGGTGCGTGTGGCAAGCACATGGATATTGCCAGGGTAGTTCCATTCCTCATCGATGGCGAACCGACGGACTATGCGCCGCCAATAAGCATGTTTCACAGGGTGATTCGATATGCGCCGCGGGAGCGACGCGTCATCGAAGTCTTGCGGAGAGGGAGGGATTGACTATGCCCTTCGGGCATTTCTTGCTTCGCAATGACCGTCGCCCTCACTGACACTCGTCCACTGCGTGGACTCGTGCAGTTCGGGTCGCACCCTCGGTTCCCTCGGGTTCGAAACGGCGATTCATGGTTCGTCGCGGAATCGCCACGCGAAACAAGCTTTGCGGAGAGGGAGGGATTGACTATGCCCTTCGGGCATTCCTTGCTTCGCAAGGACCGTCGCCCTCACTGACACTCGTCCACTGCGTGGACTCGTGCAGTTCGGGTCGCAGCCTCGGTAACCTTTTGAGCTACGCCCGCTTAGCAAGCGGGTTTGGGTGCCTCCACCCGCTCGGCCGAGCTTTGCCCCGGCCTCCCGACCTCCTCCAACGTCATGCTCGCCACCGCTGCCGCGCTGGCTGTGCGTGGCGGGAAGGAGGTTTTGCAGCTCGCCGTTTCGCGGCTGCTACTTTCGCCGTTGCGATGCTATCTTCGACGCGTACGGGACGATCACGCTCATGGCACACGCACTGAAGTTCCACGCTCGGGTGAAGGGTAAGACGCTGCCGCTGCCGGACCTCGGCGCGTTCGAAGGAAAGCGGGTCGAGGTGATCGTGGTTGAGGACGAAGTACAGCTGCCTGCCTCCGAGGCTCCAACACTGGCTAGGCAGCGCCCCCTGGGGCTCTATCGAGGACAATTCACGATCCCGGAAGACTTTGATGCGCCACTCCCCGCCGATATCCAGAAGTACTTCGACGGGGAAGGCAGCGAGTCTTGAGGCTGTTGCTCGATACGCACGTGTGGCTCTGGATGCTGCTCGAGCCGGAACGTCTCAATGAGGAGGCGCGCGCAGCGGTGGCAGCCACCGGCAATATCGTCTTGATTTCGGTGGTGAGCGCATGGGAGATGGCAATCAAGAACTCCATCGGGAAGCTTCCACTCCCTGGTACCGTGTCACAACTCGTTGACTCGACCTTGGCTGATTTCGATGTCGAGCTTCTCTCGATCGAGCTGCAGCATGTCTTGACCGGTGCTGCACTTCCGCCTCACCACAAGGATCCGTTCGATCGGTTGTTGATAGCCCAGGCAAAAGTCGAGAGCGCGACGCTGCTCACGGCTGATGCAGTGATTCGCCGTTACGGTGGCGAGACCCTTTGGGCAACATGAGTCTAGGCGGAGGCCTGACGGTGAGTTTCGACGAGGTCAAGGCAATCGAAACCTTCTAGCTCGGCTAGCGACGGCCAGTCGACGTGGTCCCTGGGATCCACCAGGCGATTCCGTTCATTCGACGGCACGGGACGTATCGCTTGCTGCAACGGGTTGCTCATGGCCCAATGCGCACCCATTCACTGTTTAGTAGCCAGTCGACATGCGGGTCGGCACGAAACAGCGAGATGCGCAGCTCAAGGCGCTTGTCCCCAGTGCTTTCTGCTAGGTCCTCCGCCTTCTTTAGATGCCCTTGCGTGTCCCGAGCGTTGCCTTCAAGTGCGGCCACGTGCGCGAGCCCGATATGCGCCCACCCAAGGGACTGCGCATTCCGAAATCGCTCTGCCAACGCTACGTTCATTTCATAGTGCGCCTTCGCTTCAGCAATGTTGTGGAGTCCGAGATGTGCATCGCCAAGGTTTCCGTGGTTATGGCACCAGAGATATGCCCAACCTGATTCGAATGTCCTATCCGTCGTGCGCTGCTCGCACAGCCGAAGTGAGCGCTCGAGATACTCGATTGCCGTCATTCTCTCGCGAGTGTTGCAGCGGTTCCTTGGGTCGATGTTCTTGATGAGGCCGATATTTCCCAGAGCGCTTGCCACTGCGAAGGGATCGCCTCTTTCGGCGGCAAGCTCACACACTTGCTCATTGGCCCGAACTGCACGTTCGAAATCTTGCGAATGCTCGTAGATGACAGCAAGCCCGATCAGTGCAGCAAGCTCGTTGACACCTGCCCCAAGCTGTCTGGCGGCCGCGAGGCGGTACTCGTACCACTGCCGTCTCTTCTCGATGGGGAGCTCTCGATCCAACGCGCTGCTCCCGCCAAACAGGTCGGAGCCAATTTGGGTGGCCTCGTCGTCTGCTCCGAGTCGTCGTCTCGACCATTCGTAGGCCTCTTCAAAGTTCGCTTGTTCCTCCCGGAAGGCACGTCGCGCGTCGACCACTTGCTGTACGGGTCCGTCGTATTGGTGCCCAACGCGAGCCAATAGATCCGAGTAGTGTCGTGCGAACGTTTTTTCAAGACTCGTGCGGTCGGTCGGGTTCAGGTGGCGAGCTGCGTATAGTCGCAGTAGATCATGCAAGTGATACCTTCCGAAATTGTATTCAATGAGTCCACGTCGCACGAGCTGCGAGAGTACGTCCGGAGTTGCTGGATCAGTCACAACAGCAAATGCGGCGTCGCGACTGAAGTCTGCAGGGAAGACCGAGAGGGCAACCCAGACGCGTCTGAGGTTCTCGTCAAGCAATTCGTAGCTGAATTGAAACGATTCAAGCACCTCGCGTCCGTCGCATCCGATTTCCGATATTGCATCTAATCGCGTAGCTGGATCCTTCAGCTTCTGGATGCAATACTCAATCGGTAGATCAACATGTTCGCCGAGACCGGCGCTCACGAGTGACAAGGAAAGTGGAAGATTGGCGCACAGCTCGGCAATCTCGCGAGCGTGCTCATTACTACACCTCGGCACACGTTGAACCAGGAACTCCTGCGCGGAGTTTGATGAGAGACATTCAAGCCCATGCGTAAAGAATCGGTCATCGCACAATCGTTGTCGGGAAGTTGCAATGACGCGACAACCGGCGGGTGGTACCAGTGATTGCAGTTGCTCCCGGTCAGATACGTCGTCCAACACGATCAGGACGCGTCGGTCGGCCAAGATAGTCTGATAGATTCCTGTAAAGTCACGCTCCTGCGGGTCCAAATCGGGATGAATCGCTCGCAGGATGTAGGAACGAATTTCGTCGGCGGTTTGACGCTCGTGTCGGGACCCAAGAAGCGATGCCCAAATCTGGCCATCGGGGTAGTCGGTTTTGAGTTTCGACGCCAATCCAAGTGCGAATGCGGTCTTGCCGACACCGGGCATGCCGCAAATGAGAATGTGCTTGGTAGTGCTCGCGAGCTGTTCGAAATCCTGGTCGCGTCCATGAAGCGTGGTGGAGTCGGGCAATTCGCGAGGAACCCTCCCTCGGGTACCGCCATTGCCGGCGGCAGAGGGTGTCTGGACGGCGGCGAGCATCGATTCAAGATGCTGAAACTTTGCATCCAAGCACTTGAACAACTGGGTGAGCCAGTCATCGAGGTTGGTGTTCAGTGCTTCGACGGAGGACGTCTGGGAGTCAGCCGTCGCGTGTAGCTCTTTGGCGAGGGTTCGCGCAATGCCATTTATGAAGCTAGCTCGGTCATCGTGGGTGCGTTCCGCTGCCAGCATTCTCGTGGTGTTGGGATCAGATTGGAGCCGGTTCAGAAAGCGCTGAGTCAATTCCTTGGTCAGGGTACCCGTGACGACCGGGGCAATTGGGCCCAGCCCTGCCGAAGCAGCCACCAACGATACGCAGGCTCCAGTGATGGTGGCGGCCGCGTCGGCAAGCTTGCCGTTCGCCACAGCTTTGGTGACTTCCTCGATTGTCTTGTTGTCGAGTTCACCGCTCACTGCCGGCAGGATACCAGGAGACTGCACTCGGGGGGAGGGAAGAAGAGCCGCGTGAGTGCGCGGGGCACTGAAAGTCGTGCGAATGGTGCCGTCTTCGCCCAGCGAACTTTCGGTCGAATTAGTCTGCGCGGACTCTCGAGGACCATAGCAATGCGCAGAACTGTGGGACGACCAGCACTCTTCGGGCCGTAAGCAAGGCAACGTCTGCTCAGCCAATCGGGGCCGTGTTTGGTCGCCGATCGCATCGCGCCGTCTTCGCGCCCGGGCTCCGCCAGATCGGCGCACGCTCCCCGCCAAGCCGCCGTGAGCAGCGTTCCTGTATCGCCGGATTCCTCCAAGCACGTCAGTGTTCTCGTCTCGCGGCTTGTCATGGATCGTGACGCCCTAGGTTTGCGTAGCCCGGTCGCTTCAGCGGGCAAGGGATACCATGGCCAATCACTCGTCACGTCAATCCAGCCTCCAAACGCAGCTCGAAGGCCGCGCATCCGTGAAACGCCACAACCTCACGCATTCGGAATCCGCACTTTGGCAGCAACTCTCAGGGAATCGTCTCGGAATCGCCTTCAAGCGTCAAGTTCCGCTAGATCGGTACATAGTCGACTTCCTCGCACCGTCACTGAACCTCATAGTGGAAGTCGACGGCCTTTGGCACCACCGTCGCGTCGTGCTCGACGAGCGCCGCGATCGCAAGCTCACTCGCTTGGACTACCAAGTGCTGCATCTCGACGCGGCGGTCGTCATGCAGCAGCCGTCAGTTGCCGTCGAACGCATCCGTGAAACCATTGCCGTCGCGCAATCGCATTAGCCGCATCTCACGCGCTGTGGCATTGCCACGGAGCCACCCCGCCATGTGCATCACGACGATTCCGCGTCGCGAAACGCCGACCGCAACACGCCGTTTTCACGCCGCCGCAACCCAAAACCAGGCAAGCGCCAACGGCTCCCGGTGAACATCGCCCCAACCCAACAAAACAAGAAAGCGCCCACTCTCGTGTGCGCTTCAGTGCTCTTCGAAATCTTCGCGGAGAGGGAGGGATTCGAACCCTCGGTAAGATTTCTCCTACGCCCGCTTAGCAAGCGGGTACCTTCGGCCACTCGGTCACCTCTCCTGGGGCCGCAAAGAGCCCGCCAAGGCTACACAGCGATGGAAGGACGTCAAGCGAAGCCCCCGAATCTGTTGAAATTCAGTCTTAGGGTCGGTTCGCGGCCCCGAAATCGACGCATTTATGCCGGCCTCGGGAGGAAGTAGCGGCAGCACGCGATCGCCGGGCTAACCTTTGCGCCGATGACTTCGATAGAAAGCGCTCCGACGCTGAGCGCCGACATCATTGCTCGAGCGCGCCGTGGTCTCGAGCAGCACCTCGGCAGTTCCAATGTGCTCGCCGAGTCCGAGGTTTGTCAGGCCTATGGCACCGATGAATCAGGGCTCCTCGGGCGTGTGCCGGATCTCGTTGTCTTGGCGAATAGCATGGACGACGTGGCGCGTGTGCTCGAAGTGGCCGCGGCGACGAATTGCCCGGTGACTCCGCGTGCAGCAGGCACGGGCAAATCGGGCGGCGCGATTCCGATTCAAGGTGGCATCGTACTTGCGCTGTCGGGCATCAATCGCATCAAGGAGATTGATCGCCAGGAGGGCATCGCTGTTGTCGAGCCCGGTGTCATCCTCGAAGACTTGCAGCGCGCGGTCGAGGCTGAGGGTCTCTTTTATCCGCCCGATCCGAATAGCCAGGACAAGTCCACGCTCGGCGGCAACGTGGCCGAGAATGCTGGCGGTCCGCGCGCGTTCAAATACGGGGTGACGCGTGATTATGTTTTGGGTTTGGACGTCGTGTTGGTAGGCGGGGAGCGCCTGCACGTCGGGCGCCGCACGCGCAAAGGGGTCACCGGGTACGACATCACGGCGCTGCTCGTAGGCAGCGAAGGCACGCTCGGCGTTATCGGGGATATCACGCTAAAATTGGTACCAAAGCCGCCGGTGGTGCTCGCGCTCATGCTCATGTTTACGGATGTCAGGCGTGCGGCGGCAGCGGTCACGACGATTGGCGAAGCGGGGGTGCAGGCGCGTTGCATCGAGATCCTCGATCCGTTGACGCTCGGGGCCATGCGCGCCGCGGGGCATCAGTTCCCGGCGGCTGCTAATGCGCTCTTATTCGTTGAGCTCGATGGCGACGAGGCCACGTGTTTGCGTCAAGCAGACATGACCGCCGAGGCCTGCACCAAAGCGGGGGCAATCGAGGTGCTCGTGGCGCGCGATGCTGAAGCGCGTGAGCGGCTCTGGAAGACGCGGCGCGAGATGAGCCACGTTATCAAGAAGCTCACGCGCCACAAGATGAGCGAAGACGTCGTGGTTCCGCGCAGTCGCATGGTCGCGTTGCTCGAGCGCGTCGAGCGCTGCACCGAGCGCGAGCGGGTGCGTTGGCTTGCCTATGGCCACGCGGGCGATGGCAACCTGCACGTCAATTACTTGTGGGACGAACCCGACGAACGGCCGCGGGTGGATCGGGCTATCGAGCAACTGTTCCGCGATACCGTGGAACTCGGTGGGTCACTGAGCGGCGAACACGGGATAGGCCTGACCAAGGCGCCGTATTTGAAGCTCGAACAATCCGCGGGCCTGATCAAGCTTCAGCAGAAGCTAAAATCCGAGTTCGATCCCCAGGGGCTACTCAACCCAGGAAAAATCTTTGGCACCGGCGGGCACCGCAACTGCTAGTGCCGCGATTTCATCGACATGATGGTTGATTCGGACGGGCCGCATTGCGGCCATCGCTACACGTTTACCAGGTACTTTTTGCGGTAAAAATCGAGCTCGGCGATCGATTGCTGCACGTCGAATAGCGCGTCGTGCTTCTGATCATCCGGCTTCTTGAATTCGGCGCCTTCACCGTACCAGAGCCGCATCAACACCTTGAGCGACGACACGTCTACGATGCGGTAGTGTAGGAAGCGTCCGACGCCAGGCATGTAGGCATCGAGGAAGCGCTTGTCTTGGCCAACGCTATTACCGCAGAGCGTTGCTGGGAACTCGCACCAACCAGCAATTCTCTCGAGCAGGTGACGTTCGGCGGCTTGCACCTCGAGACGTGACTTGGTCACGCGATCGAGTAGCCCGCTTTTGGTGTGCATATCGCGGACGAAGGGCGACATTCCGCAAAGCCGCTCCGGCGGCTGCCAAATATCGCAACAATACTCTTCGAGCACCGTCAGTTTTGAGTCAGTGATGATAACCGCGGCCTGAACAATCACATCCGTTGCCGGATTCAGGCCAGTCATCTCGAGATCGATCCAAACCAGGTTGTTGGGACTGCGTACGCGCTTCATCGTTACTCCGAGTCGGTTCGAGCTCGAGTGGTCTTGCGGGGCTTGCCGGTCTTGTGGGGCTTGCCGGTCTTGTGGGTTCTGTTCGTCTTGGCAGCTTTGGCGGTCTTGGCAGTCTTGGCAGCTTTGACCGACTTCGACGATCCTGCCGCGTCTGGGATCACGATCTTTGGATCCTTTTTGCGAGCTCGGTACAAAATCGCCGCCCTGCCGACAGCTCCCACCGAGCTGACGCCGAGATTTAGCTCAGCGAGGGCTACGATCGCGGAAAGCTCGGTCGGGCATTCGCGCAACGCCTTGATCTTGACCAGCTCATGCGCCTCGACCGCGCGGTCCAACTCTTTGAGTAGCGCCTGCGTCGGCCCGGCTTTGCCGATCTGCAACACCGGTTGAAGGTCGTGGGCAAGGCCGAGCAAGTGGCGGCGCTGTTTGCCGGTCAGTGCCACGCTCGTTCGCTGGGTCGTGGTTTTGGACGTTTTCGGGGACTGGGTTGAGACGGGCTTTTCCAAGGTGCTCTTATCTACCTAGCGCCTGCCACAATCAACTACCAGAAAATCCCGACAGATTGGCAATTTTGCCCGAGACTTGGCGATGGGTGGCGACTCGAGCGTTGGCGGCATTGGCGCTTGCTGAGCCAATTGGTAGAAGGTTTTGTATGCTCGTTCTAGGTATAGATCCCGGTACCAGATTCCTTGGATGGGGACTGGTGCGACGCACGGGGACCAAGCTCGAGCAGGTCGCGTATGGCGTTATCGCACCAGACGCTAAGTTGGAACTAGCGGCACGGTTGGTCGTCATCGAGCAGCAACTCGTTCAAGTCATTGAGCAGTATCAACCCGAAGCCGGCGCGATCGAATCGCTATTTTACTCGAAGGATGCGCAATCTGCGATAAAGCTTGGTCACGCTCGCGGTGTCGTGCTTTTGGTGTTGGCTCGGCGTGGTGTTGGCGTGTTCGAATATGCCCCGGCGCGTGTTAAGCGCATGATCGCCGGGCGCGGTAACGCCGACAAGCGACAGGTCGCCCTGATGATGAAGGCCCTGCTTGGCCTCGGTGAGTTGCCACGAGCAGACGCGACAGATGCCTTAGCGCTCGCTGTGACTCACCTGCGTTTGGGACCGCTGGCCAATCGAGAATCAAACGAACCCGTTCGAAAACGCGCGACTTCTGCCGAGGGGCCGAGGGAGCGGCTGCTGCGCCTGGCCAGGGCCGCCAGGAAGAGGTAGCGTCTGCGACGCGTAGCAACCAAAGCTTGTTTCCAATCGCCGTCGCGATCCCCGAGCTGGGTCCGAACAGCGATGGTCGTTGGATTGCCCGCCTTCGCGCGGGTGCCGTTTCCCGAATATTGTCCTATGCCATCACGTAAGCCATCCACGTCGCGCGCCGTTGTCGCCTCGATCTCCATTCAGCTTTGCCTGGCCGCAGCTGCTTTTATCACGGTCGCCTCCGAGCGCGTTGCCGTGGCTGGTCCGCAGACGAGCGAGTTGACCGCCGAGGATATTGGTCAACGTGTCCAGGCCTTCTACGACAAGACCGCATCGTTTCGGGCGACCTTCGAGCAAAAGTACCTGATAAAGTCGACAGGGATCGAAAAGAAGAGCAACGGCGAAGTCATTTTCGAGAAGCCCGGCAAGATGAGCTGGCGCTACAAGAACAACGGCAATCGCGTGGTCTCCGACGGTCGTTTCATTCGCGTATACGAGCGCGACAATCGTCAGATGTTCGAGAGCGAAATGGGTAAGACGCCCTATCCTGCGGCGTTGGCGTTCCTCGTGGGTGACGGTAAGCTCATCACTTCGTTTACCCTGCGTAAGCTCGACGCGAAGCAAATGAAGTTCGAGGGTGGCTGGGTTCTCGAGGCGAAACCCAAGGAAGCCTCGCCAGCATACCAAACGATGATCCTCTATGTCGACGGCACAACAGCCCAGGTGAGGCGTGTGCTGTTGCTCGATGCTCAGGGGAACCGAAATCGATTCGACTTCTCGAAACCTAATGTCAACGCTAAAGTCGAGCCTGGCGAGTTTGCATTTGCGGCACCTGCCGGCACGCAAATCGTACGACAGTAGGCCGGCGTGGTTCGAAGCCCTGGTCTTGAAACATCGGCGTTCGGTCACTCAGCCGCAGAAAAGCAGGGCGGTCTGAGCCGCACTCGTACGGTGGATACACCTACCTCACGCCTGGGCAGCCCCGTTTGCCCACAGGCACAATTCGCCTGTTGGGCGTTGAGAGTTGCGGTGGTACTACTAATGCTTTGAAGTGTGCGGCCAACGGGCCCAGTGCCCCAGCTTATGGGACACCGTTCGAGTCGCACCAATCGGAGTCACCAGCTGGTTTGCGCATGGATTCAATCGACAACGACTGGGATATCGAGAAGCCTGCAGCCGCCAAGGTGCCCGCGGTAATTCCGGTTTCTACGCTTTCCGAAGCGACTACCGCGCAGCAGCATGCAATACCATCCCAACTACCAGCGAATCAGCCATCAAGTGTTGGGCGTATCGGCAAGCCATCGGGGCTCGCATCGCTGACCACCGACGAGTCTTCCACCGTAGCTGTTGCATCCGCTCGACCGTCGCAGAAGCCAACACAGTCGGCGCCGCCAACACAGTCGGCGCCGCCGGCGCAGTCAGTGGTAGAAGCGGCCTCAAAGCACCATGCGCGACCTGCGGCGCATCAGGGCGTTTCTAAGGTCCAACTGGCGGCTGAAGCGTTCCGGCGAAAGGCTGGAATTGCTGCGTCGCCAAGCACTGATGTTGTCACGAAGCCAACGGCGGCTGCGACGAACTTTGCCACACCAGCCCCGACGCCAGTTGTTGCTGCAGAACCCGCGGTCCTTGGCGCGGAGCCGGCTGTTGCGGGGGCTTTAGCGCCAGCAGAGCCATCGGTCATCGTGTCGCCCGTCGTCCCATTGGAAGCGCCGGTCGAACGAACGGAGCTCGCGCTGTCAGAATCGTCGCCGAAGTCAGCCGCGACCGCCCAAGAGCCCAGCCCCGGCAAGCTACAGGAATCGACGAACGACTCCGTAGCTCAGCCGCCCAAAGATTCAGACAAGCATAAGATCGGTGCGGCGCGTGCAGCGATGGAAAGCCACTTGTCGCTTGAAGCGGATTACGCCGTGGACTTCTTCTCGTCGCCGCCGCCACCGGTTCATTTTGGCGCCGCGCTCGAGCCGGAAATCGTCATTGTCGAGCCACGTCGCGTTCGAACGCCGGCCTTGGTCGCACGACAGCAATACCTGCGCGGATTGGTACTAAAGGTAATGCTGCTGGCGGTTGTGTTCGTCGCCGTGGTGATGTTCGTACTGTGGCAACGCGGGGTGCTCCACCTCACCCCATAGCAACGACTTGATCCAAGGGTTCAAGCGTGTTGGTTTGGCCGAACCAACCGCGAAATAGCTGCTGCTGTTCGTCAACGAACAAGTAGGGGCGCCCGTCGCCCGTAGGAAACCCAAACGCGCCAGTGTTGACGTAGCCTGGGCGGGCTTGGACGACATGGGTGTGCCCAAACACAACTGCTTTGGCTTCGACGATCGGTCGGATCCCGAGAGCCGCGGATTCAACGCGTTCAACCAGAGAGGCGCTGTAGCGCCGGGCTCGATCCCCGCGTGAAAAGCCCAGGTACAAAAGGCCTGCGGCTGCCACGATGAGGTAGTTCGGGCTCCGTTCGACTGCTGCAGCTGCTGTAGACGCCACGCCTACGACCGTGGCCAGCGCGCGGTCAAAATACAGCCGAGCAAAGGTTGCCGCAGCACTTGCATGTCGCGGAGTGGGCCTGCTCCGTGTCAACTGTTCGATGACCGCGGGCAATAGGCCCTGTTCACGGGCGTAGTTGTCAATGGCGCGCTCGCCGGCGCGCCAGGTCGCGTCGTGAACACCACTCGCCGCGCGCCAGAAGATGCGCGCCCCGGTTACGAAATATCGGAGGATCACTTCGGGCGCATGCCAACCGAGCTCGTTGAGCGCGCGAATCAGCCCTTCGAGTGGTGTCGTCTGATGTGCGTGGGAAAATTGAAACGCGCCCGTTGGCGCGAGTACTTGGCGCGTCAGGGCGACGCCCAGCGGCTCGTTGTCGTGACGGGTTGCGGTCAACGGGTGGATCGGAGCATTGTCTGGATCCCACACGTGGCCATGCTCGAGATGCAAATTCGCGCGACGGATCCACCACGGCTCGATCGAAAGCGCGGCCGACGAGGGGAGATCGAGGTACGCTAAAATGTGCTGTCGGGCCCCGGCGCTGCCGAGTTCGGCATCGTGATTGCCCACAACCAGCGTGACGGCGCTATTGGCGGCAAGCTGCCTGCGCAGCGCTCGGGTGAGGGGGGCAAATCGCTCGAGCTGCGTAATGATCGCTTGCTCGGCGCTCAGCTGGGAAATATCGGCAGAAAGGTCGAAAAGGTCGCCCAGGCACACCCACTCACAGCCAGAATGGCGCTCAAGCAGGCTCACGGCCGCGGCTTCGGTACCAGCGGGGTTCGCTGGCCCGAGGTGCAGATCACCAATTACGAGAATCGGCCGCTGTTTCATTGGGCAACCGGCTTAGCCTAGTCTGCGCGGATCCGTTGCACCATGGCATGGCGGCGAATTCTTAGGTAATAGTCGAATATCTACATGGTCAATCCCCTGGTGACGGTTGCTCATCCTTTGTCCTTCGACCAAATCGGAGCGGAACAGGTGCCTGATGCGCTGACCACCCTGGTGGCCGAGGCAAGGGCGTCGCTCGCGCGCATTGCCGAGGATCCCAATCCAGTCACGTGGGACAGTTCCCTAGCTGCGCTCGAGGCTGCTACCGAGCGCCTCGAGGTGGCATCGTCGGTGGTCGAGCACTTGGAGTCGGTTGCGACCAATGCTGAGCTGCGTCGCGTCTACATGGAGACCTTGCCCATGACCACGGCGTTTTGGACCAGCATCCCACTCAATCCGGGCCTTTACCGCAGGTTGCGGGAATTGTCAGATTCGAAACTGCGCGCCGAGCTCGAGCCGGTAGAGTTGCGATTGCTCGACAAGACCTTGGATGAATTCAAACGCCACGGAGCCGAGCTCGACGCTGCTGGCAAGACTCGCCTAGCGGAAATTGACGAAGCCCTAGGGCGTCTCACCGCTGAATTTTCCCAGAACGTCGTGGATGCCACTTCGGCTTGGGAATTGGTTTTGTCCGATGCGAGCCGATTGACTGGGCTGCCGGAGTCGGCATTGCTGATGGCCCGCGATAGCGCCAAAGCAAAGGGGCTCGACGGCTATCGGTTGACGCTTCAGACGCCCAGCGTGATTGCCGTTTTGACTTACATCGACGATCGCTCGCTGCGCGAGCTGGTGTGGCGTGCCAACGATGGGCGCTGTAGCGTCGGGCCTTTTGACAACACTCGGCATGTCGAGCAGATTCTCGAGCTGCGCCGTGAAAAGGCCGTGCTGCTTGGGTATGCGAACTTCGGCGACCTCGTGATGGCGGATCGCATGGCCAAATGCGCCGCGACAGCCAGCGCTTTTCTCGAGGACTTGACGGCACGCACCAAAGTCGCGTTTGCCGACGAGCAACGCGAACTCGTAGAGTTCGCTCGTGAAATTGAAGGCGATTCGAGCTTCTTGCTCCGGCCGTGGGACGTGGGCTACTTCGCCGAAAAGTTACGCAAGCAGCGCTATGCCTTCGACGATGAGTTGCTTCGGGTCTACTTCCCCGCGGAGAAGATGCTCGAAGCCGTGTTCGAAACCAGCGCCGAGCTGTTCGGGATCCGTATCGAGCCGCGCCAGGGCCTGTCGGTATGGGACCAAGCCGTGCGTGTCTACGCCATTTACGACGAGGACGGCGCCGAGCTTGGCGTCTTCTACGTCGACCTCTATCCGCGCGAAAACAAAAACCAAGGTGCCTGGATGCACGGGCTTATCACTGCCGAGCCCAACGTCGCTGTCATCGCCTCGAACGCGAACCCTCCTGGCTCGGATCGCCCGAGCCTCCTGAGTCACCGTGACGTCGAGACCCTATGGCACGAGTTCGGGCACCTGCTGCACCATTGTTTGAGCAGGGTACCGTTGCGCAGCCTGTCGGGGACGCGGGTGGCCCACGATTTCGTCGAGCTCCCGTCGCAGATCATGGAGAACTTCTGTTGGGAACCCCAAATGCTCAAGCGGTTTGCTCGGCACTACGCGACTAACGCGCCCATTCCCGACGAACTTATCGAATGCATGCTGCGCGCGCGCACGTTTCGCGCGGCCACGGCGCAAATGCGTCAGCTGGGCTTTGCCACGTTGGATCTCGATCTGCACTTGGGGGGCAAGCTCCGCGAAGGCGAGGGGATGCTTGAGTTCGTCAGGCGCATTCAACAGCCATTTGCGCCAGCGGAACTACCGCCGGAATACGCCATGGTGACCACCTTCTCACATTTGTTTGCTCGGCCGGTTGGCTATGCTGCCGGCTACTACAGCTATAAGTGGGCCGAGGTGCTCGATGCCGACGCGTATGGCCGATTTGCCGAGCATGGCGTGGTGAGTCGCGAGGTTGGTATGGCGTTTCGACGGGAAGTGCTAGAGGTGGGCGACTCGAAAGATCCCGCACGCGCGTTCGAGGCATTTCGTGGGCGTCCCGCCCAATCCGATGCGCTGTTGAAGCGCTTGGGGCTCTGGTCGAATTTGGATCATGGATTGGTCGATGGCTAGTGGTCACTTGAATCTGAAAGCGCTCATCCGATATGGCGAACAAGCGCTGAGCGGTTTGGCGCAGCACAGCTGGCCGCTGGTCGAGGCCGCCATGCGCCGCTCATCGGGCAAGGCACGTAAGCCTATTTGGTCAGCGGCGGCACTTGGGAGTTCGCGCCATTCGCGGCCCGAGCTTGGTTGGCCGCGCAAGACTGACTCGCTCTGTCCCGAATGCACCAAGCGTGTGCGCAGTGATATCGTGGAAGGCAAGCAGAGCCTGAGCTTGCTCATTGAGGGCCGTCCCGGGGAGATCCCGGCGACGATTCGTGAGCGCGACGGAAAAATCATCATTGAGAAGGACTGCCCCGAGCACGGCCATTTCGAGGACGTGCTCAGCATCGATCCGGCATTTCTTCAGCGCATCGAAGGCTTGTTTTTTGGCCGGGACTTCGAGTCACCAAAGACGAGTCTGCGCCAGCACGGCTCTTCCTCTATCCGTTACGGTCGGGGCTCGGTACTGACCGTGGATCTGACGAATCGCTGCAACATGATGTGCGACCCGTGCTTCATGGATGCCAATCAAGTGGGCTACGTCCACGAACTCGAATGGCAAACCATCCAGCAGATTCTCGATAACTCGCTCACGATCCAACCGCGGCGCCAGATGAGCGTGCAGTTCAGTGGCGGCGAGCCGACGTTGAGCCCAAAGTTTCTTGAGGCCGTGCAGTACGCGCGTAAAATCGGCTATTTTTGCGTTCAGTGCGCCTCGAATGGCATCCGCTTTGCTCAGGACCTCGAGTTTTGTCGCGCTGCCAAGCTCGCAGGCTTGCGCCTGTGTTACCTGCAGTTCGATGGGACGAGCAACGAGGCTCACTCGCACCGCAAGGTGGGTAATCTGTTCGACGTCAAACAACGCGCGATCGACAACCTGCACAGCGCCGGGATTGACGTCGTGCTCGTGGTCACGGTCGTGCGCGGTGTCAACGACGCCGAGGTCGGTCGGGTGGTGCAGTTTGCCATCGACAATGCCGACAAGATCACCGTCGTCTCATTTCAGCCGATTAGCTTCACTGGTCGCGACGAGGAGATCTCCGACGCCGAGCGGCACCAGAAGCGCTACACCTTGAGCCACCTGGCCCACGATCTGAAGCGTGGATTTCCCGAGCTTGAGCCGCAACGCGATTGGTTTCCGCTGAGTGCGATGAATCCGCTCAGCGATTTGGTCGACGTGGTAAGCGACGAACAAAGCCGCATGGGCGCTTTGAAGTGTGGATGCCACCCGAACTGTGGCATTGGTACGATCCTGCTCGTCCACAAGCAGACCAAGCGGATGATCCCGCTGTCGAAGCTACTAGACCTCGACCAACTGCTCCACGACGTTCAGGCGATTGCCGATTGGCAACAGAGCCGACCACTCAGTGCGGTCGCACTGGGCCTCGCAGTACTGCGAAACTTTCGGTCCCTCGAGGCGCCGGAGGACTACCGCTTGGCGGAACTCGTTCGCCAAATGATTAGCCAAATGGGGCTGCGCGGGAGCACGCTGGGCGCGAGTGAAGGCGATGCCCACGAGTTCCCCTGGCGCTTCTTGTTCGTGGCAGGCATGTGGTTCCAAGACCTTTGGACGTACGACTTCCGGCGTACCGAGATGTGCATCATCCCCTACGGCACGCAAATGGGCGAGATATCATTTTGCGCCTACAACACCGGGATTGGCTGGCGACAAATCATCGAGCAACAGCACCAGACCGCCACCACTGCCGAGTGGTACCGCCAACACGGGCGACACCCAGTTTATGCTCGCGGGCAGAGCTTGCCGCTGCCTTTCGCCGAACCCGTGAGCCTACAGTCAGCCAAGCAATTGCGCAAACGTCGCTTGCGTTTGGTGAGCTAGGTGCCTCGAGCCTAGAGCACGCACCCCAAGGGGTCCGGTCGGCGATCGACAGGCCCATCGAGCCGCGGACGCTGCATGGACCCAAAGGGTGACCAGCGCACCTTTGGGCAACTCGCTTCGATCTTGGCGATTAGCGCGGGATTTCGGCGACTGCCAACCGCCGTTACCGCATCGGACTGACCAACCAGATCCGCCAGGGCATTCTCGGTCAAGCGCACGTGGATCGTACGCAGCGATGGCGGTTTTCCCCAAGGCTGACCGTCGAAGTCAAGGCTGACCATTCCGCCCTTGCCCGTATGAGCTTCGCCGAGGTAGCGCCAAGTTTCACGGTGACGCGCAGCCTCGGCTTGGGCCGCCGGATCGATTGGCCCGAATGGTAGTCGCTCCGCCACACGGTTCATCGTTTCAAGCAACTGAAGCGCGAAAGCGTGGCCCTTGCTTGGCCTGCCTTCAAGCAAAACGAAGCGCGGACTGAGGCAACCGCGCTGATCGAACGCGGCCACGTCCACAGCCATGGCATCGAAATCTTCGTCGGTCAACCTGGCGCCAGCGTCGACAACGAGTACGCCAAATCCATCACCATGCGCGTGTAGGACGACACCTCGGGGAAATTCGGCGCGCAATTGCGCGAGAGTGTGGTCGGCGCCGTAGGCCCAAACATGGTCACCCGGAGCAGGCGAAAGCGTTGGGACCAAGGCAAACGCATCCGGAGCTGCACGATGCAACAGTGTTGCGGTCAGAGGCTCACGCCGCGAGCAGCGCACCCGGACGTTGCTTGAACTAGCCAGGGCAACTGCAATTGCCCGCAACGCACCGACGAAGACGTTGGCACTGAGCGAAACATGGGCTACTGGCGACGGGACCACGCGATCGACGAGTTCGCGAAGCTCTTCGTCGGTCGCATTGATTTCGAATGCTTGATCGAGTCCCCAGGCGACCAGCTCTTCGGACAATGCGGTTTCGCTAGGTAACTCGCGCCGTGCGATAGCGCCCAGAGGATGGTTGGGATCGGTCAGCGGACGCACTCGATCGAGCCAGCGTCGGAGGCGGTCGAGTCGGGTTTGGGTGGTATCGAGGGGCATAGGGGAAGTGGGAGCAGCTCTCTGCCAGAAGTCGCAGAAGTCGTCGAAGTCGTTGAGGCGATTGTGTAGCACTGGGCCGGTGGGCTGGTTTTTCACCGGCAGACTCAAGATCTGGTGACGGAACGCCAGACTGAGGCTTCCCGAGTCTCGACTCGGGGCTTAAAGCCCCTAGTTCTTGCCCAAGAAGAATTTCAAAAGGGCTCTGGGGCAATTTTGAGATCCCCCGGAGTCACCGCGAATGCTTGACGCTAAAATGTCCAGTCCGGTACGGTGATTTGGCGAGAGCACGCTTGAGCGACTTCGACGAAAAAACCAGAGTCACCCAGGTGGTCCAGAAGACCACCACAGAGGAGGGGTCGGGCAACGACTGCCTGGTCGTCATTTATTCGCCCGAGCCAGGGCTGCTTGGCAAGCGGTTCGTTCTCGATCGGGCCGTATTGCGTGTCGGGCGCGGTGCCGACAATACAGTCGTGCTCGAGGGTGACAGCGTGTCGCGTCGGCATGCCCGCTTCGAAAAGCGTGGAAATCGTTGGCATGTCGTCGATCTCAACTCGACCAATGGCACTTACTTCAACGAGCAACTGGTCGTCGGCGAACAAATCCTCAACAACAGCGATCGCATCAAGATTGGGCCTGCCATTCTAAAATTCCTGTCGGGTGCTGACGCAGAAGCCAAGTATCACGAGGAAATCTACCGCATGACGATTGTGGATGGTCTCACCCAGATCCACAACAAACGCTACTTGTTCGAGGTGATGGATCGCGAGTGCACGCGCGCGCGGCGCCACGATCGCCCGCTCAGTATCGTGATGTTCGATATCGATCATTTCAAGAAGATCAATGACCAGTTCGGGCACTTGGCAGGCGACTACGCGCTACGCGAGTTGGCCCGCGTCTGTCAGGATAGAATCCGCAAGGACGAAACCTTTGCTCGCTATGGCGGCGAGGAATTCACAGTCGTTCTGCCCGAAACGGCGATCGAAGGGGCACTGGCCCTGGCCGAGGATCTGCGGGCACGCACTGAGCAGCACGATTTTGCGTTTCAGAATGAACGCATTCCAATGACGATCAGTCTTGGCTGTGCCCAACTCTCTGAAACCGACAAGTTAGCAACGGATTTGATCCAGCGCGCCGATGAGAAGCTGTACGAAGCCAAGCGCGGCGGCAGAAATCGGGTTGCGCCCTAAGCGACCTAGCCGTAATTGGCTCCCGCGTTTATGGCTGCTCCATCCAGTGACCGGTTACTCGACGGCAACCAATCGCCCGACCTGCTAACTACTCCGCCTGGGCCGTGCTCCCAAGCCTGGCTGGCGCGCGCTCGCGAAACTTCGGCGCCGATGGGGCCGCCGCGTTCAATCGATTCCGGGATCGTGTATGCGGCTGCGCGCGGTGTCAACGTGCTCGACGTCGACGACAACCGTTACGTCGATTTGGCGGCTGGGTTTGGCGCGATGTCGCTCGGTCACTCGCACCCACGTGTGTGCGATGCAATTGAACTTCAGTCACGCACGCTGCTTCAGTCGCTTGGAGACGTGTATCCGTCGACGGTGCGCCTCGAGTTGGAACAGCAGTTGCTCAAGTGTTGTGGTTTTGAGGGCGGCGCCGTGTTGCTTGGGCAATCTGGGTCCGATGCCGTGACTGCGGCGTTGAAGACTGCGCTGCTTGCCACGGGCAAACCCGGAGTCATCGCGTTCACTGGCGCGTACCATGGGCTTGGCTATGCACCGGTGGCGCTGTGCGGATTGCGCGCGGGCTATCGGGCACCATTTGCCGACCAACTCAACTCACACGTGACCTTCGCGCCCTATCCTGCCGACGAGGCGAGCGCCGCGCGCTGTCTCGAGTTGACTTCTCTAACGCTTCACCAAGGCAATGTTGGTGCTGTCGTTATTGAACCCATTCTGGGCCGCGGCGGATGCATCGTACCACCCGACGGTGCCCTTGCACGGCTCGGGAAATTGGCCCGAGAAGCCGGGGCGCTCGTGATTGCCGACGAGATTTGGACCGGGCTCGGGCGCGCTGGACACTGGCTCGTATGCCGAGAGTTGGGGCTAACACCCGATATCGTGTGTCTCGGTAAGGGCTTCGGTGGCGGTGTGCCGATCAGCGCTTGTATTGGGCTTAGCGAGGTCATGCAAGCGTGGCGCCGCGAGCCGGAAGTCGTGCACACTGCCACATTTGCTGGCGCTGCTTTGGCGGCGCGCGCGGCCTTGGTGACGCTTGAGGTCCTTGGTGAATCGACGTTCATGCAAGTTTGTCGCGAAGCTGGTGAGCGTTGGCGCGACGACATTGCGAATGCCTGTTTGGGTCTGCCCGTAGTGGCAGACGTCCGTGGTCGCGGTTTCATGATCGGCATTGATCTCGGGGCGCGCCCCGGCATCGCCGTAACTGCGATGCGACGCTTACTCGAACGCGGGTACATCGTGTCAACCGGAGGCGGGGCGCGTGACGTCGTTATCCTGACGCCGCCGCTGACGATCGCGGACACCCAGCGCAAACCCTTCGTCAGTGCACTGGTCGAAGTGCTCGGTCAATTGGGCTAGGGCCCGCGTGGGAGTGTTCGTGGTCAACCACCTTTCACAATCCGACGATTTGCACCAACGAGTCCAGTCGTTCATGGCCCGACCAACGGACGACGATTTTGCGTGCTTGGCATTGGACATTGCCGATTTTCAAGCGCGCGCCATTCCCGCGTATGGACGGCTCGTGCGCGCCAGTGGGGCGAGGCTTGATGATGCTTCACGGATCCCGCCGGTACCCGTCGAAGCATTTCGATTGACGCGTGTGGCGGCTCATGCGGTCGAACTTGACCGAGCACAATTTCTAACCAGCGGCACGACTTCCGGCGCGCGCGGACAGCATTTTATGCGTCGCACCGACACCTATCGCAGCGGTGCCGTCAATTGGGGGCGTCGCGCTTTGGTTCCCGTGGGTACCGACGGAGTCACGGTACTCTGCCTCGCCCCTAGACCCGACGAGTCACAAAGCTCGTCCCTGGGCTTCATGCTAAAGGCATTTGTCGAGGAGTTCGATCCCTTTGGCCGTAGCGATTTTGCGCGGCGCTGGTTTCTCTCGGAATCGGGCCTCGACTTGGATGGCTTCCGCGCCGCAGTCGAACGAAGTCTTGAGCAGTCGCGACCGGTATTGGTTTTGGCAACGAGTTTTGCTTTGGTCCACCTGCTCGACGCTCTTGCTGACCAACCACTGCCGAGCGATGGTCGCTCGATCGTCATGCAGACCGGCGGGTTCAAGGGGAAAAGCCGCGAGATCGCAGCCGATGTGCTACGGCGCTCTTTGGCTCAGGCGTTTGGCATCGACGAATGCCGGGTCGTCGGTGAGTATGGCATGACTGAACTCTCCAGTCAGCACTACGAAGGAACGCTGCCCGGCGCCAGGGTGCGGTCGTTACCCGGTTGGTTCCTGCCACCCCCTTGGCTTAGGGTCGACGCGCTCAATCCGGCCTCGCAGGCTGCAGTTCCCGACGGCGAAATTGGTCACGCCTGTTTCACCGATCTCGCCAACGTGGACTCTGCCGTGCGGATCTTGACCGAAGATCGGATCGTCAGACGCGGCAACGCGATTCAACTCCTTGGGCGCGCGACGACGGCTTTGCCCCGCGGCTGTTCGCTTGCGGACGAAGAGTTGTTGGCGCCTACTTAGTCGGCTTCTTGCGCACACGAATGATGGCGGTGGCCCCGACGACCGGTGCAGCGGGTACACCCGTCGGTCGTCGATCGATGACTTGGGCAATGCAAGCGCCTGCCGCATCGCTCATCCCGTGGACCTTTTCCGCGTTCGCACCTTCGGCGCGCCCACGCTCACGTACCAGGAAACGGACCTCCACCTGACCCACCGCAGCGGTTAGGCCGCCGAAGTCAGCGACACACTTGGCGTAGCGCTCGAGCGCGGCAGAAAGCTTCTTCTTTGCCAAGGGAAGTTCACCATCGTCGGCAACGATGCTCACGAGTTCAGCCAAAAAGGCGTCCGCAGTAGCAGGATTGGGGGAACCACCTACAGCGGCTCCCACAGCTGATTGTGGTGGACCGCTCGCTGGTGGCGAGGCTGGGGCCACGTTGGCACTTGCTTGCGGCGGCGAGGCAGCAGCTGCGGCAGGTTGTGTTGCGACTGTAGCTTGGCTGTTCTGACTCGAGCTCCCCACTGCCGGCGTGGCCGTTGCTGCCGGTGTCGCCACCTGCGCGAGCCGTTCGGATTCCTCTTTGGACAGGCAGCGCAGAATGAGCCCGCGGCCATTGGCGAGGCGCCCCCAGGCACAGGCCGGATCAAAGGGGTATCGCTGAATTTCCTGCGGTGTACCGAAGGCATCCGCGCATACGATGGACGTGAGCGCGGCGAACAACAACACTGACCACTTAGAACGAATCATGACGATGAAGACCTTTGCCGGATGTTTACCACAGAGTAGATGTAGGTAAAGTCATCCTGTTGTTGGACCAGCTAGTGCCCACGCCGCGAACGGTCGGACTCGAGTGCCGCTTGAGGACACCCGGAGACTTCGCGGTACTTCGCAAAATCTGATAGCATTACCGCTATGGCCTCTCCACTATCGCAAGGCTGGCGCGCTCTTCTTGTCGTAACAGTGCTCGCAACGTTCGGTATGGTCGTGCAGAGTTGCTCTTCGCCGACATACAGCATGCCGGAGGACCAGTCTTCCGTCGGCGGACAAGGCGGGGGCACTGGAAATGGACAGGGGGGAGCTACGTCCAACGGTGGAGCTGCCACCAGCGCCGGGACCAGTGGCACGACACGCGGGGGTAGCGCAGCTGTCGCTGGGGCAGGTTCGATACCAACCAGTGCGGATGGTGGAGCCACCGATTCTGGCGGCTCGGGCGGAAGCGTTGTCGCCAAAGGGGCTTGTGACGACGCACTTCAGAACCAGGACGAATCGGATATCGACTGCGGTGGCACGGTCTGCGCGGGTTGCAGCGCGGGCAAGAAGTGCATGTTCGGTCGCGATTGCACCGATGGCGTTTGTACCAATGGTGTTTGCAAATTGCCCCAGTGTGACGACGAAGTGAAGAATGGCACGGAAACCGACGTGGACTGCGGTGGCTTGACCTGCGGCCCTTGCGGTACTGGCCAGGGGTGTGCCATCAACACGGACTGCAAGAACAAGGTCTGTACCAACTTTTTCTGCCAGAGCGCACAGTGCGCTGATGGCGTCGTGAATGGTACCGAGACCGACCTTGATTGTGGCGCTACCTGCAAGCCCTGCGTGCCGCCACAGCATTGCGCTTCGGGAAGCGATTGCACGAGTGGAGTCTGTACCGCCAATCAGTGTCAAGCGCCCAATTGCAATGACAAGTTGAAGAACGGCGACGAGACCGATCCGGACTGCGGGGGACCGAGCTGCCTCGGCTGTGCCATTGGCCAACATTGCTCGGTCGGTACCGATTGCGTTGGACGCATCTGCAACAACGGCCTTTGTCAATCCGCCGATCTGTTCTGCAGCGATAGCAAAATCGACGGTTCAGAGACGGATCTCGACTGCGGCGGCGACGCCTGCCTAGGTTGTGATGTCGACCGTGGGTGCAACGCTGGCAGTGATTGCTTATCCCATTCCTGTGCCAATCATATTTGCGTTGCGGCAACTTGTACGGATACGGTGCTCAATGGCAGCGAAACCGATACCGACTGTGGCGGTCCCGTCTGCAAGACGTGCAAAACCGCACAGACCTGTAGTCTCTCAAGCGACTGCACCAGTCAGCACTGCGTCGACAATACTTGCATCGCGCCAAGTTGCCTCGACGGCGTTGTCAACCAGGATGAGACCGATGTCGACTGCGGCGGGACGCTTTCCACCTGCAGTCGATGCTTGACAAGCAAAAAATGCAAGGCTGCTGCGGACTGTGCCAGCGTCGTCTGTACGAACAGCCTGTGCATTGCGCCTTCATGCAGTGACACGATATTGAACGGTACCGAGACCGATGTCG
>Ga0302321_100000683_pt1 | contig 29566 bp, 24 predicted proteins | sample Fen_T0_1_FD_202505 | JGI IMG/M metagenome (GOLD analysis project Ga0302321, IMG submission 202505) | Peat permafrost microbial communities from Stordalen Mire near Abisko, Sweden - Fen_T0_1 | ecosystem: Environmental > Terrestrial > Soil > Wetlands > Permafrost | place: Sweden: Abisko... | reverse complement strand
ATGGCGATACACGTCCGCGAAAGCGATCGCCTGGTCGGCACGTGCGCCTTCAGCCAGCTGGACGGCGACAACGGATCGACGCTGTTCCACATCACCATCGGCGAGCGCGACGCCTGGGGCCAGGGCTACGGCACGGAAGCGGCGCAGCTGATGCTGGCCCACGCGTTCTCGCGGCTGGCCCTGCATCGAGTCGGGCTGTCGGTGTTCGAGTTCAATACCCGGGCGATCCGCTCATACGAGAAGTGCGGCTTCGTCGTCGAGGGGCGGGCGCGGCAGGCGATCTTCCGCGACGGCCGGTTCTGGGACGAGATCCACATGAGCATTCTGCTCGACGAGTGGGAGGCACGGAACCGCGCCGGACGCTAGGTGCGGGGCCATGGGCGCTGGGCGTCGGCCACTCGAGGCCGGCCGCAGGAACGAGCGCTAGCCGGCCGAGGCCGCCGCTTCCGCGGCCTTGGCCGCCTCGGCAGCTTCGGCAGTGTCGATAACGGAGCCCAGGGTTGCCGAGCTGAGCTGCTCCAGGAGCGCTTCCTCGGCCGCGAAGAAGATGCTGTGGACACCGCACTCGCCGTCCTGGCCGCAGGGCGTGCCACGCAGGACGCAGATCCGGCGGTGCGGGTCGCCCTCGACCGCCTCGATGACCCTCAACAAGGTGGTGGAGTGTGCGTCCTCGGCCAGCTGATATCCGCCGGCCCGGCCCGGATGGGCGATCACGAGCCCGGCTCGGGTCAGATCGCCCATGATCTGCGGCAGGAACCGCGGCGGGATGTGCATCTGTTCGGCGATGCGGCGGCTGCTGAGGAGGCCGCCCCGAACCATGGTCAGCGAGAGCATGGCGCGGATCGCGTAGTCGCTTCGTTTGGTCAGATCAAGTCGCATAGTTATGTGAGTATGCTCGTAAAGGATCGCCGCACGACCCTGCCGTTGGTCCCGCCCAGATGTGACCCGCGGCCGTAAATGCACGGTGGAAAACGTGAGTTTACGACCGAGGCCGGCGAGCCACCGGCCCCGCGTCGGAGAGCAGCCGGCCCCGCCTGGTTCGGCGCTCCCGCTAGCTGATCAAGTAGCTCACGGTGACCTGGACGATGACGTCCGTCGAGCCGGTCTGGATCGGCGTCGCGACACTCGAGCTCTTGACCGAGTCCATCGCGGAGTAGTAGACGGGCGTCGGCTGAGTGGCGACCTCGCTGATTGAGGCTACGCCGCGGACCGACGTTCCGGCAGAGGTGGCGAGGGCATCGGCCTTGGCGCGGGCATCGGCCATCGCCAGCTGGCGGGCCTTGGCCTCGGCGGCCTTCGGATCCCCGACGCGGAAGTTGATCCCGTAAACGGTCGTGGCCCCACCCGTAACCGAGTCGTCAACGACGGCCGCGATCGATGCCAGTTTGCGGATCGTGACCTTGACCGTGTTCGAGAACTGGTAGCCGACGAGTCGCGGGTTCGAGTTGATCGTGTAGTCGTAGACCGGGCTCAAGCTCACGTTGGTAGTAACGATGTCCTTGTCATCGACACCGTTCTTCTTGATGGCGGCGATCACCGAGGTCATCGATGTGGCGGCCGAGGCCTGAGCCGCGGCGGCGGTCGGCTTCTGGACGCTCACGCCGAGCGACAGGTCGGCCACGTCGGGGGCGATGCTGACGTCGCCCGAGCCGGACACGGTGACCGTATGCTCGGGCGAGGTCGTCGGATCCGCGGCCGTTGCGCCACGGCTGCCGAGCATCGGCGCGAACGCGACACCTACGAGCAGACCCGCGGCAGCGGTGAGCGCGATCGCTCGGCCCACGGTGATCGGGCCGAGCCGGCGACCGGGCGTCGGCTCGGTTGTCGCAGCTGCTGGGTTGGGCGTGGAATTCGGCGTCGGGCTCATCGTCATCTCCTCGGGATGTAACTGCGCGCGCCCCTCGGGCTGTTCGTAGTGGGAGACGCAGATATGCGGCCGGTGGTTCCCGACGGCGCACCCGCCCGAGGCGGCGCACCCGCCCGAGGCGGCGCACCCGCCCGAGGCGGCGCACCCAACCGACGGCGGCGCCGGTAAGATCTGCGGTATGACCCCGAATGAGTCCAATCCCTGGCGTCGCGTCTCTCGACGGACCGCCTATGAGAACCCGTGGATCTCGGTGCTCCACGACGACGTGATCCGGCCCGACGGGCAGCCGGGCATCTACGGCGTGGTCCACTTCCACAACCGTGCCATCGGCGTGCTGCCGCTCGACGCCGAAGACCGGGTCCTGCTGGTCGGCCAGTTCAGGTACACGATGGACCACTATTCATGGGAGATGCCCGAAGGCGGCGGCGCCCTCGACGAGGACCCCGAGGCGGCGGCGCGGCGCGAGCTGGCCGAGGAGACCGGCTACCACGGCGGCATCTGGCGCGAGCTGTGCCGGGCCGAGCTCTCCAACTCCGTCACGGACGAGGTCACGATCAATTTCCTCGCGACCAACCTCGAGTCCGGACCAGCCGCGCCGGAGGGCACCGAGCAGCTGCAGGTCCGCTGGGTTCAGTTCGCGGAGGCGCTGGCCATGATCGGACGCGGCGAGATCACCGACGCCATGACGATCATGGCCCTGCAGGCCCTGGCGCTGGAGCGAGCGGCCAACCTCGGCTGACCGCCGCTCCGACGGCGCGCTAGAGCTCGCGGTATTCGAACCAGTCGAAGTCCGCGGCCTTGCCCGACCCGCTGATGTCCTGGCAGGCCATGCCGACGAAGTTGCCGGTGAAGGCGCACGGCACGGCGTGTTCGTCCGACAGGATCGAGGCGTCGTACTCGCCGGCCACGGGGAACCATTCCTTGCCGTCGGCGCTGCGGCAGAAACGCAGCCGGGCCATGTCGATCTCAACGCGGAGATAGACCCGCTCCTGGTGGCTGACGTCGAACTCCTTCTCGACCGGATACGAGACGTTGCCGCGCTCGCAGGCCATCAGGCCCAGAGCGACCTTCGCATGGTCGGCGCGCGTTACGAACAGGTAGTAGAAGTTGTCGGTGCTGTAGAACGCAACCAGGCCGGCCATCTGCTGGTAGCTCTCCGGCGCGAACTCCAGGCAGGTCGATGCGACCACGTGGAACGCGGTCTGGCGCCGGGCGATCAGCGTCTGGTCGAACCTGGAGACGATGCTCTCGCGACCCTTGAGCCGCAGCCAGCCGGGACGCTCGGTGAGGCTCGCGTTGTCGGGCCAGGCCGGCAGGCGCAGGCTCTGCCAATGCGGGCCGAGGGCCTTCTCGTCGAAGTCGTCGCGGCCCGGAATCGCGGGCCACTTCTGCTCGGGCAGTCCCGGGCCGGGGACCTCGACGGCCGGCAGTACGCCGCCCTGTGCCAGCCGCGGCCAGCCGTCCTTGTCCCACACGATCTTCTGGATCGAGGTCTCGCGACCGAGCACCGACCGGCCGTTGACGATGGGCCGCCGGCCGAGATGCGCGAAGTACCAGTCGCCCGCCGCGGTCTCGACCAGGCAGCCGTGGCCGGCGCTCTGGATCGGGTTGGCCGCGTCCGTGATGGAGCTGATCAACGGGTTGTCCGGCATCGCCTCGTACTGGCCGGTCAGGGTCTTCGAGCGCGCCACGGTCTCGGCGTGCGTGGTGAAGGTGCCGCCCTCGGCGCAGGTCAGGTAGTAGAAGCCGTCCTTCTTGAGGAGGTGCGGGCCCTCCACGAGGCCGAGCTCGGTGCCGCCGAAGATCCGGGTACTGGGCCCGACGAGCTTCTGCGCTTTGGCGTTGTATTCCTGCACGACGATGCCGCCGAACTGGTTCCGGCCCGGGCGGTGATCCCAGATCATCTGCACGAACCACTTGCGGCCGTCGTCGTCGTGGAACAGCGACGCGTCGAAGCCGACACCGTCCATGAAGACCGGCTCGGACCACGGGCCCTCGATTGACGGGCTCGTCACCAGGAAGTTGCGCACGTCCTTGAAGCTGCCCGTCCAGCCGCGGACGTCGGTGTAGACGAGCCAGAAGAGGCCGTCGGCGTAGGTCAGGCACGGCGCCCAGATGCCGCCCGAGTTCGGGTCCCCGCGCATGTCGAGCTGCGAGGAGCGAGTCAGCGCCTGACCGACGAGCCGCCAGTTGACCAGATCCCGTGAGTGGGACAGCGTCACGCCCGGGAACCATTCGAATGTGGAGTTGGCGATGTAGTAGTCGTCGCCGACCCGGCAGATCGACGGATCCGGGAAGAAGCCACGGAGGACGGGGTTCTGGATCGTTCCGGGCGCTGTCATCTGTTCGCACTCCTGGTGGGGGCGGCCTTGTGGGCGGGACGCGTCTGCTGCAAGTATCGCGGAAGGAACGCCGCCGGTCAGCCGATCAGGTACGCGACCGTGACCTCGATTTCGACTTCCGCGGCGCCGGGCTGGATGGGCGTCGAGAAGCCCTTGGCCATCATCATCACGGCCCGCGGTGCGGGCCCGGACGAGCCGATGGACTCGACGATCGACGCCACTCCCTTGATGGCCACGCCCGCCGCCGCGGCTAGCTCGTCGGCCCTCGCCCGGGCGTCCGCCATCGCCAGCTGCCGCGCTCGGGCCTCCATCGGCTTGGGGTCGTCAACGCGGAAGCTGATGCCGTCCACGGTGGTTGCGCCGGCGGCAATGGCGTCATCGACGACCGCTGCCAGCTTCGCGACGTCGCGGACGGTGACACGGACGGTGTTGCTGAACTCGTGGCCGATCAGCCGGGGTTGGGGCCGGTTGGGGCTCTGGTCGTACACGGGGTTCAGGCTCACGTTGATCGTGGCTATATCCCGATCGGCGATGCCGCTCTTCCTGATGGCGGCGATCGCGGCCGTCATGGCGACGGCGGCGGCGGCCTGGGCCGCGGCCACGGTCGGCTTCTGGGCCGACACTCCGAGGAGAACGTCGGCGACGTCGGGGATTGCGCTGACGGCGCCGCTGCCCGAGACGGTGACCGTGCTCCTGGCGGCACCGGCCGCAGTCACGTCGCTGGGGTTCGACCCGCTCTCCCTCATCGATTCTCCTCCTGCTACGCGTGGCAACGACGATGGCCGCCACTCCCGAATGGGTCCACCTGGCGCTCCGCAAGCGTACCCGACGCCTACTGGCTTGGCGGGGAAGCCGACGCGACCGGAACCGGCCCTGTCTGGCAGGCAGCCGGCAAGCCCGGGGCACCCGGGATGTCGCCGCAGATCAACTGCCGCCAGTGCATGCCGGTCTGGATGGCAATGCCGATGTTGTCTTTTGTGATCCCCACCGGTGCGAGCAGGATCGCCTGCATGGGGTCACGGCCGGGCCAGGTCACCGACACGCTGCCGGCGACTTTGGTGATATCCGGGTCGCGGCACAAGGCGATCGCGGCATTCGCGGCGGCCTCGCCGAGCCGTTCGGGGTCGCCCCAGGCGTCCACCGCCTGCTGGCCGCGGACAATGGCTATCAACCCCCCTGCTCCCCCCACGTCGGACACCCCTGCGACCGCGACCTTGCCCGAAAGCCCGGCCTCCGCGAGCGTCTGCTCCACGCCAAAGGCCATGCCGTCGCTCTCGGCCGCCACGGCATCCACGGTGCCGCCGTTCTGTTTGAGGATCGTCGCCATCTGCTGCTGCGCAGTACCTGGGTCCCACCAGTGCGTTTCGACCGCGGCGACGATCTTGATGTCGCCCCGGTCCACGGCGGGCTGGAGGATCTCGCGGATACCCGACGCGATGAGGTCACTTTCCGGCCACGCGGAGGAGTCGCCCTTGATGATGGCGTAGTCACCCTTGGGCTTCACGACCAGAAGGCCCCTCGCCATTTGTCGACCCTGTTCGACCGGGTCGAAGGCGACATGCAGCGACCTGACATGCTCGAGAGACCCGAGGAGCGTGACCACCGGGATCCCGGCGCTGGTAGCTCTCTGCAACGCCGGCAGTATCACGTCCTCGGGGCCCGGTTCCATGACGATGACCTTCGCACCCGCTGCGACCAACCGGTCGATGTCGGACCGTTGGGTGTCGACAAAGGCCCTGGCGTCCAATTCCTGGAAGTTGGCTCCGGCGTCCTGGAGCGCCTTCTGGAACGACGGCTCTTCCCAGTCCATGAGGTCCGTGCCGTTGAACCACGAGGCCCCGATGAGGCAGCTTTGCCCGCCGGCCGTGCCAGTCGCCGCCGGTGAGGGCACATCAGTTCTCGGGCTACCGCCGGGGTTCGAGGAGCCGCACCCGGCCGCCAATCCGCCCGCAACCACGCTGGCCAGGATCACACGAACGACTCTGCCGGAGGTCGAAGTCCAAGCTCGCCCGCCCACTCTGAGCTCCTCCCTCTGATTGCAGGCCAACACCGGGAGAGTAGACCATGCGCGACCAGATCGGTGGTCCACCTGGCGCTCCGCAAGGTACCCGGCACCTACTTGCGACGAGGGGTATCCGGGCTCACGGTTGGCTTGGCGGGGAAGCCGACGCCACCGGGACCGGCCCCAATTGGCAGGCAGGCAGCGGGGCGAAGATGGAGGGGCCGGTTGGGCAGACCGATTGCCGCCACTGCGTGCTCGTGCTAATGACGATGCCGATGTTGTCCTTGGTGATCGCCAGCGGCGCGAGCAGGATCGCCTGCATGGGGTCACGGCCGGGCCAGGTGACCGAAGTGCTGCCCTCGACTCGTGTGATGTCCGGGTCGTGGCACAGGGCCATCGCGGCATGCGCGGCCGCCTCGCCGGGCCGCTCGGGGTTTCCCCAGGCGTCAACCGCCTGCGTGCCGCGGACAATGGCCATCAACCCGCTGACGGCTCCCTGCCGGTCGGACACCCCGGCGACCGCGACCTTCCCCGTAAGCCCGGCCTCCTGGATCGTCTGCTCCACCGAGTACGCCAGGTCGTCGTACGCGACGGCCACGGCATCCAGGCTGCCGCCATTCTGGGCCAGGATCGCCTTCATCTCCTGCTGCGCCAGAGTCCCGTCCCAATTGGGGGTTTCGACCTCGGCGACGATCTTGATGTCGCCCCGGTCCACGGCGGGCTGCAGGATCTCCCGGATACCCGACGCGATGAGTTCGCTCTCCGGCGCTCGGGAGTCCCCCTTGATGATGGCGTAGTCGCCCATGGGCTTCACGGCCAGAAGGCCCCTCGCCTCCTGCCGACCTTGTTCGACCGGGTCGAAGGCAACGTACAGCGACCTGAAATGCTCGAGCGGCGACTGAAAGAGCGTGACCACCGGGATCCCGGCGCTGGTGGCTCTCTGTAACGCCGGCAGTATCACGTCCTCGGGGCCCGGTTCGATGACGATGACCTTCGCGCCGGCTGCGATCAACCGGTCGATGTCGGACCGTTGGGTGTCGGGACTACTCTTGCCGTCCGTTTCCTGGAAGTTGGCTCCGGCGTCCTGGAGCGCCTTCTGGAACGCCGGCTCCTCCCAGTCCATGACTTCCGTGATGTTGTACCACGAGACCCCAATGAAGCAGCTTTGCCCGCCGGCCGTGCGAGTCGCCGCCGGCGAGGACGCCTCGGTTCTCGGGCTACCGGGGTCCGAGGAGCCGCACCCGGTGGTCAATGCACCCACGACCACGCAGGCGACGATCAAACGAACGATCCTGCCCGAGCCCGAACTGCGAATCCGTCCGCTCATTCCGAGATCCCCCTTTGATGCGGCGCGCCTATCGGGAGCGTAGATCATGCGCTCCCGGACGGGAAGGCCGCTGGGTGGCTCAGCGCCGAACCCGACACAGAACCGACCTGGTTCGCGCGTCTACCGGGCCGGCGGCGACGCCGCTCCCATCTGGCAGGCAGGCGGTGCGTTCGAAGCATCGAGGTAATCGCAGACAAGATTCCGCCACAGCGAGCCTGCTTTGATGACGACGTCGATGTTGTCCTTCGTAACAGCCACCGGCTTGAGCAGGACCGTGGGCAAGGGGCCATGGAGGGGCCAGATGAACGGGGCGCTGCCGTCAACCGTATTGCTGCCGGGGTTGCTGCAGCGCGCGATGGCGGCTCGAGCGGCCGCCGCGCCGAGCAGCTCGGGGTTCCCCCAGACGTCAACCGCCCAGGTGCCGCGAGCAACCCTGTAGAAGCCCGTACCTCCTCCGTCATACACCCCGCCGACAGCGATACCCTTGAGGCCGGCCGCGTCGATGGACGCCTGCACCTCTATGGCGATGTCGTCCTCTTCGGTCAGCACGGCATCGACCCTGCCGCCATTCCGGCTGAAGATGTCCGGCAGCGCCAGATCGACAGAACCTAGATCCCAACGTGGCGGATTGAGCGTGTCAACGATGGTGATGTCGCCCCTGTCGACGGCAGGCTGCAGGATCTCCTTGACGCCGACCGCGAAGGGGTCAACGACGGGGTTGACGGCGTTCGGCATCCTGGGGTCGAGCGTCGCGATGACGTATTTGCCCTTGGGCTTCACCGCCAGGACGGCTCGGGCCTCCATCCGACCGGTCTCGACCGGGTCGAAGGCGATGTTCACCGCCTTCGGATCGTCCACGGGCCCGCCGAGAGTGAGCACCAGGATCCCGGCGCTGGTTGCTCTCCGTACCGCCGGCAGAAGGGCTGGGTCTCCCGACTCGATGACGATGACGTTCGCGCCGGCTGCGATCAGGCCGTCGATATCGTCCGCTTGGGTTAGTGGGTTGTAGTGGGCGTTCGCGCCCTTGAAGGTGCCGCCGGCGCCGAGGATCGCCTTCTTGAGTGCCGGCTCCTCCCACATCGAGACGGTCTCCGACGTCTCCTCGAGCCACGCGGCGCCGACGAGACAGCCCTGCGCGTTGGCCGTCGTAGCCCCGCCCGGGGCTTGGCTGCGGCTGGGGCCGGAAGAACCGCACGCCGCCGTCAACCCGCCCACAACCACGCACACGACGATGAGGCGCACGCCTCTCCCGGAAGCCGAAGCCCAAACTCGCCCGCCCACTCTGATGTCCTCCCTCTGATCGCAGGCCAACACCGCGAGAGTAGAGCATGCGCGACCGGATTGGTGGGTCCACCTGGCGGTCCGCCGGCGGATCTTCGGCCACTCCGGGCCGCCCGATGTATGATCCCGGAGCATACAGACTGCATAGGCTTTATGCGCCGAGCCGACGCTGCCGACAACCCGAGCAGATGCGGCAAATCGTCTCCGGAGGCACGTCATGGTCGAGCCCACTCCCGCACGTCACGACGTCGCCGCGCGCCCCGACGAGAAGCCGTTCGTCAACCTGCGCGACCCCGCCCAGGTCCTCGGCCCCGACGGCAAGCCGGCCGTCAGCCGCCGCGCGGCGATCTGGGCGGACGTGCCGGACGAACGCTGGAACGACTGGCGCTGGCAGATGAGCAACCGCGTCAATACCGTCGAGGAGATCGGCAGCGTCCTCAATCTCACCGACGATGAACGCGCCGGCCTGTCGTCCACCGACAAGTTCCGCGTAGACATCACGCCGTACTTCCTGAGCCTGATCGACCCCGACGATCCCAACGATCCGATCCGCAAGCAGGTCATCCCCACCGACTGCGAGCACGAGGCGTTCACGGCGATGATGGAGGACTCGCTGGCCGAGGACCGCCACTCGCCGGTTCCGGGGCTGGTCCACCGCTACCCGGACCGCGTCCTGATGCTGGTCACGACCCAGTGCGCCAGCTACTGCCGGTACTGCACCCGGTCGCGAATCGTGGGCGACGCCACGCAGAACTTCAGCCGCCACGACTTCGAGGCGCAACTGGACTACATCCGCCGCACGCCCCAGATCCGCGACGTGCTTCTGTCGGGCGGCGACGCGCTGACGCTCAATCCCAAACTGCTCGAGTCGATCCTGCGCGGCCTGCGCGAGATCCCGCACGTCGAGATTGTCCGGATCGGGTCGCGGGTGCCGGTCTTCCTGCCGCAGCGCATCGACGACGAGCTGTGCAACATGCTGGCGAAGTACCACCCGCTGTGGATGAACCTGCACTTCAACCACCCCAACGAGATAACGCCCGAAGTCTCTCGCGCGGCCGACAAGCTGGCCCGTGCCGGCATCCCGCTCGGCAACCAGTCGGTGTTGCTGGCCGGTGTCAACGACTGCGTACACATCATGCGCAACCTGGTCCACCGCCTCGTCGAGAACCGGATCCGGCCGTACTACATCTATCAATGCGACCTCGTCGAAGGCTCGGGCCACTTCCGGACGCCGGTCGGCAAGGGCATCGAGATCATGGAGGGCCTGCGCGGCCACACGTCGGGCTACGCCGTCCCGACGTACGTCGTGGATGCTCCCGGCGGCGGCGGCAAGATCCCGGTCATGCCCAACTACCTGATCAGCTACTCCGATCACAAGGTGATCCTGCGCAACTTCGAGGGCTACATCACGACCTACGAAGAGCCGACGCAGTACACCGCGCACGACAAGTCGACCTGCAAGTACTGCCAGAACCCCCGGCCGGAACCGGGCCAGGGCGGCGTCGAAGGCTTGCTCGACGGCAAGGAGATGTGGATCGCGCCGTCCGGCTTCGAAACGGCGCACCTCCGCGGCAGGACGGAACCGCACCGGTTGCAGGATCCGGCGAAGTGGGTTCCGTACGGCGTCGGGCCGATCGAGGGCAAGGCCGGGGCGCCGTTGCCGGCGCTCGAGTCCGGGGCGGCGGGCCAAGCCGGCGCGCCGGGCGACGCCGCGAAGAAGGAACCGGTCTTCCAGTACGCCCCCGGAGACGAGCCGCGTCCGGCCGAAGGCGAACCTACCGGCTGGTCACACGGAGAGCTGCTCTAGCCGAGGCTCAGGCGGCGCGGCGCTTGCCGGCGTCCCCGGAGATCTTGCGTGGCGCCGCATCGCCCGGGTCCGGCATCCGGAAGGCCGAGGTTGCGCGGGTGAGCCCGCGGGCCGTCATGACAAGCGAATCGGCCGAGCCGGCCAGCATCTGAGCCTGATCGTTCATGTGGCCGGCGGCGGTGTTCACGTCGTCGGCGTGGCTGGCCGTGGCCGTCGTGACGGTCTCGATGGCATCGAGCTGGCCGATGACCGACGACGCGTGAGCCAGCATCGCCTCCGCGCTCGTCCCATTCTCCCTGGCGATGCGGTCGATCTCGCGGATCGCGGCCACGACGCCGTCCGACGAAATGGCCATTACCTGGATTCGATCGCCGATCTGCTCGGCTGCGGCACGCGTCGCGGCAACGGCCGTCGCGAGCTCGTCGATCGCCTCGCCGCTCCTGGTAGCCAGTTCCGAACCCTGGCTAACCTCGGCCGCCCCTGCGTCCATCGCCGCGACCGCCTCTTGTGTGTCCGCCTGGACCTGGGCGATGAGATCGGCGATCTCCTTGGTGGCGCGGCTGGAGCGTTCGGCAAGCTTGCGGACCTCGTCGGCGACGACGGCAAATCCCTTGCCTTGCTCGCCGGCCCGGGCCGCTTCGATGGCGGCATTGAGGGCCAGCAGGTTGGTCTGTTCGGCGATGTCGTCGATGGTCTCGACGATGGCGCCGATCTGGCCGGACTTGGCGCCGAGTTCGGTGACCTTGACCGAGGCGGTCTCCACGGTTTCCTGGATGCGGGCCATCTCGCCGACGGTCTGGCGAACCGCCGCCTGACCGCGTTCGGCTGCGGACGACGCCTCCATGGCAACGCCGCTGACATCCGAGGACGCGGCGGAAGCCAGAGCGATGGCGCTGGCCATCTGCGTCAGCGCGGCGGAGGCGGCGTCGACCTTCGTGGAGGTCTCGGCCGCGCCGGCGCCGACCTGGCTGATGATCGCGGTCAGCTCAATCGCGGCATTGCTGGTGTCGGACGAGGCCCGCGCCTGCTCGCTGGCCCCGGAGGCGACCTGGTTGATCGTCTGGGCAATCTGAGAGGATGCGCTGCCGGATTGACTGGCGGCGCTGTTGAGGTCGAGGCTGGTCCTCGCGACCGCTTCGGCCGCGATCCGGACTTCGCTGACTGTCCCGGAAAGCCCGGCCCTGGCGATCTCGTAGGACTCGATGGTCTCGACGAGCTTGGCCAGCATCCGGTTGGTCACGGCCGCCGTCTGACCGATTTCGTCGGTCCCGTAGTTCTCGATCGGAGGCGTCGAGGCCCGGACCGCGACCGTCAAGTCGTTGGCGGCGAAGGCGCCGAGTCCGCCCGCGAGCGCCGTGGCGCAGGCGTCGGTCATGGACGTGAGTGTGGACTGCACCGCCCGGATGCCCTTCAGGATGTTGCGGGATAGGAGCAGTGAAATGAAGACGCCGATGAGTGTCGCAACGACGAGCATGAGGATCGTGACCAGGCGACCCTGCTCGAATGTGCTTTGGACTTCGTCGTTGATGGCCTTGGCGCCTGCATCCTCGGCCGCCTGGAGCTTGTCCAACGAGGACATCAGCCGCAGCCGGACGCCCGCCGCCGTTGTCAGGTCCTCGCGCGCCGAGGCCATGTTGCCGGCTCGGGCGTCGGTCATGAGCCGGTCGAATGCGTGCTGATAGTCAACCTGGGCCGCCTTGTACGCGCCGAGTTCGGCCCTTTCGGAAGCCGGCATGGTCATTGCCTCGAAGGCGGCCAGGTTCTCGGAGATGACCTTGTCGTCTGATGCCACGTCGGTCGAGATCGTCGTCTGGGCGCTGGCATCTGCCCCGACTACGACCGCATAGGTCGCAAGACGTGCCTTGTCCAGGAGGGAGACGTCGATCGCCCGCAGGCGCTCGATCGGAACCGTCCCATTCGTATAGGCCTGGTCCGCCTTGTCGTTGACGCTGCCGAGATCCACGATCGAGATGACGCCCACCAGGCCCATCATCACGAGGATCAGGGCCGCGGTCCCGAGCAGCTTCACGCGGACAGACAGCACGGCCGAGAGACCGGTCTTGAAAGTGTTCATGGCACAACCCTTCGGGGCACTAAGGAGGCACAACCTTGTCCAGCCCTGGCCTCGGCCGGGCTTCTCCGATAGGGATCGGTCAGTAGGGCCGATTCCTACAACCGCGATCCGCTCGACGAAGCATTTGGGGAGTGTCGGACTATGCTGGTGGCGCCGCATCCCGTCGCCGAACCCGGGGTTGAGCGTATCCAGGCCCGTTCCCGCAAGGTCGGCGGGCGTTACGATCCCGCGGCCGAGAGGATGAAGTCGGTGCCGAACGCCGCCAGCAAGCCGAGCGTCAGCGCGACGCCGGTCACCATCGGCAGCGAGAACTTCCGCGCGACGGCCATCATCTCGTTGAAGACGAAGATCAACGCGCCGGCCGCCAGACCCAGGAACAGGATCGAGAGCCAGGGCGACACGACCGCGTAGCCCAGCACGCCGCCCAGAAACGTCGGCCCGCCGCCGACCAGCCCCGCGCCGGCAAGGAACCGCCAGCTCGGCCGCGCCACTCCGCTGAGTGGGGCGGAGATGGCGAAGCCCTCGGTCGCGTTGTGCAGCGCAAAGCCGATCGCGAGCAGCAGGGCGAAGCTCGTCGCTCCGGTCGCGGACGACTGGCCGATGGCCAAACCCTCCGAGAAGTTGTGGAGTCCGAGTCCGACCGCCGTCCCGAGCGCGATCTGCTGTGGGGAGATGGCCGTCCCGGATTCCCGACGTGCCGCCATCCTGGCCGTGACATACGTGACCGACAGCAGGCCGAAGGCCACGGCCAGCCCGAGCGTCGCCGCGTAGCCGGCGAATTGAGCCGGGCTGTCGCCGGCGCGCGCCGAGTCCAGGGCCGCGCTGACGGGCTCGACGGCCTGCGAGAGGACGTCGTAGATGAGGAACAAGATGACGCCGCCAGCCGCAGTGGTCAGGGCCGCTTGCCAGCCGCGCGACAACCCTCGTATCCGGCCGACCGGTAGCCCCAGAAATATCGTTCCGCCCGCGAAGGCGGCCAGAACCACTGTCTCCGGGAAGCTCATGGACCCTCTCGCTAATCCTTAGTGAACTACTAGGAATTAGGCGAGATGCTACCGGCGCTGTCACACACCGTCAAGAGCGGCCCTCGGCGTGCCCGCGGCGTGCCCTCGGCGTGCCCTCGGCGGCCCTCAGCGGACCTGGAACGAGCGCTTGGCGAGGCCGAGCCAGTAACCGTCGATCGTGAACTTCGGCGCGGCGGTGGGATCGGTGGCGGCGCCGAGGGCGACGAAGAGCGGCGCGAAATGCTCGACCGTGGGGTGGGCGTAGGGCATGCCCGGTGCCCGGTTGCGGAAGTCGAAGAGCGCGTCGAGGTCGCCGAGCTCGAGCTGTTCGGCCGCCCACAGGTCGAAATCGGCCGACCAATCGGGCGCGCCGGGGCGGCCGTCGAAATAGTCGTGGACGAACGGCAGGCCATGGGTCATGAAGCCGCTGCCCATGACCAGGACGCCTTCGTCGCGCAACGGGGCCAGCCGCCGGCCGATCTCGAAAAGATGCTCCGGCGCGAGATCCGGCATCGACATCTGCAGGACCGGGATGTCGGATTCCGGATACATCATCAGCAACGGGACGTAGGCGCCGTGGTCCAGGCCGCGTTCACGCTGGGCCACGGGTTCGCTCGGCGGCATCATCGCCTTGACCCGCGCCGCAAGATCCGGGGCCGCGGGCGAGTTGTACTCGATGTCGTAGTAGCGCTGCGGGAAGCCGTAGAAGTCGTAGACAAGTGGTGCCGGATTGACCGCGCCGAGCGTCAGCGGCGCCGACTGCCAGTGGGCGCTTACGACCAGGATCGACTTGGGGCGCGGCATCGCGGCCGCCCACTCTGCCAGCTGGACGGGCCAGAGTGCGTCGTCGATGAGGGTGGGGGCGCCGTGGCCGAGGTAGAGGGCGGGCATTCGCGCCGGAGTGGCTTCCGGTGCCGGAGCGGTCGGTCGGTCGTTCATGTCAGTCATCGTTGTCCCGTCTGGTTTCGGCCGGTCGGCCCGCGTCGGCGTCCATGTGCTTGCGCAGCGTTGTCAGAAGGCGCAGCAGCACGCGCCGGTCGTCGTCGTCCAGCGTCGCGAACAGGCCGCCCATCGAGCCCTGGAAGGCCCGGAACTGCGACTCGACCGTGACGGAGCTGCAGGCCAGCTCGATCATCGTCACCCGCCGGTCCGTGGAGTGGGGGACACGCCGGATCAACCCGTCGGCCTCGAGTCCGTCCACCAGGGCGGTGACATTGCGCGGCGTTACGGCCAGCGACCCGGCCAGGTCGGCCATCTTCTGCGGCCCCTGGCAGTGCACGACATTCAGCAGACGGAGTCGCTGAGCGCTGAGTCCCGCCTCGACGGCTTTGTGGTTCGCCCAGCGGTCGAAGGTGCTGGCGAACACTGCGGCCGCCGCCGCCAGCTCGGCGATCGACGAGTCGGGTGCGGCGGACCGGACGCCCGACACGGCGTCGAGGTTCGCCGGGGCAGGCGGTGTGTTCGGTTGGAGCAGGGGCCGCTCGGAGGATGGTTCGTGACTTGGTGTAGACATTCACTATCCTGATTGATATTATTGCAGTAGCAACGTTACAACTGTAACGATGCACACGTTCAGCATACAAGGCAGCACAAGGCCGGGAAGCTCGTGGGGCGATCGTCGCCCGACGCGAGACGGAGCGAGAGGCCGGCTGCGGACATACGGAGACTCCAATGACCATGACGCAGGACAACCCCATCCAGCGCACGCCCGTCAACGTGGCGTTCGCCGAGCCCGCAAGCTCCGCGGCAGTCGACCGGACGGCCGAAGCGATGCGAGCCCGCAACTTCACCGTGGAGGTCGTTTCCGACGGCGCGGCCGCGAGGGACATGCTGCTGAGCCTGATCCCCGACGGCGCCGAGGTCGGGCAGGGTGCGTCGATGACCCTCGACACGATTGGAGTCACCGAGGCGATCGAGAAGAGCGGCCGCTACGACGCGATCCGGCCGCGGACCCGGGCCATGGACCGCGCCACTCAGATGCGCGAGATCAGCAAGCTCGCCGCCGCCCCGGACTACCAGATCAACAGCGTCCAGGCCGTCACCGAGGATGGCCGTCTGGTTCTGGCCTCATTCGGCGGCAGCCAGCTCGGCCCTGTCGTTTCGGGCGCGGGCAAGGTAATTCTGGTCGTGGGCGCTCAGAAGATCGTGCCGGACCTGGCGACCGCGTTCCGGCGCATCGAGGAGTACAGCCTCCCGATCGAGGACGTCAAGCTCCTCGAGGCGTACGGGCGCCACAGCGCCATAAACAAGACGCTGATCGTGAACGGCGATGTCTCCCCCGGCCGAATCACGGTCATCCTCGTTCGCGAGCCTGTCGGGGTATAGCGACTGCGGCCGCCCCTAGGAGTTGGCGGGCGGCTCCTGAGGTGTCGGGGGCTCCGGTGCCGTATCGGAGGCCGGAGCAGGTCCGGACGCCGGTGCAGTGGGATCGGTCGGATTTGCTTCCCAGGCGATGGCTGCGCCCGGCACGACCGGCCCGGCGGGAGGCGGCGTCCAACCGGGAGGCGGCGTCCAACCGGGAGGCGGCGTCCAACCGGGAGGCGGGCCCCAGCCTTGCGGCGCTCCCCAGCCACCGGGCTGCCCCGAGTTCCAGCCACCGGGCTGCCCCGAGTTCCAGCCACCGGGCGCGGTCGGCGGCGCCGGCCAGGCCGGGGCGTTGGGGTTGATCCAGCCCGGGATGCCAACGGGCGGGGTCGCGGCCGGAGTGCCCGGGTAGCTGAATCCGGCGGGCGGCGGCGGCGCGTAACCGTAGCCGGGGGGTGGCGCGCTTGGGTTCCCGTAGCCCGCCGGCGGCATGCCTGAATATCCATACGGGTTGAACTGCATCGGCGTGGGACCGTAGAGCGCCGGGTCCATCCGCGCCCGCTGGCTCTCGTAGATGACGGCCATCATGTAGACGATCAAGCACGATCCAACAGTCGTGATCGAAGTCGAGCCGAACGATGCCACGACGTTCGTCCCTCCGGCGCTGAACGGCGCGGAGACGATGGCTGCGAGGATCGCAAAGCCGAGCTCGATCAGCCACGCCATGACTCCCCAGCCGAGCATTCTCAGGACGGCCCCGTCGGACAGACGCCAGCTCTCGCGGAAGCCTTCGATCACGCCGAAGCCGTCGAATATCGCGAGCGTGACGAAGATCAGCCGGATCGTGAGGTAGATGCCGATGGGGATTCCGCCAAGGATCAACGCGATCATAAGAAGGACGCCCAGCGGCGGGACGACGACCGCCATGACAAAGACGACGATGAACGCCACGACCACGATTGCCACGGAGGCCAGGGCAAGAAGAATGCCGGCCGCGAGCGATAGCAGCCCTCGGCCCGCAACCCAAGACATCGTGACCGGTCGGTTGCGGAGACCGGAGATGGCAGTCGCATTGAACAGCCAGCCGGCGACCATCGCAAGAACGCCCGCGCCGATGCTGCCCGGGATTGCCACGGTCAAGTAGTGCCGGAGCTCGGCGTTGTTCCAGATCAGCCGCCCGGTGTACGGATCCTGGTAGTAGAGGTCGGTCGAGCTGACCGTGCCGACGAGCAGCGATATCAGCGCCGAGAATCCCGCGACGACGAGCACCATGGGCAGCCATTTCCGCCACGTGACGCCCAGAAAGCCGAACGCGTCCTGGATCCCATCGGTGACGGTGATCATCGCCGGATGATTGCTGAACCTGAGCACCGACCCTCCCTGGCAAGCCCCGGCATTCTGACCCCAACGGCCGGGTGAACCTGCGCCTGGAGTCTACTCCGCGCCGAGACACCGGCGGACGCCGGCGTGCACCGGCGGAGGCCGGCGAGCCCCGCCGGACGGGCGGCGGGGCCGCTGCCTCGACCGGCCCGCCGAGCCCAGTGGAATTGGCGCCGGGTGTGGCCCATTATTCGATGGCGTACAAGGGGCTCGTCGTGCGATTCCTGAGACACACTCCGCGGCAGGACTCGGTCCCATACAGCATTCATCCGCCGTACGGCGAGGAGCGTTCGAGGCTTCTCGCGCGCCGCCCGGCGATTGGTGAAGACGCGGCCAATCGGCCGTTCGGGCGCCTGTACTCCGTCGTCGCCGACGTTGGCTTCGACGACTACCTGATGAGTGTCTACTTGTTCGCGGACGGCACGATCTCGATCTACAGCAGTGCGGGGATCCACTCCACGGGCCTGCACGGCGCAGAAAAGGTGGCCTCGGCCGCGACCGCGATTCTCGAAGACGTCGAACAGGCACTCGGTGACTTCTCGCCGATCGACGACCTCGGCGAGCTCCCGCTCCCTTCTCGCGGTCATTCGCAGATCCTGGCCCGGACCTACGACGGGGACTTCGCCGCGATGCCGCAGCCCGGTTCGAAAGGCGCGGCGATCACCCGGATACTGGCCATGGCGTACATCCTCAGCCGGCTGGCACGTCAGGCAGTCGTGGAGGGATTCGACCGCACCGAAGTCGGCGAGACGCTGTACGAGGTCGAGCCCGAGTATCGCCGGCTCAGGGCTTCGCTGATGGACTGGATGCCCGCACCCGGCCAGCTCGCCGCCGCGGCCCGCGTAGCGAGTGTCGTGGTCGAGGTCGGCGACGCGGAGACTCAGGCGGTGACGAGCCTGTTCGTGTTCGCGGATGGCTCGGCGAGTGTGTATCGGAGCGACGGCAAGATCGTCGAGGGCCTCAGTGGCAAGCCCGGCGTCGCCGATTCCGCGCGCGCACTGTTCGACGCGGTCGATAGGGTTCGTTCGATCTTCGGCCCGTCGGACCTGGTGCTACTGCCTCAGCCCGGCCTCGTCCAGTTCGTGGTCCGCGTCAGGCTCATCGACGGCGGCGAATGGAAGCCTCTGTTCGCAATTGCGACCCGCGAAGCCCTTGCGGATGGGTCGCACCCACTTTCGGCGGCGTTCGCACACGCCAACCAGATACTCGAGATTTCCCGCTGAGGCCGCCGAGTGGTCTCCGCCCGGATCAGTCGGCCTTGACGCCGCCGCTCAATGAGCCCGACGTCGCGGCCGATGCGTCCGCGGATCGCTTGGAGCGGTCCAGGTAGGACTGGGCCTTGTTGACCTGCGTGGTGAGGGCGCCGACGGTCTGCGTCATCGTGTCGAGGGCCTTGAGCTTGAACTCGTCGATCTCGTCCATCGTGGCGTAGATGTTGTCGAATGCTGTCTGCAGCTTCTCCAGGTCCACCGTAGACGTGGACGCCTGCTCGTTGATCGCGGCCGACTGCTGCCGCAGCATCGCCGACGTGCTCTCGATCAGGTTGGAAGTGGTGTTGTTTAGGGCCGTGATCTGGTCCAGGACCAGCTTCTGGTCGGCCATGGCCTGGGCGACGATCACGGCCGTGCGCAGCGCCGAAACGGTCGTCGTCGTGGCTCGATCGACGCCGCGGATCAGCTCCAGGTTGTTGCGTCGGATGATGTCGATCGACAGGTAGCCCTGGACGCTGACCGCCAGCTGGGCGGTGAGGTCCTGCTGCTTCTGGCGGACGTAGAAGAGCATGTCCTCGCGCAGGATTCGGGCCTTCTCCGGGTCCTTGGCCTCAACCGTCGAGATTCGGTCCGTCAGGCTGGCGTCGAGCTTCTGGGCCAGGTAGATGTACTGGCGCAGCCGCTCCATCGTGAGCCACAGGTTCTGCTTCTCGAGCTCGAGGTCGGAGTTGTCCCTGGCGAGCTCGGATTGGCCGTTCTCCAGCCCGGCCACGATGGCATTGATGTGGGCCTGGCTGGACTGGTAGCGGGCGAAATAGCTCCGCAGCCGGTCGCCAAAAGGAATGAAACCCATCAGCTTGCGCGGGCCGAACAGGTCACCTTGCTTGCCGGGATTGAGGGCATCGATCTGGCGGCGCAGCTGGAGCAGGCTGGTGCCGACCGCCGCCGGCGTTGCCAGACCGCCCTTGGCGATCGACCCGACCGGGCGCTGGAGCAGTCGCGACGAAACCTGCGAGGCCGCCTTTATGTCGTCGTCGCCGAGGGTTCGGATATCCGCGATGCGAGACTCGAATTCGGGGTCCTTGACGTCGAGCTTGGCGATGGCTACGACGTAGCCGGCCACGAGACGATCGAGCTTGGCCAGGGTGGACGAGTCGAGCTTGATTGCTCCGGTAGCCTGGGGCTCCTCGACGATGGCCGGGGGCGCGGGCGGAATGAGGGCCAGCGAGGAGCCCGCTGCGGCCGGCGAATCGGCGGCGGCAACGATGCCCGATGCCTTGGCGGTCGTCGCCGCGGACTTCCCGATCTTCAGCGAGTCGGCCATTGCCCGATAAACCTCCCTTGCCCAGCCAGCCCCATCAACGTAGAGGTTACAGCCGACGGGCCTCGGGGGCATCCTGTTATCCGGCACTATTCCTTGAGTTGATGCGGCCACTCGCCGGATCCGGCGCCGGGCCGGGCCGCCCCTCCGCCGTTCTACCGAACCTGGAATGCCGCCGATTCGGTGAACCGGATGTAGAGCTCGAGGGCAAGCTTCGTGGACGGGTGCAGCGGGTCGGGCAGATTCGACTTCGAGAAGAACGCTCCCTCGAGCACCTCGGATTCCTCGACGTGGATCTCGCCGGTCCAGCGCCTGGAGAAGAAGCAGATCGAGAAGCAGTGCGTCCGGTCGCCGTTCGGGTACGTCACGATGTGAACGCTCGGGTCGGAGATGCAGGCATAGGCAACGAGATCGGCCGCCTCGACGATCAGGCCGGTCTCCTCTCGGACCTCGTCCCTCGCCGTCTGTTCGAACGAGCTGCCCGGCTCACACGTCCCGGCCGGGATCTCCCAGATTGGGGCGTCCTTTCGTCTCTGGAGGTAAACCCGGTCTGTTTCGTCGATCAGAAGGACCTGCGCGCCGGGCATGACGATGAGCTCGCCCCCGACGAGCTGTCTGAGTCGCCACACATATGAGCCTAAGTACGCCACCGCTTCAGACTACACGGTCGATGAGTGAGGCAAGCAGCGACCGGTCGGCCAGTCCATCGGCGAAGAGCGCCATCGGTTCGGCGGCGGTTATCGCCTCGGCCGTGCCGACAGTCAGTTCCAGCTTGCCGTTCCGACGCGAGAGCACGAGGTCCGACGGTCCGGGGACTATCTCCTGGCCGGGCTTGACCACTCGCCCAACCGGCGAACCGCCCAGGGCCGCGAGGAGCGAAGGCCATCCCCCCAGGTCGCTCCAGCCCGCGTCCATCGACAGCATTACGACCTTGTGTTCTTTGGCCGCCGGCTCGAGGACCGCGTAGTCGATCGAGATTCCGGCGACCTTCTCGTAGGCGGACACGAGCGAAGATTCATCATCCGCCGCCGTCAGGTCGCCCACGAGCGTGGTGTGGCGATTGAGCGCATCGAGTATCGCCCGGCGCCGCCACAGGAAGATGCCCGCGTTCCATGCCACTCCGGACTGGGTCAGGAGCATGCGCGCCCGCTGCTCGTCGGGCTTCTCCTCGAACGCGTCGAGTCCTCTGGCCACGACGCCGTCGATGGATGTCGTCGCGCCGACCCTGGGAATCAGGTAGCCGTACTCCCGGGATGGCGAGGACGGCCGGACGCCGAGAGTGACCAGCGGGTCCGCGACGCCGGCCGCACCGGCGGCGCTCGCTTCGGCAGCGGCGAGAACCCGACGGAACTCGGCCTCGTTCGTCACGAGGTGATCCGCCGGCAGGACGAGCATCACCTCGTCGAGCGGACGCTCGATTCTGGTGGCCGCAAGTGCGATCGCCGCGGCCGTGTTCCGGGCGACCGGCTCCGACAGCACGGCGGCCTCGGGCAGCTGCTCACGCACGAGTGCCGCGTATCGGGCAAGCGTTACGACAGTGACATCTCGCTGAGATGCCAGCGGGGCCAGCCGGGCAACGGTCCGCTGGAGCAGCGTCTCGTCCGAAAGGAGCGGCAGGAACGGCTTGGGGCGTTCCGGGCTGCTCAGAGGGAAGAGACGCGTGCCACCGCCGCCCGCAAGTACAACTACATACACCTGTCGGTACCTACACGATCGTTTGGTTGACTTGATAGAAGGCGCACACCGCCCGGATCTCGTCGTCGCTCATGCCCGGCACCTTGGTCCCGGCGACTATGTCCATGTACTCGTAGCGGGCTGCGGCCTCGGCGTACTCGATCCGGTCGAGCGCGGCTTCGACAGAATCGAAGGAGCGTGCGATCACGCCGTGCTTGCTCCAGACGACGATCTGGTGCTGGGCCAGAAGGCCCTCCGTCGCGGCCATCATGCCGGGCGATCCGGGAACGTTGAACGGCGCGACGCCGATACCCTCGCTCAGGAAGATGATCGTCTCGGGTTCCCAGCGCATCAGCCGCCGGTTGAGATGAGCCTGATCCTGGTATCCGGGCACGTGGCTCAGGAACGTGAGGTTCGGGGCGTGGGCATGGATGAGCGCATGGAACGCAAGGCCCGACGACAGGAGGTGGCGTTCGTGGACCGCGATGTGCGAGTTGAGCTCGCTCGTGAGTCGGACGAACCGCCGCTTCGGCGAACTGAACAGCTGGCCCGTGGTACCACCGGCATCCACGACGAGGCAGCCCAGATTCGCCTCCGGGTCGTCGAGCACGTCACGCAGCCGGCAGCCCGAGCCGGTGGCGACGAAGGTCGTCCCTGCCAGCTCGGGAACCGCGGCCGGCAAGGTCACGGTCTCGATATTCGGGAAGCGCGCGCCCACCTCGGGCAGGCCGCGGACGGCCACGGAGATGTTGCCGGCGGCGCCTTCGCAGGCTCCAAGCTCGGCGAGCCGGCGACCGGCACGGCCGATCGATCGGATCACCGAGTCGAGGTCGGGCAGCGAATCAGTTGCTGGCATGTGTCATCTCCATGAAGCGGCCGAATGAGTCATCCCATTGGGATGCCATGACGGGTTCGTAATTGCGAATTGGGAACGATTGCCTCACGATCTCGCGGCCATCCTCGAGGCTGCCGAGTTCCCCAACGGCGATCGCCTGTACGAGGACGCTGCCGATTGCAGTCGCCTCGACCGGACCCGCGAGGCATTGCCGCCCCGTGGCGTCCGCCGTCAGCTGGCAGAGCAACTCGCTCCGGCTGCCGCCACCAACGATGTGAATCCGGCCGAGTCGATGTCCGGCTGCGGCCTCGAGCCGGCCGAGGGCTCGCCGGTACTGGAGGGCCAGACTCTCGTATGCGCAGCGGACGACGGCGCCGGTCGTCTCGGGCACGGGCTGGCCGGTTCGGCGGCAGAGCTCTCGAATTTGGGCCGGCATGTCACCGGGCTTCTGGAGCTCGGGTGCTTCCGGGTCTACCAGCGACCCGAACGGCAAGGCCTCCTCCGCGAGACGGGTGAGATCCTCGTAGGAGTGCTGCTGCCCCTGACGCGCCCAGGTTCGCCGGCACTCCTGCACGAGCCACATCCCGGGCATCGTCCGAAGGAGGAGCCACCGCCCCGCGACGCCTGCTTCGTTGCTCAGGTCGTGGCGCATCGTCACCTCATTGACGATCGGAGCCGGCGACTCGATGCCCATGATCGACCACGTCCCGGAACTGAGCCACGCAAAGTCCGCGTCCGTGGCGGGCACTGCCGCCGCTGCCGAGGCCGTGTCGTGGGACCCGCAGGCGACCACGGCCACGCCCCCCAGATCGGCCTCACTTCCCAACGAGCCCGCGACGGGGCCGAGGACCCGGCCGGCGGGAACGATCTCGCCGAAGATGCCGGCCGGTATGCCGAGTTCGGCGAGCAGAGGCAGGGCCCAGCCCCGACTCTCCAGATCGAGACACTGCGTGGTCGTCGCGATCGATAGCTCGGTGGCGGCCTTCCCCGTCAGCCAGAAGTTGAACAGGTCGGGCATCATGAGCATCCGGCTCGCGCCGTCGAGCCCGCCCGGCCGCCGCACCAGCGAGAGGAGCTGGTACAGGGTGTTGATCTCGAGAAGTTGCGTCCCGGTCGTCCGGTAGATTCGCTCTCTCGAGAGCAGCCGGCAGGCCTCTTCGAGCATCCCGTTCGTGCGCTCGTCACGGTAGTGCGCCGGATTGCCGAGCAGCATCCCGTTCTGGTCGAGCAACGCGAAGTCGACGCCCCAGGTATCGACGGCGATGGCCCGCAGCTCACTTCCGGTCGTGCTCCGGCGGCCGGCGGCTTGCCGCAGACCGGTCGAGATCTCCGACCACAGCGCCAGGACGTCCCAGCGCAGCCCCTCGGGCAACGTAACCGGGCCGTTGGGGAAGCGGTGGATATCCGTGAGCGTCAGCCTGTCGCGGGAGAGCGCGCCTTCGATGACGCGGCCGCTGTCGGCGCCGAGATCGACGGCGGCAAATGATGCTCGAGGCGCGACTCCCATCCGGTCAGGTGCTCTGCTACCGGCCGTAAAGCGGGCCGAAATTGGCACAGGCGCGATAGTCCGCGCCCTGCGGCTCCATCGCCCCGAACGCGCCCCAGGCGCTCGGCCGGTACAGATGCTCCTCGGGGACGTTGTGCAGGGCGACGGGGATCCGCAGGATCGAAGCAAGCGAGACGAGGTCGGCGCCGAAATGCCCGTAGCCGATGGCGCCGTGGTTGGCGCCCCAGTTCGACATGACCTCGTATACGTCGCGGAAGGCCCCGGTGCTGCCCGTCCTCGGCACGAACCAGTGTGTCGGCCAGGTCTTGTCGGTGCGCTTGTCGATGGCTTCGTGAACCTCGCGCGGCAGGTCCACCGTCCAGCCCTCGGCGATCTGAAGCACCGGCCCCAGGCCGCGGACGAGATTGACCCGGCTCATCGTCATCGGCATCCCGCCGGGGGTCGCGAAGGTCGAGGAGTAGCCGCCGCCGCGGAAGTACTCGGTCACGGCCGGACTCCATCGAACCGCGCGCAGGCAGTCTGCGGCTTCGGGTTCGGTGATCTCCCAGAACGGCTTCATGACCGGCTGCCCGTCCTCGCGCTCGCAGCCTGTGGCGTCGAGCGTGGCGGCTCCGGAGTTGATGAGATGGATGAACCCCTTCTCGGCCAGCCCGGTGAGCTTGACGCCCGTCGTCCGCAGAACCGCCTCGGGGCTCCAGTACGTTCGAACGTCGGCGAAGATCTGGGCCCTGTTGGTGAGGAGATGCCCGAAGAGCATCGCGACGCCGTTGAGGCTGTCGTTCTCGGTGGCCATCGTGTAGGGCTCGCGGATCCCGTTCCAGTCGAACGACGAGTTGAGGATCGCCTCCATGAAGTCGCCGTTGGGATAGTGATCCGTCCACTGCCGCTGGCCCTGGAAGCCGGCCAGGATGGCGTTGTGTCCCAGTGCCTCTTCGGCGAACCCGATGCCGGCGAGAGCCGGGTTGCCGGCCATGAGGTCGCGGCCGATCATCGCCATCTTGACGACCGTTTCCCAGTCGCCATCCTTCTGGGCGCGGCTGCGTCGGCGAGATGCCGGGTTGGCATCCTCGCCCTCCGGGCAGTTGGCGCGGGTCCATGCCAGCGCCCGTTCGAACTCGGCCGGATCGAAGATGCCCTCGTCGATCCGCCGATCGATCTCGGACATGTCCACGCTCTCGACACGCATCCCCAGGTAGCGCTCGAAGAACGCGGGATCGACGATCGAACCGGCAATGCCCATCGAGGTTCCACCGATCGACAGGTACGAGCGGCCGCGCATCCGGGCTACGGCCAGGCCGGCTCGGGCGAACCTGAGGAGTTTCTCCTGAACGTCGGCGGGAATGGTCGCGTCCGACGCATCCTGGACATCGCGCCCGTAGATGCCGAAGGCAGGCAGGCCCTTCTGCGTATGGGCCGCGAGGACGGCGGCCAGATACACGGCGCCCGGCCGTTCGGTCCCGTTGAAGCCCCACACCGCCTTTGGCGTGAGCGGGTCCATGTCCATCGTTTCCGAGCCGTAGCACCAGCACGGGGTGACGGTGATCGTGAGGCCCACACCGGCCCGGGCGAACTTCTCGGCCGACCGGGCAGCTTCGGCGACGCCGCCGATGCAGGTGTCGGCGAGGACGCATTCGACGGGCTCGCCGGTGGAGTGGCGGAGGTTGGCGGAGAGGAACGTGGCCACGCTTCGGGCCAGCACCATGGTCTGATCCTCGAGCGACTCGCGGACCCCATTGCGACGACCATCGATTGCGGGCCTGATGCCGATTCGCGGAAGGCCGCTGCTGTCCCCGCCGGTCACTGACGCCAGGGCTGCCATGTCAACGCTCCTCAAGTTCCCGAACCACGGTGGAACCGGCGATCCCCGGCCGGCCAACTCCAGCATAGTTGAGCGGATGGTCGCCATGCTGCTGGAGGGCCACGGTGACGCCCTCGGAATCGACGACGCAATCGTTTCCGTACAGTCTCACCTTGACCGGCCCGCCCTCGATCGCCCGGACCTGAACCTTGCCGGAGCCCGCCCGCACTTCGAGCAGGGCGCCGCGATAGCGCACCCGGAATCGGAATGACTGCCACTGCGCCGGGAGGGTGGGGGCGAGGATGAGGATGTCGGCGTCCGTGCGCATTCCGCCGTAGCCGAAGATCATGCTGGCCCAAACGCCGGCGGCAGACGTGACGTGAAGTCCCTGCTCGGTGTTCCGGTTGTAGTTGTCCAGGTCCATCCTCGCGCCGTAGGAGAAGAAGGTGTAGGCGTCGTCGAGCTTGCCCAGCTCGACCGCGAGAATGGCATGCAGCGATGGCGACAGGGACGACTCGTGGATCGTCCTGGCCTCGTAGAAGTCGTAGTTGGCGAGCTTCTCCGCCAATGTGTAGTCCTGGCTGAAGAAGTACATGAGATTCAGCACGTCGGGCTGCTTGACCATGTCGTAGCGGAAGATCTTGACGTAGGCCCAGTTCTTGTAGACCGGGATCTGGTCCGGCGGGAAATGGGCAAGATCGACGTGCGGAAGGTCGAAGTAGCCGGCATGCTGCTCCAGGATGCCCGTTTCCTCATCCTTCGGGATGCGCATCTTCGCCGCCATCTCCGCCCAGCGCGGCGGTTCCTCGGGCGCCAGATTCACCTTGCCGAGTGCATCCCTGTACAGGCCCGGCGCGACCCGGCGCATCTCGTCCAGAACGGCCAGCGTGAACTCGAACGCCTTCTTGCCCAGAACATTCGTGTAGCAGTTGTGGTTCACCATCATGTGGAACTCGTCGGGGCCCATGACGCCGTAGAACCCGAAGTCGCCCTTCGATGGGCTCCATCCGCCCCAGCTCGCCAGGAAGCGGCAGATCTGCAGCAGCATCTCGATGCCTTCGCGGTACAGGAACTCCTTGTCCTGCAGGATGACGTCGTGATGCCAGATCGCGTAGGCGACCGCCAGGTCGGAATGGATCTCGATGTCCACGTGCTGCCAGGTGCCGGAGTCTTCCGTCCCCGTGATCGTGGCAAACGGGAATCGCGCCCCCTCCACATCCAGCTGGCGGGCTCTCTCCATCGCCTGAGCGAGGCGGTGGTAGCGGTACAGAAGCAGGTTCTTGGCGACGTCCGGATCGACGAACATCATCAGCCGGTGCGAGTAGATCTCGCTGTCCCAGAAGGCCCAGCCAAAGTAGACCTCGCCGGTCATGCCCTTGCACAGGGCATTGAGGTCGGCGTCCTCGCCGTGGTAGGACTGGTACGTCTGGAAGCTCGAGAAGCGCAGGCCCTGCAGGACGTCGGGGTCGCCTTCGATGTCTATGTCGAGCACGTCCCAGGTGCGCTGCCAGAAGGCGACGTGCTCCGCCATGAGGCTGTCGTAGGTAGCCCCGGCGAAACGCCGCATCAGCTCCAGCCCGCTACCCCACACGGCGTCAACGTCGGGTGTCTTGGCCCAGTGGTTGACGGCAATCCTGTCTACCGTCGTGGGCCGGCCCTGGTTGACGGCGAGTTTGAAGTTGACGCCGATGAACTTGACGTCCTCAACGGGCGTGGTTTCGATGGCCTGGTCGGCCTGCAGTCGGAAGCCGGAGAACAACTGGTGGCCGCTGCGCAGCGTTTCGGCCTCGATCGCCCAGCCGCCGGCCACCTCGCTCTTTCGATGGCACTGCCAGAAGTTGATGATCTCGTCCTTGCCGGGCCGGTTCTCTTCGCCGGTCTGGTCCCAGCCGGCTCCGATCTCGTAATGAGTGTTGAAATCCAGTCCGGCCGTGACCTCGACTGTGCCCGAGAAGTCCAGCGGCTCGAGGACGATGCGCTGGCAGCCGACGCGAGTGGACTGCATGTCGGTGAAGCGCGAGAAGGTCACCCGCAAGTGCTTGCCGGAAGCCGTCTGCCAGACGAAGTCGCGGGTGAGCACGCCGGTTCGCATGTCGAGTCGCCGTGTGAACGCGGAAAAGGCCGATTTCGCGAGGTCCAGCTGCTCACCGTCCACCCGCAAACGCGTATAGAGCCAGTCCACGGCGTTGACCATGGCCGCGCCCTTGGTGACGAAGCCCTTGAACACCTGGTCGTGGCGGATGTCCATGAGTTCGTACAGGTGATTGAAGTAGCTGCCCAGAAGGTGGTCGCCGCCGTAGCCCTCTTCGAAGTAGCCGCGCACACCCATGAACTCGTTGGCCACGGAGAACACGGACTCCGAGACCCTCTGGTAGGCGGGGTCGAACCCCTCCTCGACGATCGTCCATGGATCGCCGCGGAAGTAGTTGATGGGCGTTTTCGGCAAATGCATCGGTCCGGCTCCGGCAAATCAGTTGAGTGGCAACAGAACTTGGCCTTCCCGCCCCGAGAAGCGGGAAGGAGGGAATTCAGGAATGGATTGGGGTTGCGTTCATGCGCTCCAGCACGTCGGCGAGGGTTCCACTGAAGGGCCCGGCCTTCTCCATCTTTATGGACACGAGAGCGGCGGCGAACGCCAGGGACTCCTCGGGGTCATGGTCGAGGCGGCGTGAGGCGTAGGCCGCGAAAGTGGTGTCGCCGCGTCCGGTGCGGCCGACAACGCTCCGATTCGAGAAGGGTTTCCAGAACGTCCGGCCGTTGACCCGCGCCAGCACACCGTCGGCTCGGGTGATCACCGTCTCCGGGCAACCCCACTTCTCAAACGTCTTTGCCGCGTACTCCAGATCGTCACTGCCGGTGAGGACCTGGGCTTCCACTACGTCCAGCTTGACGACGTCGAGCAGCCCGGCCAGTTCGGCTTTGCCGGCCACGTCGCCGAACGAAACGCGGCGAGTGGCGGGGTCCACCTGGCGCACGAAACTCTGCATGTCGGCCCCCAGCCGGTAGCCCCGCGACTTCATGGCCGCCACGAACTCCAGGTCGAACTCCTGGTCGGTGATGCCGGCCAGGTGAACCAGGCGGGCATCGAGGGCGGGGATCTCCGAGACCCGGAACGGGCCGGCATTCTTGAGCTGGTACATGTCCCGCTCGTCCACGTTGGAACTGGGGTGCACCACTCGCATGTATGTAGTGGTCTCGCTCGGGATGACGTGCACAGCAACGCCACTCTGCCGGAGCGGCGAGATCATCTCCTCGTCGGCGGGGGCCATTCTCGTGACGACCGCCACGCTCGTCCCGATCCTTGCGGCGGCCAGGGCCCCGCACAGGACGGCGCTGCCCGGAGCCACGCGGGGCGATCCTTCGAACGGGACTATCTCGTCGAGGCACATGTGCCCGACGAAGACGAGATCCGCCACGAGTAGCTCAGACGCCATTTATCAATCCACTCCTAGTGAAACGCGCTGGCTCCAGAGGAGCTCGGGCGCAAACGTGTCTTGCCCTGATCGGCCGGGGTCGGCGCTGAGAGGCTGCTTGCGGAGTCGCCAATCAGCGCCGGCAACGGCTGGAGATGCGGAGTCGGCTTGTCGCCGGTCAGCCCTTGACGGAGCCGGCCGACACGCCGGACAGGATCCAGCGCTGCGCGACCAGGTAGATCGCGATCATGGGCAGGATCGTGAGGAGGACGTCGGCGGCGACAAGGTTCCAGCTGGACGCGAATTGGCCGAAGAAGTTGTAAACGGCGAGAGTCATCGGCCAGTTGGCGGTGCTATTCAAGAAGTACAGCGGCATCAGGAATTCGTTCCAGAGGTTGAGCATGTCGAGAATGGCGCAG
>Ga0302321_100000682_pt1 | contig 29567 bp, 27 predicted proteins | sample Fen_T0_1_FD_202505 | JGI IMG/M metagenome (GOLD analysis project Ga0302321, IMG submission 202505) | Peat permafrost microbial communities from Stordalen Mire near Abisko, Sweden - Fen_T0_1 | ecosystem: Environmental > Terrestrial > Soil > Wetlands > Permafrost | place: Sweden: Abisko... | reverse complement strand
CCACCGGCGCCGCCACCGAGGCCCTCGAGATGCTGCTCACGATCCGGCACATCTACCGCACCACGATGGGAGAGATCCGGATCCCGAACAAGATCGCCGCGCCCGGGTTCCTGATCAACGTCATGGGAAACGAGTACTCGGTCGGGTGGCAGCGCCACTTCGCCGCGCCGCTCGGGCGGTTCGAGGTCGCGATGGCGCCGGCGAAGATCCCGCCGCGCTGGGGGACGCCGTTCTCGCGCTTCGCGCAGCACATCGCGCTGTTCGATCCCGAGAACGTCCAGCGCTTCGGGCCGGAGGTGGCGAGCCTCCTGGCCGCGATCGACGGCGACCGACCTGCGGCCGAACCGGTGGCCATTCCGCGGCCGCCCCACGACCGCCGGGCCGCGCAGGGGCCGGGCGGAATCTACACGACCTAAGGAGCCAACGATGTGCGGTATCACAGGCTGGATCGATCATCGCAACGACCTGCGACCTGCGCGCGACACGCTGCGCGCGATGACCCAGGCGCTCGCCGCGCGCGGGCCCGACGCGGCAGGTGAGTGGCTATCGCCGCACGCCGTGCTCGGCCATCGCCGGCTGTCGGTCATCGACCCGAGCAACGGCGCGCAACCGATGATCCGCCGCCGCGGCGCCCAGACGTTCGTCACCGTGTACAACGGCGAGCTCTACAACGCGCCCGAGCTGCGCCGCGAGCTCGCCGCGCGGGGCCATCGGTTCGACACCCACTGCGACACCGAGGTGCTGCTCGAGGCCTACATCGAGTGGGGGCCGGCGTGCCTCGAGCGGTTCAACGGCATCTACGCGTTCGCGGTGTGGACCGAGCCCGACCACACGCTGTTCCTGGCGCGCGACCGGATCGGCGTCAAGCCGGTGTTCTTCGTCCGGAGCGACGGCGCGCTGCTGTTCGGGTCCGAGATCAAGGCGCTGCTCGCGAACCCGCTGGTGCGGCGCGAGGTCACCACCAGCGCGTTCGAGGAGCTGTTCTTCATGAGCCCGTGCCGGACGCCGGGCTCCGGGGTGTTCCGCCAGATCGAGGAGCTCGAGCCCGGCTGGTGCCTCACCCACGACGCGTCGGGCACGCACAAGCGGCGCTACTGGCAGCTCGAGAGCCGCCCCCACGAGGACAGCTTCGAGACCACCGTGGAGCGGGTGCGAGAGCTGGTCACCGACGCGGTGACGCGGCAGCTGGTGTCCGACGTGCCGATCGGGACGATGGTGTCCGGCGGGCTCGACTCGAGCTCGATCACCGCGATCGCGGCACGCGAATTCCAGCGGGCCGGCCGCGGCCCGCTGCACACCTGGTCGGTCGACTTCGTCGACAACACCAGGCACTTCCAGCCGACCAGCTTCGTTCCGGACGAGGATCACCCGTGGATCGAGAAGGTGACGCGGCACTTCGAGACCGCGCATCACCGCGTGATGCTCGACATCCCCCAGCTGACCGCCGCGCTCGCCGACTCGATGCGCTCGCGCGACCTGCCCGGCGCCGCCGAGACCGACGCCTCGCTCATGCTGTTCTGCCGCGAGATCAAGCGCCAGTCGACCGTGGTGCTGTCGGGCGAGACCGCCGACGAGATCTTCGGCGGCTATCGCTGGTTTCACGACGAGCAGTCCTACACCAGCCCGCGGTTTCCATGGATCCGCATGACCGAGGAGCGCAAGCAGCTGCTCGCCCCGGAGCTGCGCGCACAGCTCGATCCCCAGCGCACGATCGCCGAGCACTACCAGCGCACCATCGCGCAGTGCCCGCCGCTGCCCGGCGAGCCGCCGTTCGAGGCGATGCGCCGGCAGATGTTCTACCTCAACTTCGCGCGATGGCTGCCGATGATGCTCGACCGCAAGGATCGCGCGAGCATGTTCTACGGTCTCGAGGTCCGGGTGCCGTTCTGCGATCACCGGATCGTCGAGTACCTGTGGAACGTGCCCTGGGCGATGAAGAACGCCGGCGGCGTCGAGAAGGGCCTGTTGCGGCGCGCGATGGCCGGGATCCTGCCCGACGACGTGCTGTGGCGAAAGAAGTCGCCCTACCCGACCACGCACGATCCCGCGTACCTGCGCGCGGTCAAGGCGCTGCTGGTCGATCGCCTCGGCCAGCCTTCGTCGCGGCTCGCGCCGCTCGTCGACCGCGACGCGCTGGCGCGCATCATGGCGGCGCCCGAGGACGAGGCGGCGCGGCGGCACTGGTTCGGCATGTACCAGAAGGACGCCCAGCTGCTCGCGTTCCTCTGCCAGCTCGACATGTGGATGACCGAGTACCGGGTCGCGCTCGTCTGAGCCGCCGCATGACCACCCCCACCCGAGAGATCACGATGCCCGCAGACACGTTGTTCGCAGACGAATTGATCGGCCCCGGCCGGGGGCTCGCGCATGGCGCGCGGCTCCTGCATCCGTTCTTGCACGTCCCGATCTCCGGCGGCGCGGCGATCTGGGACGCGCTGCGCGTCACGTACGCCGCGCTCGATCACGAGGTCGTCGCGGACGTGCGGTTCGCCGGGCAGACCACGTCCGCGGTGGCGTGGCGCGGCCGCTGCGACGGCCGGCCGATCCGCGGGCTCACGATGGCGCTCCTGGGCGAGACCGGCGAGGTCGTCGAGCTGCGGGTCCTGCTGTGCGAGTTCGCGGTGGCCCTGCCGTGGCGCGCGCGGCTGCGCGAGCGCCTGCCCGGGCTCCCGGGATGGGAGCTCACCCCGGAGGAGGCCAGCGCGATCGTGGCCCGGGTCACCGATCCAAGCTGGCAGGCCGACACCGTGGCTCCGTTCGAGCTTAGCGAGCAGATCCGGTTCTTCGCCCCGGCGTTCAGCCGGCCGATCGAGGGCCCCGCGCAGGTGGGCCTCATCATCCGCAACGCCGTCGCCGTCTACGGGGTGTGCGAGTCGGGCGAGCTCTTGCGCGCGCCCGCGCACGTGCTGCGCGCCAAGCGCTCGACGCTGCCGATGGCGATCGCGACCATCCTCCACGTACTCCCCGACGGCCGGGCCGACGAGGTCTGGGTGTTCATGCAGGCGTGGCCGGTGATCTCGGTGTTCCGCCAGTGCCTGCGAGCGCGGCTCGCCGACGCGCTCGATGCCTCGTTCTACGAGCTGTCCGGCGTGGATGATCAGCGCGCGCGCCAGGAGCGCGTATGACCGGCGACGCGCAGCTCCAGGACGAGCTCCGCGCCAGCGGCGCGATGTTCACCGCGCTCGCGCCCGCGTGGGATCTGCGGGCCCACGCTCCCGAGGTGTACGACGCGCTGGCCGCGATCGAGCCCGGGCTCGGCGCGATCTACCGCGTGCTCCAGCGCGAGCTCGTGGTGCAGCGCCAGTGGGCGTTCGGCAGCCACGGCGCGCTGTCGCGTCCGGACCGCCATGTCCGCGCGTTCTACCTCCACCTCGACCGGCTCGCCAGCGTCCCCGGCGGCCGCGGCTGCCTCGCGGTCAAGGGCACCGAGCCCGCGGCCGAGAACTTCGCGCAGGTGCCCAGGCGCATGGGCGAGATGTGGAACGTGTTCAGCTGGACGATCGGCACCGGCGGCCGCCAGATCCTCGAGGATTGGACCCTGCTGAACCAGCTCGAGCGGTTCCCGATCTGCGAGGGCAAGCCGCCTGCGGTGCATCCGCTCGAGGACGCCCAGGACGAGGCGGACAGCGCGCTCGCGCTCCAGGTCGCGTACCTGCGCCGGTTCGGCAAGCTCGCGCGCATCCCCACGCCGCTGTTCGTCTACCGCCTGCCCGACGAGGTGCGCGCGCGTGCGCTCGACGTGCTCCGCCCCCACGTCACGGCCAAGACGCTGGCGCTGATCGATGGCCAGATCGGGCCGGGGCTGGGCGTCTACGTGTACTACTATCCGAGCCTGCCGCTCCGGGTGATGCACCTGCGCGGTGACGTCGGCGCCGAGGTCTCGTTCGACGCGCGCCAGCGGCACCTGGCGTCGCTGTCGGACCCGGCGCGCGCGGTCGCCGGCTGGGTGCGGCTCACCGCCGAGCTGCTCGCGCTCGGCTGGGTGCCGACGGATCCATCGAACTTCGGCCGCGGCTACTGCCTGATGGCGCAGAACCTGGTGGTCGACGGCGGCATCGTCGACGTCAACAGCGTGCGTCCGGTGGCGAGCTTTGGCGCCGCCGGGCAGCTCGAGTTCGCCGTCCGCCACACGGTGCGCGAGCTCGCCGAGTCGATCTGCTGGTACCTCATCGGCACCGACGCCGGCAGCGCGCGGTTCCAGCGCAACTTCATGGACGCGTTCGCGCAGGTCTGGGACGGGCTGCGCAAGGAGCTCGCGGGGCTCGATCCGCCGGCGGCGATCGCCGAGCTGTTCTCGGCGCCGGACGTGTACCACGCGCTCGAGCGCTCGCTGCGCAACTTCTACCGGCTGACCTCGTACCGTCCGCAGGACGTCGAGTCGAACGACTACCGATGACCGCCGCCCGCGCGCCGCTCTGCGTCGTCGCCGCCGCCGGCTCAGCGCGCCGTGGTGGCGGCGCGGGGCACCAGGGCCGGGACCGTCTGGCCGTCGGCGAGGTGCGGCTGATCGGGCAGGAGCAGCCGGGTCACGATCTCGCCGCCCACCAGGTGCCTGTCGATGATCTCGGGGATGTCGGCCTCGGTCACGTGGCCGTACCATACCTGCTCGGGATACACGACGACGGCGACACCGTGCTCGCACTGGTCGAGGCAACCCGCGTTGTTGGCGCGGATCGCCTTCGCCAGCCCGCGCGCCGCGAGCTCGGCCTTGAGGCGATCGCGGACGTCGGCCCCGCCCCTGCGCAGGCAACACCCCTTGGGGTGGTCGGCGGCACGTTCGTTGATGCAGACAAACACGTGGCGTTGGAGGCTCGGCACCCCGTGACACTACCACTGTCCATCTCCGCTTGATAGTCGAGATCATCAATTGAATATCATCGACAATCCAGAACACGTCATGACCTGCCGCCATCATGTCGATTGATAGCTTTTCCAGCCGGTCGCGGATCGCGGTCGCGGGCAGCCAGGTCGAGCTGTACCGGCTCGACGCGCTCGCCCGCGCCGGCGTCGGTGATGTGGCCACGTTGCCGTACTCGCTGCGGATCCTGGCCGAGAACCTGCTGCGCTGCGAGGACGGCACCACCGTCCGGGCGGACGACATCGCGGCGGTCGCGGGCTGGGCGGCGGCCGGCGCCGAGCACGAGGTCCAGCTCCGGCCGGCGCGCGTGCTCATGCAGGACTTCTCCGGCGTGGCCGCGCTGTGCGACCTCGCGGCGATGCGCGACGCGGTCGTGGAGCTCGGCCTGCCCGCGGCGGCGATCGACCCGGAAAAGCCCGTCGATCTCGTGATCGATCACTCGCTGCAGGTCGACGAGGCCGGCTCGCCGGAGGCGCACGCACATAACCTCGAGCTGGACTACCAGCGCAACCTCGAGCGCTACCGGTTCCTGCGCTGGAGCCAGCGCGCGTTCGCCAACCTGCGCGTCGTGCCGCCGGGGGCCGGGATCTGCCACCAGGTCAACCTCGAGTACCTCGCGCGGGTGGTGACGACCGAGGTCCGCGACGGCACGCTCGTGGCGTTCCCCGACTCGGTGATCGGCACCGACTCGCACACCACGATGGTCAACGCCCTCGGGGTGTTCGGCTGGGGCGTCGGGGGGATCGAGGCCGAGGCCGTCATGCTCGGCCAGCCGATGGCGATGCGGATCCCCGAGGTCGTGGGCGTCGAGCTCACCGGCGAGCTCCCGGCCGGCACGACCGCGACCGACCTCGTGCTCACGCTGACCCAGCTGTTGCGCCGGCGCGGTGTGGTCGACAAGTTCGTCGAGTTCACCGGGCCGGGCGTCGCCGCGCTGGCCATCCCCGACCGCGCGACGATCGCCAACATGGCGCCCGAGTACGGCGCGACCATGGCGCTGTTCCCGGTCGACGACGAGACGCTCGCCTATCTGCGGTTCACCGGCCGCGCGGACGACCACGTCCAGCTCGTCGAGCGCTACGCCAAGGACAACCTGATGTGGCGCGATCCGACGATCCGGCCGCGGTTCACGGACACCGTGGCGCTCGACCTGTCGTCGATCGAGCCCTCGCTCGCCGGTCCGTCACGGCCCCACGACCGCATCCCGCTGCGCGCGTCGCGCGCCGCCTGGCGCCGCGCCGTCCCCGGCCTGCTCGGCGAGCGCGGGGGCGCGCCGCGCGCGATCGACGCCGGAGCCGATGGCGCCGGCCCGAGCCCGGGCCAGCTCGCGGCCTCGCGCGTGGTCGCTTCGCCGCGCGGCCGCTTCACGCTCGGCCACGGCGCCGTCGTGATCGCCGCGATCACCAGCTGCACCAACACCTCGAACCCGTCGGTGATGGTCGCGGCGGGGCTGGTCGCGCGCGCGGCCGTCGCCCGCGGCCTGCGCACCAAGCCGTGGGTCAAGACCTCGCTGGCGCCGGGCTCGCAGGTGGTCGTCGACTACCTGGCCGCCGCCGCGCTGACCGCCGATCTCGAGGTGCTCGGCTTTCACCTCGTCGGCTTCGGCTGCACCACGTGCGTGGGCAACTCCGGACCGCTCGACCCCTCGATCGCCGCCGCGATCGAGGGCGGTGACCTCGTGGTCGCGTCCGTGCTGTCCGGGAACCGCAACTTCGAGGGGCGCGTCCACCCGCTCGTGCGCGCGAGCTACCTGGCATCGCCGCCGCTCGTCGTCGCGCACGCGCTCGCCGGCACGGTCGACCTCGACTTCGCGCGCGAGCCGATCGGCCGCGGCAGCGACGGCGCGCCGGTGTACCTGCGCGAGCTGTGGCCGTCGCCCGCCGAGATCGCCCGCGCGATGCGCGCCGCGATCCACCGCGACCAGTACGTCCGGCGCTACGCCCACATCCTCGAGGGCGACGACCGCTGGCGCGCGCTCGACGCCCCGGGCGGCGACCGGTTTGCCTGGGACGACGCCTCGACCTACCTCCGCCGGCCCGGCCACGTCGACCACCTCGCCGCCACCCCGGCGCCGCTCGCCGACATCACCGGCGCGCGGATCCTCGCGATCCTCGGCGACGCGGTGACCACCGATCACATCTCGCCGGTCGGCACCATCGCGGCGCACAGCCCCGCCGCCCGCTACCTCGACGACCTCGGGGTGGCGCCCGCCGATTACAACCAGTACGGCGCGCGCCGTGGCAACCCCGAGGTGATGGTGCGCGGCACGTTCGCGAGCACCCGGCTCAAGAACCGCATGGTCGCCGGCATCGAGGGCGGCTACACCCGGCACGTGTCGGCGGCGGGCGCGACCAGCCCGCTCGCGATCTACGACGCCGCGATGGCGTACGCCCGGCACGCCGTCCCGCTCGTGGTGATCGCTGGCGAGCTCTACGGCAGCGGCAGCGCGCGCGACTGGGCCGCCAAGGGCACCGCGCTGCTCGGCGTCCGCGCGGTGATCGCCCGGAGCTTCGAGCGCATCCACCGCGCCAACCTGGTGGGCATGGGCGTGCTGCCGCTGCAGTTCCAGCCCGGCGAGGATGCCGTCGCGCTCGGGCTCACCGGCGAGGAGGAGGTCGCGATCACCGGGATCGCGGCCGGCGTCACGCCCCGGATGCCGCTGCGCGTGCGCGCCGGCGCGCGCGCGTTCACCGTGATCGCGCGGGTGGACACCGCGCAGGAGGCCGACTACATCTTTCACGGCGGCATCCTGCCGTACGTCCTCCGCCAGCGCGCCAGGCAGCGCGCGTAGGAGCGCGTGGCGCATCGCGCCCAGGTCGCGTGGCCGCAGATGCATGCGCAGAACTGGTGTTCCGAGCCGTTCAGCCCAGGCAGGTTCTGGTAAGAAGCCCGCGTGATGTTCCGGATGCCTGCTGAATGGTCGCCGCACGACGCCGTGTGGACCGCGTGGCCTCATGATCCCGATCAGTGGCTCGAGGGCGTCGTGGCGCCGCAGCGCGCGCTGATGCAGATGGTCGCGGCGATCGTCGATGTGGACGCCGGCCGGCCGCGTGGCGAGCGCGTCGAGCTGCTGGTGCGCGACGCCGGCGATGAAGCCGCGGCGCGGCTGCTGCTCGGCCCGGCGGCCGCGGGGGTGCGGTTTCATCAGCTGCCCTACGGCGACGTGTGGTTGCGCGACACCGGTCCGATCTTCGTCACCCGCGGCGGCGAGGTCTCGGCGGCGCGCTTCCAGTTCGACGGCTGGGGCGGCAAGTACCTCATGGAGGGCGACACCGAGGTCGCGGCGCGGGTCACGGCGCGCGCCGGCGTGCGCGGCGCCGCGTTCGACTTCGTGCTCGAGGGCGGCGCGATCGAGGTCGACGGCGAGGGCACCGTGCTCACCACGCGGCAGTGCCTGCTGGGCGGGGCACGCAACCCCGGGCTCGACCAGCGCGCGCTCGAGGCCCGGCTGGCCTGGGCGCTCGGGGTGCGCCACGTCGTGTGGCTCGATCGCGGCCTGGCCAACGATCACACCGATGGCCACATCGATACGCTCGCGCGGTTCGTCGCGCCCGGCGTGGTCGCCTGCATGGAGCCCCAGCCCGGCGATCCGAACCGCGAGGCGCTGGCGGGGATCCTGGGCGATCTCGAGGCGGCGCGCGGCGCGAACGGCCAGCGGTTCGAGGTCGTCACCGTGCCGTCACCGGGCACCGTCGAAGATGCCGCCGGCAACCTGATGCCCGCGAGCTACATGAACTTCTACGTCGCCAACACCACGGTGGTGGTGCCGACCTACGGCGTGGCCGCCGACGACGCCGCGGTGTCGGCGATCGCCGCCATGTTCCCGACCCGGCGCACCGTCGCGGTCGAGGGCAAGCCGGTGGTGGTCGGCGGCGGCGCGTTCCATTGCTCGACGCAGCAGCAGCCGCAGGTGCCGCCGGTCGCTTCGTGATCCGCCAGCGCGCTCGATGTGCCGGGCGTGCGGTAAGGTCCGCGCATGCATGTCACCGTCGCGGCGCTGCAGACCGCGTTGACCGATGACGTCGCCACCAACGTCGCGCGCGTGACCTCGCTGGTCCGCGAGGCGGCGGGCAAGGGCGCCCAGATCATCCTGCCGAGCGAGCTGTTCGAAGGCCACTACTTCTGCCGCACGCAGCGCGAGGCCGACTTCGCGCGCGCGCGCCCCGCCGAGCGCCATCCGACGCTGCGCCACTTCCAGCAGCTGGCCGCCGAGCTCGGCGTGGTGATCCCGGTGTCGTTCTACGAGCAGGCCGGCCCCGAGCGCTACAACTCGGTCGTCGTGTTCGACGCCGACGGCCGGAACCTCGGCCTGTACCGCAAGAGCCACATCCCCGATGGCCCCGGCTACCAGGAGAAGTTCTTCTTCCAGCCCGGCAATACCGGGTTCCGCGCGTTCACCACGCGGTTCGGCACGATCGGCGTGGCGATCTGCTGGGATCAGTGGTTCCCCGAAGCGGCGCGCGCGATGACGCTCGCCGGGGCGGATCTGCTGCTGTATCCCACCGCGATCGGCTCCGAGCCCGAGGAGCCCGAGCTCGATAGCCGCGACTCCTGGCAGCGCGTGATGATCGGCCACGCGGTCGCCAACGCGGTCGGCGTCGTCGCGGCGAACCGCATCGGCGTCGAAGGGGAAGATGCCACCGCGATCACGTTCTACGGTAGCTCGTTCATCGCCGACGCGCGGGGCGACAAGCGCGCCGAGCTCGGCCGCGGTGAATCCGGCTTCGCGCTGGCCACGCTCGACCTCGCGCAGATCCGCCAGATCCGCGCGAGCATGGGGTTCTTCCGCGATCGCCGGCCCTCGCTGTACCGGCCGCTCGTCGGATAGACTTGCGATCGGGGCGGTCGGGTTGTCGCGGCTTGGTTACATTCGCCCGAGGCTCATTCGTCGAACACCGTCGTGCGCCCGCAGCAGATTCGCAACACAATGTTGCGAGCGCTTCGAGGTGCATTGTGCGGCGGATCAGAGTACCCAGGTTGCGTGCGCCTGGTTGCGAGTTCGCCGTTCACGCCCGTGGTGTTGCCGATCATCGCGTTGATCGCGGCGGCCGTGCGCTGGGTCGCGCAGGGCTCGGGCACGGTGTGGACGACGCTGTCTCAGCGATTCTACGTTCCGGATCCCGACCTCGGCGTGAAGATCAGCGCCCAGCACCCGATCTGGCTCGGCCTCACCACGATCGCCGCGATCGCCGCGGTCGCCGTGGGGCTCGCCATCGCAGGCTGGATCATCCGGCGGGTCGAAGCCCGGCGCCAGCAGCCCCTCCGGGGCCTGCGCGCGGCGGCCTGGATCGTGGGGGCGCTGCCGCTGATCGTACCGATCGCCGCGTTCGCCAGCGGCGGGCGCCCGGTCGGCGGCCTCGATACGCCACCGCTGAACCAGCCCCCGTCGGCCGCGGCGGTCGCGGCGGCGAGCCCCGCGGGCGACGGCCAGACCGCGACGATCGACGCGCCGGCCGGCCGCTACGAGGTCGTCGAACATGAAGGTACGTCGATCACCGCACACATGGCGGCCGGCGGCGATGCGTTCGACGCGCGGTTCAGCAAGGGCATCCACGGCAGCTGGCAGGGCGATCCGCGCGATCTCGGCAAGCCGACGAGCGCCGAGATCAGCGCCGATGCGGCGGGGGTCGACGCCGGGCTCGACCTGCGCTCGAAGCACGCGCGTGAGGAATATCTCTACGTCGACAAGTTCCCGCGAATCACCGTGGCGATCGATCGTCTCATCACGGCCAGCCAGGCTGGACCCAACAATGTGGGATTTCGCGCCCACGCAACCCTGGGGCTGATCGGCAAGACTCACTCGGTCGAGATCACGGGCACGCTACGCAAACCGGACGCCACCGCGCTGGCGCGACTGGGACTGTCGGGAGAGATCCTGCTGGTCAAAGCCGACTTCAGCGTCGTGATCAAGGACACCGCCCTGGCCGCCGACGCCAAGGACTTCGACGCCGACAAGATTCCGATTCAGGTCTCGCTGGTGCTGCGCCACACCGGCGGCTAGCCAGAAATATCCTCTCACTCTCGATGTGGTAACGACCGCAACTCGTGCTTGCGCCACACCCGCGGTCGACGTCTCGGCGCATGGAGTTCGCTATGAAACTGTTCAAGATTCTCGGATTCGCAACCCTGCTCGCTGCTGCTGTCGTCACGTCTCGGCCGGTGTTCGCCGCCGACGCGAGCGGCGACGAGATCGTCGTCCTCGCCAAGCACACCGAGCCCAAGCCGGATGACCCGGTCCAGCTCCACTTCGAGCGGTTCAAGGTCACCAAGGCCAAGATCGACGCCAAGAAGATCGAGGCGAGCACCGCCACGATCGAGATCGACACCACCAGCCTCAAGAGCGGCTCGGACAAGCGCGACGCGCACCTCCAGACCCCCGACTTCCTCGATGGCAAGAAGTTCGCGACGATCACGGTCGACGTCGCCAACGTCAAGCTCAAGACGGGCAAGACCTACACCGCCGACGCCACGGTCAAGTTCCGCGACGTGACCAAGAAGTACCCGGTGACGTTCGACGTCGTCGACGCGAAGGACAACTGGATCAAGATCAAGGGCGAGACCACGTTCTCGCGCCTGGACTTCAACGTCGGCGGCAAGGACCCGAAGACCGCGCCGGTCCAGCCCGAGCTGGTCATCAAGCTCGCGCTGACGCTGAAGAGCTGAGCTGCACCAAGGTCCACGCCGCGAGCCCACGCGCCGGACGGCAAGCCGCCGGCCCTGGGGCGTGACCTGGCGCGCGCCAGGAACCTGAACCGGGGTCCACGGCGAGCGAGCTCGATCCGGGCGGCGACCGCAATGCTAGGCTTGGGCGCATGAAGTTCTTCGTGAAAGCGGTCATCAGCGGGTTCGCCCTCAGCCTCGGGTCGGCGCTGTTCAAGAAGGTCCAGCGCAAGCTGGGCCTGGCCGATGACAGCGGCAAGCCGATGCCGGACGCCGTCAAGCAAGACGGCGCCACGGATCCGAACCTGCAGCAGCAGCCGCGGTTCAGCTAGCAGACCGGATTTCGTACGGTCTCGCCGTGCGCATCCTTCGCCCTTGCGCGAAGCGCTCGGCGTTCGTTGGCGGTGTTCGCGTGCGCTCGCCCAGCGCGGGGCACGTGCGCGCTCGGCCGATCCCGGAGTTTGCTGGAGGGATCGCCGGGATCGTCGTCGGGAGCGGTATTTGTGGCGAATCTAGCGGCGATCGCCCGGGATTTGCGGAACACTTCGCCGTGGTGGAGTCGTCCAACCTCGCGCCCGGCCTGCTGCTTGCGATGCCTCAGCTCGCCGACCCGAACTTCTCGCGCGCGGTGATCCTGATGATCGAACATGGCGATCAGGGCTCGTTCGGCCTGGTCATCAACCACCCGTCGCCGATCAAGGCCGCCGAGCTGCTCGAGTCGCTCGAGATGCGCTGGCGCGGCGAGGATTCGGCCGTGGTGTGGGCGGGCGGGCCGGTCTCGCCGAGCACCGGCTGGGTGCTGCACGAGCCGGTCGGGCTCGCGCAGGCCGGGACGATCGCCATCACGTCGACCATCTCGCTGTCGACCTCCCCCGACCGGCTGCGCGCGATCGCCAGCCAGCCGCCGCGCAATATCCGGCTGCTGCTCGGCTACTCTGGCTGGGGCCCGGGGCAGCTCGCCGTCGAGATGGCGCGCGGCGACTGGCTGCACACCGCCGCCGATCCGCAGCTCGTGTTCGATACCCCGCCCGACGAGATCTGGGCCACCGCGGTGGGCTCGCTCGGCGTCGATCCGCGCGGCCTGTTCACCGGTCGCGGCGTGAACTGAACCGGGGCGACCTGCGCCGCGGTGCGGTCGCCGTGGAAATGACCGCGCGACCCCGGCGCGAGATCCTCTGTCGGCGTACAGTGAAGCTTCCGTATGGAGATCGTGCGACTGAGTCCCGACGACTGGACCCTGTTTCGCGACCTCCGTGGCGCGGCGTTGACCGAGGCGCCCCACGCGTTCGGCAGCACGCTCGACATGGAACGCCAGCTGCGCGAGGCCGACTGGCGGGCCAAGCTCGCCACCCGGGCGCAGTTCATCGCGCGCGCACCCGGCGCCGCGCGCGACGCGCTGCCCCTGGGCACCGTGGGCGCGTGCCTCGAGGTCGAGGTGATCGACCTGGTCTCGATGTGGGTCGCGCCCCACGCGCGGCGCGCCGGCGTCGGCGCCGCGCTGGTCGAGCGCGTGGTCCGCCACGCCCGGGACCTGCGCTGCATCGAGGTCCGGTTGTGGGTCTCCGCGGGCAACCTGGCCGCGGAGCGGCTCTACACCCGCTGCGGGTTCGAGCGGACCGGGCTCGTGCAGCCGGTTCGCCCCGGCGAGCCACGCGGCGAAGCGGAGATGGTGCGGGTCTTGTGACCTGGTTTAGTCGTAGTACTCGGCGCCGAGGTGGGTGATCAGCTCGTCACCCTTGGCGTAGCGGAGCGTGTTCTTCAGCTTCATGAGCTGGATGAACAGATCGTGCTCCGGGTACAACCCCTCCTGCGTCATCGGCGACTTCCAGTAGAACGACAGCCACTCCTGGATACCGCTCATGCCGGCGCGGTGCGCGAAGTCCATGAACAGCGCGAGATCGAGGACGATCGGCGCCGCGAGGATCGAGTCGCGGCACAGGAAGTTGACCTTGATCTGCATCGGGTAGCCGAGCCACCCGAAGATATCGATGTTGTCCCAGCCCTCTTTGTTATCGCCGCGCGGCGGATAGTAGTTGATCCGGACGACGTGCGAGACGTTGCCGTAGAGGTCGGGGTAGAGCGCCGGCTGCAGGATGTGGTCGATCACGCCGAGCTTGGTGACCTCCTTGCTCTTGAACGACTCGGGGTCGTCGAGCACCTCGCCGTCGCGGTTGCCGAGGATGTTGGTCGAGTACCAGCCGGCGAGACCGAGCATGCGCGCCTTGAAGCCGGGCGCGAGGATCGTCTTCATCAGCGTCTGGCCGGTCTTGAAGTCCTTGCCGGAGACCGGCAGGCCTTGCTTGCGCGCGAGCTCGAGCAGCGCCGGGGTATCGACCGACAGGTTCGGCGCGCCGTTGGCGTAGGGCACTCCGCTCTTGAGGCAAGCGTACGCGTAGATCTGCGACGGCGCGATGTCGTCGTGCGAGGCCCGCAGCCCGGCCTCGAACTTGTCGAGCGAGCTGTGGACGTCGGTCGGCTTGCGATAGACCTCGGTCGAACCGCACCACACCGCGACCAGCCGATCGCAGTGGTTGGTCGCCTTGAAGTTCTTGATGTCCTCGATCACCTGCTCGGCGAGGTGCATCTTCGACGTGCCCTTCTTGACGTTGGGCCCGGTGATGTTCTTGACGTAGGCCTGCTCGAACACGGCGGTCATGGGCTTGATCGCCTCGAGCTCCTCCTTGAGCGGATCGAGGTGCTTGGACTCGAGCACGCCGGCGCGGACCGCGGCCTGATATGCATTGTCCGGGAAGATGTCCCAGCCGCCGAACACGATATCGTCGAGCGCGGCGAGCGAGACGTAGTCCTTGATCGCCGGCGAGTTATCGTCGGTGCGCTTGCCGATGCGGATGTGGCCGAGCTGCGTGAGCGAGCCGATCGGTTTTCCGATCCCTCGACGAATTGCCTGGACACCGGCGATGAACGTGGTTGCGACCGCGCCCATACCGGGGAGCAAGATGCCGAGCTTGCCCTTTGCCGGTTTGACGTCGACGCCTTTCTTGAGAGCCATGGATCAACTCCAATCGGAATAGGAAAGCTGCAAATTGCTCCGGAACCGGTCACCTTTCAAGGGCAACCACGCGACCGAGGCTCGCAATTCGTCGTGTCGAAGATTCGACACGGCCGCGCTGGTGAAGATTCAACGCGGTCGAACTCGCAGTTCTCGACGAGGATGCGCGTGACGCCCTGGTGAAATCCGCGCAGGGACGAAGCGCCGCGCGGGAGCAAGATCCCCCGCGGCGCGCACACCGCGCCCGGGGAAAACCGCTCGCGGTTCGCTACGCCGGATCGAACGCCGGCCGGATCGCCGCCGGATCGTTGGTGATGATTCCGTCGGCGCCGAGCGCGAGCAGCCGCGCCGCTTCGTCGCGATCGTCGACGGTCCAGAAGTCGACGCGCAGCCCGATCACGTGGCACTTCGCGATGAACGCCGCGCGATCGAAGCGCAGCCGGCCGGCGCGCACCGGGACCTGCGCGGCGGTGCCGGTGAACGGCAGCTGGCGCCACACCACCGCGGGCAGGCCGAGCAGCGCGGCGACCTCGCCCTGCGAGAGCGCGGTCTCGCCGCCGTAGCCGCGGCGGCGAGCCTCGACGAGCGTGCGCAGCTTGAAGCTCGCGAGCGTGACGCGATCATCGGCGCGCTTCTGGCGGATCAGCTCGAGCATGATCGCGACCGCGCGCTCGGCTTTGAGATCGACGTTGATCCGCATGCCCGGGAAGGCGTCGAGCACGTCGGCGAACGCCGGCACGGTGATCGACCGGCCGGCGAACGGCCGCGTGCCATCGGGCGCGACGAACCCCCAGCCGGCGTCGAGCCGGCGCGTCTCGGCCAGATCGATCGCGCGCCACGCGAGCTGCGCGCCGGTCATCCGCGCCGCGGTGTCGTCGTGCGCGACGATCAGCTGGTCATCGCGCGTCAGGTGGACGTCCATCTCGAGCGCGTCGACGCCGATCTCGACCGCGCGCTCGAACGCCGCCATCGTGTTCTCGGGGCGCTCGGCGGCGGCACCGCGGTGCGCGTACAGCCGGCGCTCGTGCTTCATGGGTCTTCTTCGAGCTCCAGCGCCTGACCGGGCATCGGCGGCGGCCGCGGATCGGAGACCTGCACGACCTCGACGGTGTACTGGATGTCCTTCTCGGCGAGCGGGTGGACCAGCCGGACGTCGATCTCGTCGCCCGCGATCTTCTCGATCCGGAGCACCACGTTCATGTCGTTGGCCCCCTTGGCGACGAACTGTTCGCCGGCGACCAGCTGGACCGCCCTGGGAAACTCGCCCCGCTTCATCTTTTTCAGCGGGTGCATCGACGGGTTGCCGAACGCGTCCTTGGCCTTGATCACGCCTTCGCGCTTGGCGGACTTCTCGAGCCCGGTCAGGACGGCCTCGAGCCCCGGAAGCATCGTGCCCGCGCCGTGAATGTACTCCACGGTGCTCTTCTCGAGCGGGCTGCCTCCGACCACGGCGAGGTCGACCTTCACGGTGACCCGTCGGCCATTTTCGATCTTCACGTCACCGACGGTACACGCGAGCCATCTGTGACAGCAACGGCCGGTGCTGTGAACGGCGGCTCGTGGTGGCCCCGGTCTGCGATGAAGTTGCAACGACTTGCAGGCTGGCATGGAAGGCGCACTGGGCCAGCCCGTCACCATGGTTCGAACCGCCGTCCTCGCCCTCTGTCTTGCTGCTTCGCTCGGCGTCGCTGCCCTGGGGGCGGGCGGCTGTCACCCTGGTGGTTCTCCCGAGCTGCGCGTGCTGGGGGTCCACGAGGAGCCCCGCCACGACGTCGTGTTCGTGCAGGTCACCAACCCGGCCAGCCACCCGATGCGGCTGACCAAGCTCGAGTACACGTTCGCCGCGCAGGGCGCGACGGTCTCGACCGGTGAGCTCGCGCTCGCGCGCGACGTGCCGGCCGGCGCCGCGGTGGTTGTCGAGATTCCTCTGGATACCCCGTCGGAGATGCCGCTGACCCTGTCGGGAACGCTGACGGCCGAACTGAACCAGATTGTCGAGATTTTCTCGGTTTCGGCTGAAATCGAGCCGTCCAAGTAGTTGAAATTTCGTCCGCTGGGGCATACCTCCCCGCACACCGAATCTTGTCCCCCTACCCAGGTCCGATCCACACCTAGCGCCATGTCCAGAGCAACCTTCCCAGTCGCCATGCTCGTCGCGCTCGCGGCGCTCGGTTCGGCCGGCCCCGCGGACGCGGCGGTCAAGCAGGTTCGCTACGTCGGGATCCACCCGATCCCGGCCTCGGAGGGCGGCGGCATCTGTTACATCGAGGGCCCGCACGTCCACATCTTCGAGGCATCCGACAGGCTGCAGTATCGCGATCACCGCGGCGCGAACTACTTCGTCGGCGATCCCGTGGCCTATGGCTATGACGGCCAGCGCTACGTCTACCGCGGCCACCATCCGATCCACGTCGATGCCGTGGTCGGCGATGACGTCCCCGACGACGAGTTCTGCTACATCGATGGGCCGCACTACCATTCCTTCGCGCCCCCCGAGGGCCCGGAGTTCAAGGTCTCGGGCGACGCGTACTTCTACGTCGGCGATCCGCCGCGCGCGTACGTCGAGGCGCGGCCCCGGATGGTGCGGATCAACGCCGAGTACCAGCCGCTGGTCTACGAGCGCCCGGTCGTCACGGTCGATCCCCCGGCGGGCTGGATCGGCGCGCGCGCCGAGTTCGTCACCCCGGCCGTCGTCGTCGAGCCGCCGCGCGCCGGCGTGCGCGTCGAGGCGGTCGCTCCCGAGCCCAGCGTTCGCGCGGGCGTGGGCATCGGCATCGGCGTCGGCGTCGCCGCGGGCATCGGCATCGGCATCGGCGCGGGCACGGTCGTCCGCGAGCGCCCGGTGATCGTTCACGAGCGCCCGGTGATCGTCCACGAGCGCCCGGTGATCGTCCACGAGCGCCCGGTGATCGTCCACGAGCGCCCGGTGATCGTCCACGAGCGCCCGGTGATCGTGCGCGAGCGTCCGGTGGTCGTGCGCGAGCGTCCGGTGGTCGTTCACGAGCGCCCGGTCGTCCGCGAGCGCGTCGAGGTGCAGCACAAGACGATGGTCGATGATCGCCCGCACGCGGCCGGCCACCACCGCTGAGCTCCGCAGTCCGTGATGCCGAGGCCCGTGATGTCAGCTGTCACACGTACATTCATGTTCATGTCCGCGCTCGCGGCTGCGGCCGCTTGCACCAAGGCCGGCGAGGGCGACAAGGCGGCCGGCGCGGCCGCCTCGCCGCGCGACGCCGTGCTCGACGCGTGGAAGGCCAACAAGCTCGCGCCGTCGGCGATGGCGCCGGCGACCGTGGCGTTCGCCAAGGACTGTCAGGCCGGCAGCGTGGCTGGCATCGACGCGATGCTGTGCAGCTTCGCGTCGGTGTCCGAGGCGAAGTCGGCCGAGGACCAGGGCCTTGCGTGGGTCGGTTCGGCGACCGGTGCCTCGCAGGCGCGCGGCCAGGTGCTGATCATGCTCGCGGATCGCAAAAAGGCCGATCCGAGCGGCCGGACGATCAACCAGCTCCTGAAGCTGGCGCCGAACGAGCCGTTTCGATAGCGTCGCCGCATGGCATCTTTCTCGTGGTCGGCGCTGGCCGACAAGGCGCTGGCCGGTGAGCTCGTGACCCGCGACGAGGCGCGCGCCGTGCTGCACGCGTCCGCCGACGACGCGCTCGCGCTGCTCGACGCGGCGTTCCGGGTCCGCCGCGCGCACTGGGGGCGGCGGGTCTCGCTCCACGTGCTCGAGAACGCCAAGCTCGGCGCGTGCCCCGAGGATTGCGGGTTCTGCTCGCAGTCGAGCAAGCACCACTCGCCCGGTGGCGAGGCGCCGATGAAGACGGTGGACGAGCTGGTCGCCGGGGCGCGCCACGCGTTCGCCGCGCGCGCCAAGCGCTACTGCATGGTGACCGCCACGCGCGGGCCATCGCAGCGCGATCTCGATACGATCTGCGCCGCCGCCACGCGCATCAAGGCCGAGATGGAGATCGAGCTGTGCGCCTCGCTGGGGCTGCTCACCGACGCCAAGGCGCAGCGGCTCGCGAGCGCGGGGATCGACAGGTTCAACCACAACCTCGAGACCAGCGAGCGCCACTACAGCAAGATCGTCTCGACGCACACCTGGCGCGATCGCGTGGAGACGATCGAGATCGCCAAGCGCGCGGGCATGGATACGTGCTGCGGCGGCATCATCGGCCTGGGCGAAACCGAGGACGATCTGCTCGATCTCGCGTTCGCGCTGCGCGAGCTCGACGTCGACTCGGTGCCGATCAACTTCCTGGTCGCCGATGAGGGCACGCCGCTCGCCGGCTCGCCGCTGGTCGATCCCGGGTTCGGGCTGCGCGCGCTGTGCATGTTCCGGTTCGTCCATCCGCGCACCGATCTGCGGGTCGCCGGGTTCCGCGAGGTCACGCTGCGCTCGCTGCAGGTGATGGCGCTGTATCCCGCCAATTCGATCTTCACGCAGGGCTATCTCACCCGCCCAGGCGCGACGCCCCAGCACGATCATCAGATGATCCGCGACGCCGGGTTCGAGCTCGAGCTGGCCTCGGGCGAGTCGGTGCCGGCCACTCCGGACGCGGTCGCCAGTATCCCGGTGCGCACGCTCCGGCCGTCACTGCCGATCGCGCGCAGTTGATCAGCCGCACAGTCTCGGCATTTTCACGATGGCGCTGCGCGCTGGCGTGACGGGACGGTCACGGCGCCGCGCACGATACCGCACAGGGCGACGACAACGCACCTCGTCATATCCGCGAGTCAACGAGTCGGCCGGTCGTACAGATTTCGCCATGGTTGCTGGCGATTTTTGAATGACTTACTCTCGACGTTGCCCACACGTATGCAGAACTCGCTCGATCAGCCTCGGTCCCGGAGGTCGGGCGCACCGGCCCGAGCCACCGAAACGACCAAGCGCTCGCGACTCAGATCCGCGGCGCCGGTGGCCACGGCCTCGGTTCGCGTGATCCAGCCGTTCGCCCGGTATCTCGCGCAGGTCGGGTGCGACTGCGAGGCATGGCTTGGCGCGCACGGGCTCAGCGTGGCCGCGCTCAAGGAGCGCGATCTGCGGCTGCCGCACCACCAGGTCGAGACCTTGCTGCACCAGGCCGTGGCGCTGTCCGGCGATCCGGCGATCGGGGTCCGCGCGGCGCGCTGCGACGAGCCCGGCGATTTCGATGTGATGGAGTACGCGGCCGCCAACTGCGCCTCGGTCGGTGACGCGCTGCAGCTCTCCGCCCGGTTCATCGCGCTCCTGCACGACGGCATCTCGCTCGAGCTCTCGGTGGCCCCGCCGCTGGCGGCGCTGCGCGCGCGGGCGATCGGCGACGTCGCGCGGGTCGCGGCCGGCACCGAGTTCTTGTTCGCCTCGCTGCTGACCTACGGCGCGCGCTCGGTCGGCTACGCGACCCGGCCGCTGCGCGTCGAGTTCGCGCACCCCGGGCCGGTCGAACGCGCGGTCTACGAGGAGGTGTTCCGCGAGGTCCGGTTCGACGCCGACGAAAATGTGATGTGGCTCAACGCCTCGGCGCTCGACGTGCCGCACCGCGCGCCCGATCCGTCGCTGCTGCAGATCTTGACTCACCACGCCGACGAGCTACTGCGCCAGCTGTCGCCCCGGCCGTCGGGGTTCGCCGCGCGCGCGCGGGCGGCGATCAGCGAGACCTTGCTCGCGGGCCAGTCCGGCGCCGAACAGGTGGCCCGCCGGCTCGGCGTGTCGCTGCGCACGTTCCATCGGCGGCTCGCCGAGGAGGGCACCTCGCACGGCGAGCTCGTCGACGACGTGCGCCGCAGCCAGGCGATGCTGCACCTCAGCGGCAACCAGTTCTCGATCAGCGAGATCTCGTTCCTGCTCGGGTTTGCACACCCCAATGGGTTCCACAAGGCATTCAAGCGGTGGACCAGACTCACTCCCGCGCAGTATCGCGAGGAGGCCTTGACGTCCCGTCGGTAGTCGCGTTCGTCGCTGGTCAGAAGATCTGGCCTGGCAGGCTGGGATGGAAAACTGGCGCGCTGGGATGGACCTCATTCATTGGCTCGCTTCGGTGGCCGCGATATCTAGATACGGCCAGGCGATCGATCCTTTTGCGGAGGTCCCAATGCACCAGCATGCGCGATTCGTCGTTGTCGAGGGGACGTCGCCGTCCCCGCTGGAGCGGCAAGCCGCCCCGGTCACCCCCGCCGCGCGTCGCGTCGCGCGGTTCCCCGTCCTCGCAGGGATGTGGTTCACGTGCGGCGCGGTCCTCGGCGCCGCGTCGTGTCAGTCCACGAGCGAGCCGGTGGCGTCGTCGCCAGCGACCGCGACCAAGCCCGCGGTGGGCGCCGCGGCGACGGCGCCCTCGTTCCTCGAGTTCGAGAGCGGTCACGTCCGGCCGATCGCGATGTCGCCGGACGGCACGCGGCTGTTCGCGGTCAACACACCGAACAACACACTCGATATCTTCACGATCACCACGACGGGCCTCACGCTCGCTTCGCGCGTGCCGGTCGGCCTCGAGCCGGTGGCGGTGGCGGCGCGCAGCGCGACCGAGGTGTGGGTGGTCAATCACCTGTCCGACAGCGTGAGCATCGTGACGCTGAGCGGGACGCCGCGCGTGACGCGCACGCTGCTGGTCGGCGACGAGCCGCGCGACATCGTGTTCGCTGGCACCGCCGGCGACGCGTTCATCACCACGGCGCACCGCGGCCAGCAGCGCACCGACCCGTCGATCGCCGGCGTCCCCGGCGCGGGCGACCCGCAGCTCACCACGCCCTCGGTGGCGCGCGCCGACGTGTGGGTGTTCAACCCGGCACAGCTGGGCACCACGCTCGGCGGCACGCCGGTCAAGATCATGAGCTTCTTCACCGACACGCCGCGTGCGCTGGCGGTCAGCCCCGACAAGGCCACGGTCTACGTCGCCGGCTTCCACACCGGCAACCAGACCACCACGGTGGTCGAGGCGTTGATCTGCCCGGGCTTTCAGCCCACCACGCCGTGCACCAACGACAACGGCTCGACGTCGCCCGGCGGTAACCCCGGCCCGGCGACCAACTTCGAGGGCAAGCAGGCCCCGGAGGTGTCCTTGATCGTCAAGTTCAACAACGCGACCGGCCACTGGGAGGACGAGCTCCACCGCGTGTGGGACCACGCGATCCGGTTCAAGCTGCCCGACACCGACGTGTTCTCGATCGACGCCAACGCGCTGACCCAGACCGCGGCGTTCGCGCACGTCGGCACGACCTTGTTCAACATGGTCACCAACCCGTCGACCGGCGAGCTCTACGTCTCGAACACCGAGTCGTTCAACCACGTCCGGTTCGAGGGCCCGGGCCAGTTCGGCGGCCACACGGTGCAGGGCCACCTCGCCGAGACCCACGTGACGATCATCAACGGTTCGACGGTCACGCCGCGCCACCTCAACAAGCACATCGACTACACCAAGCTCGCCGGGAGCCCCGGGTTCGACGCCACGGCGGCGGCCAAGAGCCTCGCGGTGCCGACCGACATGGTGGTCTCGGGCAACGGCGCCACGCTGTACCTGGCGGCGTTCGGCTCGAGCAAGATCGGCGTGTTCGATACCGCGCAGCTGCGCAACAACACGTTCGACCCCGCCACCGCGTCGGCGAGCTACATCCCGGTCACCGGCGGCGGTCCGAGCGGCCTGGTGCTCGACGAGGCTCGCGGCAAGCTCTACGTCATGACGCGGTTCGACAACTCGCTCAAGGTCGTCGATCTGGCGAGCCACGCGCAGACCTCCGCGGTCGCGCTGTCCAACCCCGAGCCGGCCTCGATCGTGAGCGGCCGCGCGATGCTGTACGACGCCACGCACAACTCCGGCAACGGCGAGGCGTCGTGCGCGAGCTGTCACGTGTTCGGCGACATGGACGATCTCGCCTGGGATCTCGGCAACCCCGACGACGTGGTCAAGAAGAACCCGCTGACCCTCAACCTCGGCGACCCGGTCACCGTCGGCCTCGGCAAGCTCCTGTTCGGGTTCCGCGGCAACATGAACGGCACCGGCAACGTCGATGACTTCCACCCGATGAAGGGCCCGATGACGACCCAGACGCTGCGCGGGCTCTCGACCTCGGGCGCGATGCACTGGCGCGGCGACCGCGCGAACGGCGTGTTCGGGCTCGACGCGACCGACGAGAACCTGTCGTTCGATAACTTCATCGTGGCGTTCCAGGGCCTGGTCGGCAGCGCGAACCAGCCCTCGAACGCGGCGATGCAGGCGTTCACCGACTTCCAGCTCCAGGTCCGCGAGCCGCCGAACCCGGTGCGCGCGCTCGACAACTCGCTCACCGCCGCCCAGACCCGCGGCAAGAACTTCTACACCGGCAATCGCCCGGCCGACGGCGTGAACATCCCGTTCATCCCGAACATTGCGTTCTCGTGCAACGGCTGCCACGTGCTCGACCCGTCGCAGGGCGCGTTCGGCACCGGCAAGCGCGGCTCGTTCGAGGGCATCGTCGCCCAGATGTTCAAGATCCCGCACCTGCGCAACATGTACGCGAAGGTCGGCATGTTCGGGTTCCCGGCGAACAAGGGGTTCGACGCCGCCGACACCGGCGACACCGGCAACCAGATCCGCGGCTTCGGGTTCACCAACGACGGCGCGATCGACACGATGTTCCGGTTCTTCAATACCATCGTGTTCCACCCGCAGCTCAACGCCGGCTTCCCGCTGATCAACCCCGACGCGACGCGGCGCGATGTCGAGCAGTACGTGCTCGCGTTCGACAGCGACCTGGCGCCGATCGTCGGCCAGCAGGTGACGCTGACCAGCACCAACGCGAGCGTCGCCGGCCCGCGCATCAGCCTCCTGGAGGCGCGCGCCGCGGCGGCGTTCACCTCGAAGGTGCTCGGCGGCACGGTCACCGAGTGCGACCTGGTCGCCCGCGTCGCCCAGGCCGGCGCGATCAAGGGCTTCGTGTGGAGCCCGTCGACCAGCACGTTCACGTCGGTCGACGGCGGCGCGGACCTCTCGGACGCGGCGCTGCGCGCGCTGGCCGCGACCGCGGGCCAGGAGGTCACGTTCACGTGCACGCCGCCCGGCTCGGGCACGCGCATCGCGTCGACGCGCTGACCCGCGCGGACCGGCGCGCGGCTGGGTGTGGTACGAACGGCCATGCGGATCGATCGGGTCTATACGCGCGGCGGCGACCAGGGCCAGACGTCGCTGATCGGCGGCGAGCGAGTGTCGAAGGCCTCGGCGCGGCTCGATGGCTACGGCACGGTCGACGAGCTCAACGCCACGCTCGGGCTGGTCGGCGAGGCGCTCGCGGCGTCGGCGGCCGGGCCGCACCTCCTGCCGATCATCCGGCGGGTCCAGAACGAGCTGTTCAACCTCGGCGCCGAGCTGGCGACCGCCGATCCGGCGACCCGAGCCAAGCTGCCGCGGATCGAGCAGCGCCACGTCGATGGCCTCGAGCGCGACATCGACGCCGTCAACGACGATCTGCCGGTGCTCAAGTCGTTCGTGCTGCCGGGCGGCGGCTGGGCCTCGTCGTACTTCCACCTGGCGCGCACGGTGTGCCGGCGCGGCGAGCGCGTCGTGGTCGGGCTGGCCGCGACCGAGGAGGTCGGCGAGCTGGCGCTCCAGTACCTGAACCGGCTGTCCGATGCGCTGTTCGTGTGGGGCCGGTGGTGCGCGTTCAAGGACGGCCAGGCCGAGCCGCTGTGGGATCCGAAGTCGACCTGACGCGCTAGGGCCGGCCGCAGTCCTGGCCGTCGACCACGCTGGTCAAGACGCCCGCGGTCGCGGTGAGATCGCGGCTGTAGCAGGCGCCGGACAGATCGGCCTCGAAGTAGTGCTGCGAGCTGGCCCGGTCGGTCGCGCCGGTGAACACGCCGGCCGCGTCGAAGTTGAGCGTGTCGCTCGGCGCCACCGCGTTCGACACCACGTGGAACGCCGCGAGCCGGCCGTCGACCCGCTCGCTGTCGGTGCGCTCGAACTTCTGGCCGATCGTCGTGGTCTGCACCTGGGTGTCGTCGGCGTTCACCGCGAACGCGAAGTCGACGTCGAGCGGCCACGTCTGCTGGCTCACCTGCTCGGTGATCCGGCCCGGCGCCGTGGTCCGGGTCCGCGCCAGCACGGTGGTGGTCTGGGCGATCTTCTGGCGATACTCCGCATCGGTGATGTGGAAGTCCTGGCGGTTGGCGAACCGGACCTCCCCGTGGATCTCGGTGGTGACCCGGCCGTGCGACGTATCGACATAGCCGATGATCCGGAACGTGCGGTTCGACGCGACGGTGACCGGCCCGGAGATCGTGCCGTCGGCTGCGGTCGTGATGCTCGGCGTGACGGTCGGGGTCGGCGCCGCGGTGAGGGTATCGACGGTGACCTGGCCGCGCACCCGGCCGGCGTGGGGATCGGTGTAGACGAGGAGCGCCGCGGTGGTGGCGAAGAAGTTGTGGGCGCCGAACACGCTGACCGCGATCTGGTGCGGCTGGCCATCGCTGAGCACGCCGGCGAACGGCGTGAGATCGACGCGGTACGGCTTGAAGTCGAGCGTCTGCACGCCGGGGATCGGCCGCCACAGGTTGGGATCGATGCCGCCGGTGTAGATCCACGGGTAGACCGGCGCGACACCCGCGGGCCGGCCGTCGACGGAGATCTGCGCCTCGCGGAAGCCGGTGCCGCCGCAGCTCTGCAGCGGCCCGGTCAGATCATCGGGCACGCACGTGTACCAGAACTCGTCCCCGGACTGGCTCTGCGCGTAGACGTCGAGCACCGCGCGCTCGATGTTGGTCGGCAGCGTGAATGTCCTCGCCAGCACGCTCGCCGTGGTCGCGAGGCCGACCGTGCCGCCGGTGGGACCGTTCGAGAGCGGCAGCACGGCATCGGCGGTGCGCGGCGCTTGCGCGTGGCGCGCCAGCGGATAGAACCGGAGCTCGGCGCTGCCGTGCTGGAAGCTGGTGAACGTGTCGTTGACCAGGTTATCGAGCTGGATCATCCCGGGCTGTGGCGCCTTGAACAGCGCGCTGTAGTCGGTGAGATCGTTCTCGATGTGCCAGGTCGGCGCGACCGTGCGCGACGGCTCCTGCGTGGTGCCGAAATAGACGTTGGTGCCGCCGACCCAGATGCTCGCCGTGCGGTCGAACTGACGGCCGGCATCGACCGAGAAGTCGGCCACGAGGACGACCTTGGCCCAGGGGCCGGCGCAGCCCGCGGGGGGCGCGTAGCTGAACAGCTTCGGCGAGAAGTCGCCGAACGAAAGGTTCGCGAACAGCGGCACCACGCACGGCGTCGTGGCGGGCACGGCGATCGGTGGATCCGCGGTGGCGGTATCCGGCGAACCGACGGTGGGAGCGGCGCTGGCACTGCTGCCGAGCACCGCGATGACGAGGGGAACGCTGCGAGTCAGCCGTCGAGATTGCACGAGACCTCCAGTCGGAGGTGCACGGTAGTCTCGGCGCGCAGCGCGGGTCAATCGGACGCCGCGGGAGCCTAGCGATGGCGACCGCCGCCGACGTGACCGCCGACGTGGCCACCGAAGTGCGCGCCGCCGCCGACGTGGCCGCCGAACCGCGAGCCCCCGCCGTAGTAGCCGCGGCCGACGTAGCCACCATGGATCACGCCGTGGTAGCCGCCGCGGTAGATCGGGCCGCGCGCATAGTAGCCGCCGCCGCGGTGATAGAACCCGTGGCCGTACCAGCCGTAGTAGCGCGGCCCGCCGATCCCGAAGTACACGCTCGGGCCCCAGTTCCACACCCAGGGCGCCGCGAGCCACGTCCAGCCATACGCCGGCGCGTAGACGTACTCCGACGGATACACGGTGCCGGTCGTGTCCTCCGGCGTGTACACGTACTGGTCCCCGTAGGGGGCCCAGATCCAGCCGTATTGCTGGGTGTAGACCCACTGGCCGGTGCCGGGCCGCGGCGCGGGCCGCGCTTGCGGCGCGGCGGCTGGTGGCGCGGCGGCTTGCGGCGCGGCCAGCTGCGCGGGTGGCGCGGGCGGCTGGCTCTGCGGTTGCGGGGTGGCCGGCCGGGCGGGCTCCTCGGGAGTTGCGGGCGCCGCTTGATCGTCGGCGTCATCGGCGTCGTCGTCCCCGTATGGATCTTGGACCGACGAAGGCCCCTGGGGGGCGGGTTGCGCGCTCGCGCGCGTGACCCCCGCAGCGGCCAGCGCGAGGGGCACCAAGGCGGCGAACAGCATGCGGTGAGATGCGAGCTTCATCATTGGAATTCTCCGATGTGACCCGCCTGCTGCGAGCCACGTTAAATCGATATGCATTGCCGGGGCCAAGCCCGTTGGGGTTCCTAAGCGCCTGGATCGGCTTGCGTCATCGGGGTGGTAGCTGGAGGTAGGATACCCTGGAGTGACCGTCAGGATACGGTCGGACATTCCGCTGTGTCGATCAGCGCCGACGCAGCCTCAGATCGAGGCAGTCCGCCGCGCAGGTGCTGCGTGGATCACGCGCCGACCTCCCCGATCGGGGGGCGGTGCGGCATCGCGTCGTGCCGTGTCCGCGGCCGTCCGCTATTCTTCGAGCGAGCCCGTGGCGTACCGCGACCGCCTCCCGGCCTGTCCGCGCTGCGGTGTCGAGCTGGTGCGCCGCCCGCGCCGCGATGTGTGGCGTTGCCCGCGCTGCACCGGCACGCAGCTCGCCGCGGCGGAGGTCGAGCGCCGGTTCCGGCTGCTCGCTCCGGACATCTCCGACGCCGTGATCAAGGACGTGATGACGGCGCGGCGGTCGCGCGCGACCGCGATCTCGTGCCCGACGTGCAGCCGATCCATGCAGTCGGTGGTGTTCGGAGGCGTGCGCGCCGCGCGGTGCCGCGCCGACGATCAGATCTGGTTCGACGCCCGCGAGCTCGAGCGGATCGTCGCGCTCGCCGGAGCGCGCCACCTGGCGCAGCGGTCGTGGATCGCGCGGCTGCTCTCGCATCTGTTCGCGTCGTAGCGCCGGGTCGTCGAGGCATTTGTCAATGGCCGCGACGTCCGTCCCGCGGCGCGATCGGCAGGCGCGGCCCATTGCCCTCGGCCAGCACGCGTATACCATGCCGGTCGTGTCGGAGCCCGGCAAGCAGTCAGAGAGCGTCAAGCAACTCGCCGCCGCCGAGGAGCAGGCGAAGCAGCGCTACGAGCGCAATACCACCCAGCTACGCGAGGGTGCGTACCGGTTCAGCTCGCGGGCGCGCGGCCAGGCCGAGCTCATCATCGAGGAGTTGATCGATCCGGAGGGCGAGACCGTGGCGTCGATCGCCGAGGTCGAGGGCGACCAGGGCGCGGTGGCGCTGGCGCAGTCGCTCGAGCTCATCACGTTCGATACCTGGCTGTTCGGCCAGATCGGCGACAAGGATCAGCTCGATCTCAAGGCCGAGGATCACTGGGAAGTGTGGTTCTCGTTCGGCGCGTGGATCGGCGAGACGATCCGGCGGCGCCACGGCGGCCACTGGCTGATGATGGGCGACGATCCGCACACCTGGCGCGTCGGGTTCTCCAAGATCTTCCTCGAGATCGCGCCGTTCATGTTCGCCGAGACGCTGCTGATGATGGGCTCGGGCGCGACCCGCAAGATGGTCAGCGAGATCGAGCGGATCCGCCAGCTCCACGCCGAGCAAACCGAGCGCGATAACGGCCACTCGCTCGATCGCTTCCTCTCCCAGCACTACGTCCGGCTGCACACCGTGCCGCTCGGCCAGTGGATGTCGATCGACTTCGCGCACCTCGCCCGGATGTGGAACGAGGCGCCGGTCGCGACGCTCGCCGCCGATATCCGCGAGAAGGGCCCGCGGCTCGGGCCGCAGCACGGCCGCGTCGTCGAGCAGGTGCTCGAGGCGCTGGCGGGCGCCAAGCAGGACGTGCCGGTCGCGCGGCAGACCACCGACCGCGCGCTGTTCGAGGTCGTGGCGCAGATCATCGGGCTGCGCCGCGCCACCGCGCCGGTCGCGATCGATATCCTCGAGCGCGTGGTGATGCCGGCGCTCCACGTCGGGGTGCCCGCGTCGTTTCCGCCGCTCGATGACGATGACTTCGCCAACCTGCGGCGCGGCATCGAGCTGTTCGCGTTCTTCGTCGAGGTCGTGCCGCACAAGTTCCAGGCCGACGACGAGGGCTTCCTCGGCACGATCCCGCACGATCAGCTCAACACGCCGTACGCCGACCGCAGCACGCTCGAGATCGGCAAGGGCGACTGGGTCATCGTCAACCCGGCGCACTTCCTCCCGATGCTGCGCGACCTGGAGCCGCAGAAGCTGCTCGAGAAGTACGACGAGTTCGTCGTCTACCTCGCCTCGCTCGCCGATGCGCCGCGCCGCCGCGACGATGGCCGCCTGCTCGCCGAGACCGCGGTCCGCGCGCTCGCCGATCTCCAGCAGTGCGTCGCCACCGCGGCGCAGCATCATGACGCGCTGCTGTTCCGGCTGCTGCCGCCGCCGGGCTGACCTCTATCGCGGCCGGGCGACCGCCTTGGATTCATCGAGCGTGGGTCGATGCCGGAGCTCGCTCGCGACGTCGACGGCGGGCCACGCCGTCCCGGCCGGCGGGCAAGTGCCGAGCACCCCGTCGCCGCGCAGCCGTGACACCAGGCTGGTGGCGAACCCCACGCCGAAGTTCTCGCGATCCTCGACCGAGGCCGCGCTGGTGTTGACGGCGAACTGGGTGCTGGCGCGCCACATCGGCTTGCGCGACTTGGCGTCGACCAGCTTCAGGTTGAAGTTGAGCTTGCGCTCGCCGGCGCTGGCGTTGACGAACCCGGTCTCGAAGTCGATCCACAGGATCGCGGCGGGGCGGAACCGCGCCGTCGCGCTGTCGCCGTCGGAGCCGGCATCGAGGTTCTGGACTTCATTGCGAAAGATGACCGACTTGACGCCGCAGGCGTTGAGCCGGTTGGCCCAGCCGGCCTCGAAGCCCTGGCTCATCTGCTCATCGATGCCGCGGCCGAAATTCGCAAACACGACGAGCCGGTCGATCCGCGCCTTGGGCTGACCTTCGGTCTGCGAGCTGATGACGGTCGAGGATCCCGCGGCACATCCAGCGAGATCCAGCGGCGCAATCGCGACCAGGACGCTCCAGAACGACACGACATACGATTTCATGCTCGCTCCCTCCGTGCTGCCGAGCCACGCTCCCCGCG
>Ga0302321_100000681_pt1 | contig 29569 bp, 24 predicted proteins | sample Fen_T0_1_FD_202505 | JGI IMG/M metagenome (GOLD analysis project Ga0302321, IMG submission 202505) | Peat permafrost microbial communities from Stordalen Mire near Abisko, Sweden - Fen_T0_1 | ecosystem: Environmental > Terrestrial > Soil > Wetlands > Permafrost | place: Sweden: Abisko... | reverse complement strand
GTGTTGACGGTGATCTGCGTACCGCTGGTTGGGTACATGGAGTCCATCACCTTCGTGATCGCATCGACGAAGGTCTGATCCAGCGTGGGCGTAACGCCGCCCGAGGTGACCGGAAGCAGGGTGACCTTCACCACCCCGGTCTTGCGTGTGGCAAGGCTGGCCACGCCGCTGGCCGGGAAGATGGGCGCGTGATCCGTTCCCGATCCGGTGCCACATTCCACGATTTGAACCTGGTAGTCGAGCGCCGCGGTGATGGCGCTGGCGGGAACTAGGATGTTGAATGAATTTGCCGCCGCGAGCTCGGTGGACGATGCCGAGATCGTGGCCTTGGCGGAGTAGCCGAGGCTTTGCCCATTCAGCATGAGTCGCGCGGAGAGATCGCGAGACTGAAAACCGCTGTCCACCGTCACATACACCCGAAACAAGGCATCTTTTCCTTGGATGATCTCGGCGCCCTTGGCGGTCTTGGGCGTTGCCGCGGTGCCGGACTTCATCACCGAGATCTTGCCCGCCTGGAAGACCGCGATTTCGCTGATGGTGATCCCTTTCGCCAACTCGTCCTTGCAGCCATCGTTGATGGTTGATCCGGTCGTTCCGCCGGTCGAGGAGCCGCCGGCTCCGCTGCCACCCGTGGCCAAGCCACCCAGTCCGCTGCCACCCGTGGCCAAGCCGCCCGTGCCCCCTCGGCCGCCGGTTCCGCTTCCCCCCGTGGCGCTGCCGCCGGCGGCCCGGCCCCCGGTAGCGCTTTTCGCGTCCGGGAAGATATCCGGGCTGGCATCCCGTCCGCTTCCACCCGTGGATTGGCTTCCTCCCAAATTGGTGACGCCACCCGAGCCCGCGCTTCCGCCTGCGCTGCCACCCGCCCCGGCCGAACCGCCGGAACCAGACACGCCGCCCGAGTTGGTCGTGCCGCCCGAGCTCGACGTCCCGCCTGCACCCGCTGCGCCACCAGAGCCAGAAGCGCCACCGGTACGATTCGATCCCCCAGAGCCGGCGGTACCGCCACTGCCGGCCGAGCCCCCGCTGCCGGAAGCCCCGCCCTTGGGCGACGAGCCGCCGGGGGCGTCAGCTCTCTTGCCGCCGGTGCCAGCGGCGGTCGTTGTCCCGTTGGAGCAGGCGCCCAATCCCAAGAGGAATCCACTTAGGACGACTACGGCACGGGTTGCTGGCGCGCAGAGATTGAATCGTCCCATTGGCATCCTTCCGAGTCGGGTTTGGTGGCCAAGCGTTGGCAGCGGGAAAGCCCGATATGGTTCCACATAATAAGTGGAACCACACCCAAAACTCGGCTCATCTTTCGTTGGAAACGGTTGGGCTAGCGAGGGCGAGGCTGGCGGCGCATAGCGCTAAGCGGGATGACCAACGGGCTGCTAGGCTTGCGCGCCCAGGAGGATCCATGACACCCGATACGATCAAGCTGCTGGCCCGGTACAACGTCCACGCCAACACCGAGATGGGACGCGTGCTCACCCAGCTCGGCGACGAGGAATGGAACCGGGCCTTGGGCGGCTACTACCCGTCCATCCGTTCGCTCGGTTCCCATCTCTTCGTCAGCGATCTCGCCTGGCTGCGGCGCTTCGCCACCCTTCGCCCGTTCGCCTACGCCCAGCATCCCATCTTCCAAAGAAATCCGGCTTGGGGTGAGCTGCTCTTTCCCAGCTTCCGCGACTACGACGCCGACCGGAAGGCCCTGGACGCATGCCTCACGCAATTCGCCGAGGAGGTCACGCCGGAAGACCTACCGAAGCGCCTGCTCTACAAGAACTTCAAAGGCATCGATCAGGATCGGGAATTGGGCGGGCTGATCTTGCACGTGTTCAACCACCAAACCCATCACCGAGGTATGGTCTCCCTCTATCTCGACATGCTCGGCAAGGAGAACGACTTCAGCAACCTATTCGTGTTGCTTGGCTAGATCGTGCTTCCGCGAAGGGCAGAAGCCACGTCAGGATCCAGGACGCCGCAGTTGTACTTGAACGACCCAAACGGTCGGGGATCTCCCCGTCAGTACACGATTGTCGGACCTTGGACCCATTCCCCCGAGGCGCCTAGCCCCCACACGCGGAAGTGCTGCCCCGCGCTGAAGTAGTTGCTGTTCGATGCGTAGATGTTCAAGTTGTGTGTGCCGCTGGCGATGGTTTGCAGCGAGCCGGTCGAGCTGTTTAGAAGCACGCCATTCTCGTAGACCACAAGCGCCCAGGTGCCTGAGCCTTGCGTGGCAGGGCTCACGAGCTCCGGCGGGAACTGCCCGGCGCCCACAATCGTGTCCCATTGTTGACCGCAACAGGTCGTACCACTCGCATCCGTGGTCACCAGAATCAAGGCGCTGAGCGGACCTGTCACGGTCATTTGGAAAGCGCCGTCCAATACGCCATCGGGCGCCACCCCGTTATCCAGTTTGCCTGTCAAATCAACGTGCAAACTCGTCTCGGCCACGCCCATCGAGATGATCGTCGCAACAGTGTCCACAGCCCCAGCGTCGGCCTGACTGAGCGTTGCCCCCGCATCGGGTGTGCCACCACGGTGGTAGGCGACGACTGGACCTTCGACCCATTCGCCCGCGCTTCCCATCCCGTATGCGCGGAAGTACTGACCTTCGTTGAAGTAGTTGCTGTTCGATACGTAGATGTTCAAATTGTGCGTGCCACTGGCGATGGATTGCAACGAACCGTTCGAGTTGTTGAGCAGCATCCCCTTTTCGTAGACCACCAGTGCCCATGTTCCAGAGCCTTGCGTAGCGGGGCTCTGGAGCTCTGGCGGAAACAGCGCGCCTCCCACAACCGTGTCCCACTGCTGACCGCAGCAGGTCGTGCCGCTCGCATCCGTGGTGACCAGAATCAGGGCGCTAAGCGGACCTATCACAGTCAACTGAAAAGCACCATCCGATGCGCCATCCTGCGCCACCCCGTTGTCGAGCTTGCTTGCCAAGTCGACACGCATACTCGTCTCTGCCACACCCATCGCGATGATCGCCGGCCCATACGGCAGACCCACGTCGGTTCCAGTTTCGACCGGGCCAACGGCGTCCGCATCGCCTGCGTCGGCGGGGACGAACGTCCCAACCACATCCGGTGATCCGTCGCGAGACTGGGACAGGCCCGAGTGAGACCCGCAGCCGGCAATGGCAATCGACGCAAACAGAGACCAGTACGCGCGAGCTTTCATGCACGCGACTGTTGCACTCTTCCAAGATTGCCGCAAGACAGCCCGATCCACGTCCGCCTGATGAAACCCCGTAGGCCCGGGCGACGCCGCACCCGAGAACGTCGAGAATCTCGACTCCCTGTCCGACCGGTGCTGGATCCGGGATCCGAACTTTTCGGAGCCTGCGTGCCTTTTTACTACACGAGGCTGAACCCCTGGCGCTCGCGAGGCATCCTACGAAGTAGGTATTTGAAATGCGGTCGACCCTAGCTACGGCAGTTATTGGATTGGTATTTGTCGCTTGTGGCAGCTCTTCGAGCCCTGGCGACGCTGGACATCCCGGCACCACGGGCACGGGTGGCACCATCGTCACACCAAGCACTGGCGGCACTGGGGGCGGCAGGTTGGATGGCGGGCCAGATGGAGCGCCGCTTGGCAGCGGAGGAACTGTTTCTGGAACCAGCGGCAAGGACTGTGTCTGGCTTGCTGATTGCGTTTCCGCCACCACCTGCACCACCCAGCAATGTGTTGACGCCTGCGGCGCCCAAGCAAGCAGTTCGGCCGTTGACCAATACCTCGCACTGGTTGCCTGCATCGCCGCCAACCCACAGTGTACGACCACGGATTGCCTTCAAGTAGCGTGCGCCCCTGAAATTGCCGCGTGCTCGGGCACACCCGCGACGGTCGATGGCGGGCTGAGCCCACAGCCCATCGATGGGGGCGCGCCCACGGCCGACGCAGCCCTTCCGCCATCCCCAACCGACGCGGTGATTGCCACGCCGCTGGATTCGGCCGGGGTGGCAACGAAGCCCGATACGGCTGCGGCTGACGCGCGTGATGCCGCTGTGCTGCCGCCACCCGTGGACGCCCGCATCGATACCGCCACGTCAACCGGCAACGGCTATACCAGCTCCGGAAGCTGCGACATCGTCTTCTCGATCCCGAACCTTGTCGACTCGCACACCTGCTGGGACTACACGATGACCGTGATCACCAACCACAACGACGGGATCGAACATTACGTGGCCTACACGCCGACGGACGTTTCGGGGACGCAGTCGGCCTGCACTTCGCAGAGCTACAGCGCCAACCAACCCGGCCCCTGGGATTCCGCTTCGCTCTCCGCCTCCAACCTAAGCCACAAGAAACAAGCGTGCGACCTATCCGGTTCGAGCGGTGCGACTTCCACGTGGACCGAGGGCGGAACTTGCGGCATCGCCGGCTCACTCGGTCACTGCACCGACACAGTGACCAACCAGTGGGATCCCTCCACCCAGGTCCTCAGCAGCTCCCTGATCGGCATCTGGTCGGTTCCTTGATTCGCTTCTTCGCCTGATCGAGATCTGCACCATCTGCGCGGCCGCTGAGGTAGATTCAGCGGCATGAAGGATAAGCAGATGCCTAACTTGAAGGTTGTCCGAGTCCCTGGATGGCGCCGATTGCGCCGAAGTTTCCTGGCCCGGGCAGCGTGGGTGGCGGTGGCTGCCATCCTGGTGCAGGGTCAGGAAACTGACAGTCTGGCCGGCCCGCCCAGCGATGCTGTTGTCAGATTCGAGCCGCTGCCCACGCCACCGCCGATCCTTGCTGGCCGACTGAACGAGGCGACCAGCCCCATTCATGTCGCCGGGTCACCGCAGGGCACCCTCTATGCCACCACCGACAAAGCCGGCAAGGCCCGGGTATGGCTCGTACGCAACAACGCCCTGGTCGCGGATCTCACCGCGCCAGCCTCTCGGGAGCACATGAATGTGGACTGGCCAGGCACCTACGCCTTCTGGCTGGGCGCCCTGCCCGTGGTCGCCGTCTCGTGGAAATTCGCGCCGAGCAGCTACGGGATTGAAGATTTGAGCTTCTGGGCCGCGGAAGGCAACGGGCGATTTCTTGGCGGTCTCCCGCAAAGTACCAAGAGCCCCTGCAAATCCGGTGAAAACATCCCCAACAAAGACTGCGTCCGGTGCAGCGCATCCGGCGTTTCCCCCATCGACGCGAGGTTTGTCGGGATCGAGAATGATCGTGCTCGGTTCGTGCAGCAACTCGCCGCCGCCTGGTTCTACTACTTCGACGCCGCAGCAGAAACTTTTGAGCAAGACTACCTGCTGACAGCGAAGGGGCTTGTTCCCGACGGTCAAGCCCGTCGCACACGCAACGTCCTGCCCCTGGCGCAAGCCCAGGAGCGCGTGAAAGGACTGCTTCGGGACTACTTCAAGCTGGCGAAAAGCCAAAGCCGGGAGAGCATTGCACCCGAGTTCTTGACCTGCTTCGAGCAGCTCGTCGATCTCGCGCCCGAGTTCGCCAAAGGGTACTACAACGTCGGCTGCATGCAGGCCTTGCTTGGCAACCACAAGCAAGCCATTGCCTTCGTCACGAAGGCCATCGCACTTGAGCCCAAGTATCGCAAGGTCGCCCGCCGGGATCCGGACTTGGCGACCGTGATCGACGACCCCGAGCTCGCCCAGGTGCTGGGTGAGCCCGGGAAATAGCTGCTTTACTGCCCATACACAGAGGCGATGTTGGCCGCTACGGCGTCGTCGGCCGCATCCGACGCGTAGTGGGCGGTCATGACCCCTTCGAAGAAGTTCCCCACCGCGCCGTTGCTGTTGTCGCCACCGGTGCCCAGGATGATGGCGCCCTCCTTCCTCATCGGGTTGTATCTTGCACTGGGGCGCGCCCCATCGAACGCCTTGGTCAGGGCGCCGGGCGTGCCGACTTTGATGGTCCAGTGGTTCAGGCCGGCCTTGTCACCCTTCACCATGCCCGTGACGTACGTGTAAACCGTCGGCACCGACTTGTTGGCTTCGTAGGGGCTTGAATTTCCGGCCCAAAGACCGTTTTCGAGATCCCCCATGACCCACGGACCACTGCCCCCGCCTTTGTTCCAGATGGTGCACGTTCCAAAGTACACGGCTTCCATTGTGCCCTCGCCGTTGTCCCGACTGTTGGTCTCGGCGTTCCCGTAATCGAAGCAGCACCCACCGTTGGAGTAATTGCCGCTGGTCACCATGTAGATCGTCTCCGCGTTGTCGCCGGTTGCGGTGCCATTGGGTGTGTTGTTGCGATAGCCGACACCAACCGGGTTGTGTTCCCCGTAGACGTTGTGGCCGCCGAGAGTAATGGGGAGAGCCTTCGCATTGGCTTCGTTGCCGGCGGTCGTCTTAGCGCCGCCAGGGGGTGCCTTGGTGAGATGGTTACCCTTGCCGGACTGGTCATAGATGATCGAGATGGTGCATGCATCGACGCCGCAGAACGCATCCTGGACGGACGAGTCGGCGAAACCACCCGGACTTAGGACTGGGATGTCCTTGGTTGTGCCATCCGCTTTTTTGACCTGGTAGAGGGGCCCAGTGTAGGTGCTCGAAAGAAGCCGGACCGTGCTGTGGGCTGCCACACACGAGCCGCCGTCATCGGCGTAGGTATCGCAAGGCAGTTTGGTGGGGTCGAACGTCCGGACGCTGCTCGAGCCACCGTTACCGCCGCTCGGCTGCGCGGTTCCGCTGTCGCTGTCTTCCGCGATCAAGCCTCCGTCCAAGGACTGCTTGCCACATGCGCACACCAGGCACACCCAGAGCGATGTGCATAGGAATCGTGAAACCCTACCGTTGAGTTGCGTCGTCGTGTTTGTCATATCCCTCTATGGCGGGCCGAGGCCGCCACCTTTCAACGTGACAACATGATTCTGAGGCCGGCGAACAACCGCGCCTCCGAGCGTGGCAGAGACACTGTCGGGTTGGGCTGCTGTTGTCTTGTGATGACGATCTCTTGGCTGGCCAGCCAGTATTGCCCACCGACCTCAATCCACGGCCGAATCCAGCCGGTCGCTGCCCCCAGGCGCAGGGCAAGGGCCAAGCCGGGAGCTACAGCACTGGACTGGCGATCAACCGTGAAGTCGTGCCCGGCGACCGTCGTAAACCCAGCAAAGATTTCCGCACGCGCATCCAGCGTCACCGGTTGCGCAAGGACGGCCAGGGTAGGCCCAAGCGACAGACCATACCGACGCCACGACGCAGTTCCGGTCACGATGGTTTCGCTTCGTTCCGATTCCACCGAAAATCCAGCGCGCAGCCCGAATCGCCGCCCAAGCATGCCGGCTTCCACCCGCGCAGCGCCGACAAAACCGGCGCTGTTGGCTGCGCTGCCAACCCCCACCGACAGATCGAATTCCCGTGCCTTTCCCGGCGGTGCGGGCCCGATGGTTTCACTGTTGGGTTGAATGACTGGCGCGGAAGGCGGAGGCGGAGCCACGGGCTTGGGAGGCGCGAGCAAGCCCGGCTGCAAGAGCGAGATGTCGGGATTTCGCTCGGCCGTCCAAGACGCGATGACCACGGCGGCGATGGTGGCGAGATCCGCGCAGGTGCCGCTGCTGGAGAGCCGGCGGGAAAACAGCACCTCTCCCGAGAGGGAGCGCAGCTCGATCTGGAGGCCGAGCCCGGCAGCCTCGATCCAGGCAATGTCCGCAGAGGACGCCTCGGTGGGTGGGAGAAGCTCGGGCAGGATGGTCGCAACTTCGGACGGTGTTGGGCAGTGGCTTGTCCCTTGGACCTGAACTGGCATCGCGGTCGCGGCAGCTAGGGTGAACGCCAAGGCCGATGTCGCCATCATGGTGGCGACGTTAGCTGCCTTGCGGCCGGCCCCTTTGGGAATTCTTTCAGGTAGCGCTGGCGATCTACCTCCGCACCGACCACGTCCCCGCTCCGTGCACGACAAGAGGCCCGGCCAAACAGCGCTCTGGCGACTTCAGGTGGGGCGTTACCTGCGGTCGCGCGCAAGACATCGTCGAAATCGGACAAGGCCTCCTGGCAACGACCGGAAAGTGAGCGCAATTCACCTCGAATCACGCGCAGCTCGCCGGTGTACTTTTCCTGCCACAGCGGCAGCCGGTCGAGGAGCTCCAGCGCGCGGGCGTTGTCGCCGAGCTGAAGCAGGGCCTGCGCGCGAGCGGAAGTGGCTTCCAGGGCGAGTGCGCCTTGACCGAAGCGCCAGTCATAATTGTCGAGCAGGGCCAGGGCGCGCGTGGCATCGTGGTCACGGCGAAGGGCAGACAGCGCCTGCCGCAAAAGCCCTGCCTCTTGGGTCACGCCGTCCGTACGCGCCTGCGACGTGGTCCGGCCGCTGGGCCCTGGTGATGTCGTTCCGGTTGGCAAAGGCAGTGACGGCAATGGCACAGGTTCGAGGCTGTGGGCGGGCCTGGGAGGGGCTTCATCTGGGGCGCCATGTGTTGCCACCCTGCCCACGTGTGCTTCGGCAGCCGGCCGCGAGCTCTGGGGTGGCGGCAAGGATGGCTGTCCAGAGGAAACCGTGGCGGTGCTGGAGGTCACGGCCGAAATGCCAACATCGGGAGCCTGAAGCCGAGCACCGACAAGTGCGGTGCGCGACTCCGTGGGATGGGGACGCCGCGCTTGCGGCGAACGTTGGCTGGCGTGGGGAGTCGCGACCGTCGCGGGGCCCGACCAAACCCGGTGAACCACGTACGCTGCGGTGGCGGCAGCAACTCCCGATACGGCCAACACCACGGTCGCCAGCGCGGCGACCCTGACAATCGTCAGCATGTATCGTCTTCGTCCCGGCAAGGCAGAATAGCGACGGAGTTGGGGCGTCGGTGCGTAGACCGAGAGAGTCCGCAACTGACGGGCCAGTCTGCCCTCGACGGAGCTTGGGCCCTGGGGACTCTCGCGCAACCGTCGAGGTTCGAGCAGACTTGGGCTCATCGCTCGCCTCGCCTTTCCATGAGCTCCCGGTAGTGGGCCCTGAGCTTCTTTCGCCCGCGGTGTAGATGGACCCAGATCGTCGCCAAATTCAGCCCCGTGAGAGAAGCAATCTCGTCGCCGGACAAGCCTTCAATCTCGAACAGGATGACAACGCTCCGGTACTTCTCTGGCAACTTGTCGAGCGCCGAATAGACCTCGGCTGCAGCCTCCCGCCGCTCCATCTCTTCAAGGACCGATGGCCCACGCGCCTGGAGCTCGGCTGCATAGTCGAGTGGCATGCCGCGCAGCCAGCGCCGGACACGTTCGCGACGTCGGTGCGCAAATGCGATGTGTTGCGTGGTCTTGAACAGCCAGCTCGTGAGCTGCGCCTCGTGGTGGAATTCGGGCAGCCGCTTATGAACAACCATCATTACTTCCTGTGCCACATCCTCCGCGTCGACCAGGGGCCCGCCTAGGCGAGCGGCCCACCGCTCAAGGTCACCGCGATGGCGGCGGAAAGCCACCTCGATGTCGAGCGGCTCCGCGCTCATTGCGTCATGGGCCTGGCCGGAACCTAGAGTCATGCAACCCTTCTATCGCGCCTTGGTATCGAAACCTTTCAGCTTGCCCCTGGTTTTCGAGCGACGATCAGCGTCCTCGCTGCAACTCGTCCCGCACCGCCAAGGCAATCGTCTCGATGGTGTACGGCTTCCTGATGTAGGCGCCGGCGCCCAGGGCCAGAGCTCGTTGCACGCGCTCGGTCTCGGAGAAGCCACTGGTGATGACAGCCCTTTGACCGGGTTTGATCTGGACGATCCGCTGGTAGGTTTCCAGGCCGTCGATGCCAGGGTCCATGATCATGTCCAGAACCAGCAAGTCGACGGCATTGCGTTTGACGTACTCGACTGCCTCTTCGCCGCTGCTGACCGAGGCCGCCTTGTAACCCAACCTGGTCAGAATGGAGGTGCACAGCGCTCTCTGAACTTGGATGTCATCCACGATCAGAATCGTCTCTCCATTGCCATGGTATTGCTCGATCTTGGCGATGGCCTCATTGACTTGAAGTTGCTGGTGGGTCGCGGGTAGGAAGAGCGTGACCGTCGTCCCTCGGCCCTGCTCGCTGCGAACGTCGATGAACCCGTCGTGGTCCTTGACGATCCCCCACACGATCGCCATGCCAAGACCGGTGCCACTGCGGCCCATGACCTTGTTCGTGTAGAAGGGTTCGAAGATCCTGTCGAGATCCTCCGGCGCGATGCCTGCCCCGCTATCCTCGATGGTCAAGGTCGCGTATTCGCCCTCTGGCACACGCTCGAATCTCCCAGCAGGCCTGTCGATATAGACGTTGGCGGTAGAGAGGGTCACACGCCCGTCATGCGCGATAGCCTCCATGGAATTGAGGGCAAGGTTCACGAGGGCCCTGGACAGATGGACGGGGGAGCCTTGAATGTTGCGGAGGTCGGGAGCCAATTTCGTCTCGACTCGGACGTCGCGATGACGGGCCTTCAGGTCAGAGAATTCCGCCGAAGCCGTCAGGGTAGAAACGACCTCGTTCAGGTTGAGCACTTGCCTGGTCGTGATGCTTCGTCTCGCCATGGTGAGCAGATCCGCGACCACGGCGGCGGCCCGCTTGCCTGACTTGTGGATGGCAGTAAGGCCTTCTCTGAGCGGACTGTCCGCAGGCAGATCGAGGAGCAGCAGTTCGGGATGGAGGACGATGCTGCCCAACATGTTGTTGAGATCGTGCGCAACGCTGCCGGCCAGAAGACCAATCGCTTCCATTTTTTCGGCCCGCTTCAGACTGTTCGCAAGTTCGCGCTTCTCCGTCTCGGTGCGTGCGCGTTCGACGATCTCTTGTCGAAGCTGTTCGTTGCTCTTGACGAGCTCATTGGTTCGCTCCGCGACCAGCGACTCGAGCTGCGCTTTGTGTTGCTGCAACTCTTCCTCGTAACGCCGACGCTCTCTGAGCTCACGCCGCAGGCTCTGGGTCAGATCCCGGATGCGTCCGATGGCGCCGCTGAGGAGAATAGTCACGATAATGGCGGGTATGCCATTCGAAATCAGGCGTTCGATTCTGAACCCGGCGAGGCCGGCCAAGGCGATGCCCCAGACAGAGTGAACGATCGCGTAGGTGAAGCCCCATCGCATGCCAAAGAGCAAGGCAAAGCCGAGTGGCAGCAGGTTGGACAGGATGAACGCCCCGTCACCCAGCCGGGTATGGAGTGGCCCGAAGACGGCGGTGAAGAAGAGAAGAAGACAAAGGCCTGCGAAAGACGGATGGGCGCGGAGACGCTCCAGGCGATCCTGGCTGGGATTCTTCAGGGTCGGTCGAGAAGACACGTCTTCATCTTGTCATCTCAGCTGCCGATGATCTATCTCCAATCCTCGACCGGAGTAGGTCGGCGACAGCCGTGGCGGCCGCATTCCCCGGGCGTCTAGGTTGCCCATCTTGCCGAAGGCTTTGGTCGGTGTTGTGGTAGAAATCCCCTCCCAAACCTTTCACACCATTCTCAGAGGACAGAACATGGGCATGACAGCCACAGCGAGCGGACTGAAATTCGAAGACACCACCCTTGGTACGGGGGCACAAGCTGTGGCTGGGAAAACCTGCCAGATGCACTACACCGGGTGGTTGTGGGTAGACAATGCCAAAGGCAAGAAGTTCGACAGCTCTCTCGATCGGGGCGATCCCTTCTCGTTCGCCCTGGGCGCCGGTCAGGTCATCAAGGGGTGGGATGAGGGCGTGGCCGGCATGAAGATTGGCGGCAAGCGCACCCTGCTTATTCCGTCGAACCTGGGCTATGGGGCGCGCGGCGCTGGCGGCGTCATTCCCCCGAACGCCACGCTGCTGTTCGAAGTTCAGTTGCTAGGACTGAGCTAGAAGCACCGGGTACGCCGAAGTGCCTTTGCCAGCGATCGGGGGCCGACCATTGCCCTCTCAGCGGCCAAGCTCTTCGTCAATCCAATCCTGCAGGCTGGGAAGGTCGGGCTCGTCGGTGTACCTACGTCCGTTGATGAAAATGGCGGGCGTTTTGTGGATCTCCAGGCTGCGTGCCTCGGTCTTGTCGCGTTGCACGTGCGCCCGGACATCGTCTGAGCCAACGTCGCTGTACCAGCGCGAGAAGTCGAGGCCCATCTCTTTGGCGAGCCCCTCGAGCACGGCTGGCGACAGGCTGTCCGAGTTTTCCCAAACCTTGTCGCTGAATTGCCAAAACTTCCCCTGATTCTGCGCCGCGGTCGCGGCCAGGGCGGCATTGAGGGCGTTGTTTGAACTGATGGGGAAGTGCTTGAAATACACGGTGATGTCGCTCGCGTATTTGGTCAGAAGCTGCTGCATCAGCGGCTGCGCCTCTTTGCAATGCTTGCACTCGTAGTCGGCGAACTCCACCAGGGTCACACGCCCGGACGGTCCACCCTTGCTGGGGGCCTGGGACACGTCGATGTACGGGACGTGAGGCGCGCGAAACCGCTGCGCTAGCTTCTCGCCGATTTCAGACGCGGAGAATCCCGCATCGGCCAGACGTGCGACGTAGCGGACGGCATAGAAGGAAGCCCGACAGGCGCGGTCGCGTTTGGCCGAGTGGAGCAGGCTGTGCCCCTTGCCACACGCCGAGGCCTCGTGGTCAACCACCTGGTCGAAGACCTTGCGCTTGAAGGCGTCCAGCTTGCTCGGGTCGATGCCGGCTGGCCAGGCATCGTCATCGTCCGACCGCTTGTCGTCAGCAGGCTTGGCGACCGCAGACGAGACCGTGGTTGCAGGCGGAGGGAGTGGGGCCTTCTTCCTGCACGCACTGGCGGAGACGCCGATGGCGACGACCATGACGAGGGAGAGAAAGCCTTGGGGTATGCGTGACAAGAACATTGGGCGAAGAATAGTCTTTGTGCCCCGAGGCGCAAGCTATCCGCACGCCCTGCACGGTCGCCCTCCGGACACCGACGCGCCGAGCATGAAGCTATTCGTAGCGCTCTGCGGTCGTCGAGTTACTGCCCATAGGCTGCGACGATGTTGGCCTGGACAGCGTCGTCGGCCGCAGTCGACGAGTAGTGGGCGGTCATGACCCCTTCGAAAAAGTTCCCCTGTCCGGCGTTGCTGTTGTCGCCAGCGGCACCCAGAATGATGGCGCCCTCCTTCCTCATGGGGTCGTACCTTGCGTTGGGGCGGGGTCCGTCGAAAGGCGTGATCAGGCTGCCGGACTGGGCATTGCCGACTTTGATGGTCCAGTGGTTCGCGCCGGCCTTGTCACCCTTGACCAGGCCCGTGACGTATTGCCAGGTCGTCGGCACGGGCTGGTTGCTTTCGTAGGCGCTTGCGTTCCCGGCCCACAGACCGTTTTCAAGATCCGCCATGACCCACGGGCCGTTGCCAGCCCCCTTGTTCCAGATGGTGCAAGTTCCAAAGTAGACGGCTTCCACCGCGCCCTCGCCGTTGTCCCTACTGTTGGTCTCGGCGTTCCCGTACTCGAAGCAGCATCCACCGTTAGAATAGTTGCCGCTGGTGATCATGTAGATCGTTTCAGGGTCGTCGCCGGTTGCGGTGCCCACGGCTTGGTTATTCCGATAGCCAACACCAATCGCATTGTGTTCCCCGTAGACGCTGTGGCCACTGATGGTGATGGGAAGAGCTTTGGCGTTTGCTTCGTTGTCAGATGTCGTTTTGGCGCCGCCCGGCGGCGCCTTGGTGAGATGATTACCCTTGCCGGATTGGTCGTAAATCACCGAGATGGTGCATGTATCGGTGCCACAGAAGCCATCCTGGTCAGCGGCGTTTGCGAAGCCGCCCGGTGCCAGGACCCCGATGTCCTTGGTTGAGCCGTCCGCCTTCCTGACCTGGTAGAGGGGCCCACTGTACGCACCCAAGAGAGCCCGAACCGTGCTGTGGGCCGCGACACACGGGCCGCCGTCAGCCGCGTAGATATCGCAAGGCCCCAGGGGAGCCCCCGTCGAGCCGCCCGCGCCCATCGCGCCGCCAGAACCCATCGCGCCGCCGGAGGCCGTCGCCCCACCCGCGCCGCCGGACGGGTTGCCACCCGTCCCCATCTTGCCGCCCGAGCCTGTGCTGCCGCCCTTCTGGAACACGACCGTGCCGGTGGTGGTTGGGTTCGCGCTCTGTGGCGTCCAGGTCATCTTGTTTCCCCCAGAAACGCAGTACGAGTACTGCGCAGTATCGTCGGCCGTTATCACATTGCCCGAGGTCGTGTAGGTGCCGCTTGTCTGCGGATCCCCGGAAAGCAACCCAAGCCCGCCGGTCTGCCGAATGGTGGCAGCGCAGTTGCACCCGCCGCCCGCAGCGGGTGCGCAACTGACCGAGTCAAAGCCTAGGCTAGTCAGGGGTCCACTGATCCGTTCGCAGGTGATGGTGGTTCCCGTGACTTGCAAACACCCCTGCAGGAGTTGAATCTGCGCGTCGCCCGACGTGGTGGTGCGGTCTATGTACGTCCCGTTGGCGTTGGCGGTCCACGTTCCGGTCACTTGCAGTGCTCCCGTGATCGTCGCATTCTTGCAAGTGTTGGGATCGAGACCCGCCACTGTGATATCCAGGTTCCCACTCAGCTTCAGACATGACGGCGTCACGGTCCAGATCCCGACCACGTTGCCACCGCAAGGGGTCACGTTGGACGTCACATTCGAGCAAGAAGCGCCTCCTCCTCCGCCGGTCCCCCCCAAACCTATCCCGCCCGAACCTGAGCTGCCGCCCTTGGCCGCGCCTCCGTCGCTACCGGGAATTCCACCCAAGCCTGTCGCGCCCCCCTTCCCCGGTGTGCCTCCTGTGAGGGCGGCATCCCCGTAGCCGCAGGTTGAAGGCGTCCCGGTGCAGGTGCCGTCCGGCGTGCTGCCACCAGCGCCGCCAGTTACGGTTCCATCCGCGCCGCCTGGAATGCCACCCGTGCCCACAGGAATTCCGCCCGTACCCAATGGGACGCCACCCGTGCCTACTGGCGTGGACGGAACAGCCGTTCCACCCGTGCCGCCAAGCCCGCTAGCATCTACCGCTGGTGTCGCGCATACGCAGGCCGTGTGTGTTCCCGTAGAAGTACAAGTCTGTGCGCCCTGCTGGCCAGTGGGGCACGCGCACGCCACGCTAGCGCCAGGGATGCATGTGGCGAGCGGACTTCCGCGGCCACATCCTCCCAAAATCGACAGGAGGAGTGACCCAACCACAATGCACACCTTGGTGTTCATCGCATGATAGTCGCGCCATTCCCGCTTCCTGGCAACTCGGGCCTCGCCAGTGACGGAAAGGTGGGACGCGACAGGCTCGGCCATTCCAGACCAAGCAAGCCGGTGCTAGCGCAGGCCTCAGGCCACGCTAGTAGAGCAAGGCCACTGTGACAGATAGGAGCTTGAGGTCGCTTTGGCCGTGTGGGCAACTCGCAGTATCGCTCTGGCGCGTCGGACATTTTTCGGCTGCGTGCCTGCCGGTATATCCGAGCAGCACCCCCACTGCCATGTCCCCGACGCCCCCGAAGGCCCCCAGGTTGAGTCCGTAGGCGAGCCCATAGTCGGTGTTGTCCTCGGGCGGGTTGCCGGTCCAATCTGCTCCCAGGGAGGTTGTGTACCTGAACGCTCCGATCTTGGGACCGATGACGACGTCTCCCCGGTCGAGGGCAATGTGAAAGAGTGGGCTGAACGCGAGATCGACCGCGGTGGCCTTGAATTGATAGCCGTTCTCCACATCGACGGGGTCTGGGCGGTCAACTGTGAGCTCACCATTGAGCGACAGGAGCGGCAGGACATGCAAACCACCGATGACCCCAACACGATAGCCTAGGTTGTAGGCCTTCGAGGTATCGCCGAGTGCGAGATTGGCCCCCACATACGGCATGAGCAGAAATCCACTGCGAAAGGTGGCTTCGTCGACCGACTTGTCGAAGAGCGAGGCCTCCTGTGCGATAGCCGCGATTGGGCTGGCGGCGATGAACAGCACGAGAAACACCATTCCTGCATCGATTGGCCTGCAGTGCCCAGACGTCTGGCCCTTCATGGTGAGCAACAGTAGCACGATTGGAGGTTGCCACCGCCCGAAGTCGATAGACCAGAAAGTCACCCTGTGATGAACTGCGCGTATGGCCTCTTGCCAAGCTTCGCTTCTTGCTCTGTTTTCGGGATTGTCGGTTTTTGTCGCTGGGGTCGCCACAGCCCAGGTTCAACCGTGGCCCCCAGCTCTGCCGCCCCCCGCTTCCGGCTGGCCGGAGATCCCTCCCGCGGCAAACAATTTTCCGCCGCCGCCACCGCCCGCCACCAGCTGGCCGCCGCCCGCTCCCGTGGGCCCCGGTCTTCCGCTTTGCCCGCCGTGCAACTGCGTCTGCAACTGCATGCCTCCCATTGCGCCCGTCGCTGTGCCGGCCGCCCCCGCCGCCCTGAGCACGCCCTTCGCGCCGACCGCCGAGTATCGCCCATTCCGCGGCCTTTACCTCGACGCACATCTTGGATTGGGCCAGCTTCAAGTGACCTTCGCCGATCACACGATCTCGGGAAGTGCCTACCCGCTTGGGCTAGCAGGTGGCATCGCCGCCGCGAGCAATCTCATCCTCTTCGGCGAGCTTTACGAAGCGCATGTCTTTCGGCCCATCGGCAATCGCGACAATCTATCCTCGCTCAACCTGTACGGCCTTGGTCCCGGTTTGAAATACTATTTCAAATCGACGAATGTATTTCTTTCCGGCACGCTGCTGCTCTCCCGGCTCGGCTACACTGACACCGAGAGTTCCCATTGGGGCGTTACCGGTCGCTTCTCGATTGGCAAGGAGTGGTGGGTCTCCCCGAGCTGGTCGCTCGGCCTTGCCGGCGACGTCTTGCTCGGCCGCATGGAAGGCAAGACCTTTGGCTATCCAGACGAGAGCTATACGTATACGACCAAGGGGTTCTCGCTGCTCTTCTCCAGCAGCTTCAGCTACCCATCCGGAATGTCGCTCTCCGCCGACAAACCCGGTGCCCCCTCGGGCGACGGTCCGCACGCAGGCACGCCTTCCGATTCCTCCGCCGGGTATCACACCCATGACGGCTTCTACGTGAGCGCGCGCCTTGGCCTGGGCTGGCTGTGGGTGAGTACCGATGGCGGCGGTTCTATCTCGGGATCGGGCTACCCGTTGGCGCTCTCGGCTGGCTTCGCCCTCACGGAAAGACTCGTCCTCATCGGCGAGTTCTACAGAGCATCGCTGCTTGACCCGAAGACCAACGGCTACGGATTGGCAAATCTCGATCTGCAGGGCTTCGGCCCAGGGCTCAAGTACTACTTCATGCCAAGCAACATCTTCCTTTCCAGCTCATTGCTCATCTCTGAAATCAGCTACCACAATGGCATCCCAGGCGACACGCGCTATGGCACCAGTGAGACTTCCCCGTGGGGCATCGCGGGTCGCTTCGGCGCCGGCAAAGAGTGGTGGATCTCCGCCGAATGGGGACTCGGCATCTCCGCCGAGGGTTTGTTCGGTCACATGGGAGACTACACGGTCAAGGGGTTTGCGCTGCTCGGTTCGGCAAGCTTCAATTGAGTCGTCCGCAATCCCTCGAATCGCAGAAACCAAGATTGGATTGCGGCTACGCGCCCTCAGCAATGCTAGTCTGTGGCGACTCGCTGGCGCAGCTAGAAGAGTGTCCCGCCCATACCCAGACCGGGATAGAGGTGTCCGTCCCTGCCGGCCACCTGCACCATCATCGGCGTGAGCCGGCGGTGCCACGACATGCGCGTCGGCTCTTCGTCCGGAATACCGTCGAGACTGCTGGTCGTCAGGAAGGTGATGACCAAGCCGGCCAGCGCCCCGATGGCTGTGCCGCGATAGGTGCCTTGCGCGCGGCCGTTGTCGCCAGCGGCACCCAAGAGCAGGCCGACCACGGCACCCCCGTAGCCTCCCCACGTGGTCACCCGCACGCGCTCGAGCGAGACATTGCTGGCCCCGGCGCCGAGTAAACCGAGGCCAAGACCGCCGTACAACCCAACCAAGCCCGCAACTGCGACCTCGCGTCCGGATGGTGATTCGTACTGTGAATAGCCGTAGTACGTGGACGTGTGTCCGCCGAATCCCAGCATGCCGACCGTCGAGAGAGCCAAGCCCCAGAAACCAGCGTCGCGCACGAGCTGGGTGTCGCCTGGATCCAGGTCGAGATGCTGGGCTGCCACGACCGCGATGGGAATCGATAGCAGTCCGGCGACCGTGGTCGCTGTGCCGGTGGTGCGACCATTCGGATTGGCATCGACCGCGCTCAGGACCAGCAAGGTGGTCGTCGGAATGTAGGACGTGATGGCGAGGGCGAGCGGCAGATCGCCACGATCGGGGTTGGCCAGCTTGAGAAAGGCTACCGAGCCGAGGGTGTAGGCGATGGCGCCAAGAGCGACTGGCGTCAGCACGTCCGAGGCACTGTTGGAATTCTGGCTGAGCGAGAAGGAGAGACCAAGCGACATGCCGTAGAGAAACGACGTGACGCTGAAGTCGACCTTCTCCCAAATCGTCAGGCGCAGACGTTCCGAGGTCTTTCGCGAATAGGGCTCGTTGCGAACGATGATTTCGTCGTCGTTGGTAGCGGACGCTGCGACCGTTCCACCCGCCGCCGTCCCCGCCGCCGGCCGCGGGGCGCGGCCTGTCGGCGACACCCGTACGGCGATGATCGCGAGCGCGCGCCGGGCCTCGCTCCCCTCGCGCGTGTCAGGAAACTGGACGGCCAGCTGCGCGAAGAGCGAATGCGCCAGCTGCAAATCGCCTGCGCCGACGGCCGCATCGGCTGCGGCAAGCAAGCCGGCCGGTGTCGCCAATGGCTCCGCTCGCGCCGGCGAGGGTGCAACCTCGGGCTCGACCGCACGCGCCTCCTGCGCGACGACCAGTCCAAACACCAGAGCCATCGCGAACACCAATGGACGCTGCATGGTCCCATTATGCCAGACTCGTCGATCCTGGCCTAAACTGATCGCGCAGAGCTACGGACCGGTTGGCGGAAGCGCCCCCATTCCCATGCCCATCAGCATCGGGGCGAATGCCGCCACCCCACGCGCAAGCTCCATGGGAACACGCACGTCCAAGGCCGGCGACTTGCCACCCCGGTAGGAAACCCAAAGCGGCAACTGCAGGCCAGAGAGCATTGGGTTATCTCCCGCCCCCATGGCGCCCGCACCAAGTTTCACCAATTGCCCGAAGTCCATGTAGAAGAACCCGTCCGCGCCGGCCGATTCCGCCACCGCCGCGGCCGCCAGGCCCACGGGCTTGCGCGGCTCGGCCGAAACAAGTTGCCGGACTTTCGCCGCCGCGTCCTTGCCGGTGGCGAAGAGAAGGTTCCCTGGTTGGGCGAGCATGGCCATGGTCTGGGACAGCAATCCCATCCCCTTCATGGCCTGCGCCATGGCCGGGGGCATGTTCTTCGGCGCCACCTGGGTTGTGCTTACCAGCAGCACGTCCTTGTCTCGCTTGACCGAGACCTTCCCCTTCATCTCGCCGGTGGAGAGCAGCGATTGGTACCAGGCGCCCTTCAACAAAGCCGCCATGGCCGACAGCGCGGCCTCGCCATCCGATTCCTTGCGCGTACCGTAGACCCCGGTGATCCGCATCTGCTTGTCAGCAACAGCCATAGCCCCGGAGCCACCGAAAGAGAAGGCATCCACGAGGACGTCGATTTGCTTGGCGGCCTCTTCGCCATCATTGTCGTCCTTGCCCTTGGCCACGAGAGGACGCAGCTCGGCCCAAAGCGAGGCCATCATGGTGGTCGGCGAGAACGCCATGAGGGCCATGGGATCGCCCTCGGGCACCACGCGCGTATCGAGCTTGTAGGGCGTTGACTTGCCCAGCATGCCCGCCAGCTTGGAATCCCTGCGTGGGCTCACCTCCAGGCGCAACGCCACGCCCTTTTGGGCATCCAGGCGCAGGGAAAGTCCGGCTTCTTCCACTTCAGCCAGGCGATCCGCTGCGGGCTTGAACATTCCCCCTAGCACCTGGGCCGCCACCGGGCTCTGTCCAGGCATGGACTTCAGCGATTCCATCCAGGTGGCGAGCATGCCCGAGAGGGCGGTTTTGAGATCCGTGCCCTGGCTCTTCGCGATGGCCTCGGGCGACACCCGCACCGTCAGATCATCTTCCGAAGGCGAGAGCCCTTCCATCGCCATGGCCGCACCGAGCACCAAGGTTTCCTCCGACTGCGCGCCGACCAGGGTATTCCCCCGCGAAAGCAGCCACACGGTTTCGGTGCCGACCTTGTAGCTCCTGGCATCGTCCTTGGTTGCCACGGGCTGGCCCATCGCCGCGATGGCCGATGCAATAGCCTCGGGCGATTTGCCTTGGGCGGCCACGACCACCTCGGGCTCCTTGCCTGCTTGCTTTGGCGGGAAAGCCACCATGGCCAGAGAGCCGTCGGTCCGCACAGCGTTCACCAGCGCCTCGGGCGCCTTCAGGGAAGCGAGAAATGACTTACGTTGGGCGGTCTTGTCGAACGGAAGCGACAGGGACTTGGCAATGGTGTCGGCGCGGTCGAAGGTGCGATCTAGGTTCGGGATCACGGCGCTGCCCAAGGCAACCTGCCGTGCCTCTGCCGTCGCCTTGAGGGGCAACAGCTTGGCTGCTTTCCGGCAGGCACCGGACGACAGCGCGATTCCACACACGAGCAGGGCCACGGAGCGAGACAAGTTCTTCATGGCCGCATCATCGCTCGACCTCGACACTGGGAACAACGGAAAGCTTGGGGTAGTTTTTCGAAAAGATGGCCCGAGGAGGCCGAAACTGCCAAGGGCACTTCAGCGTCGTCGCCGTCGCCCTCGCAGGGCTGCCGTCGCGGCAAGCATAGCCGCGAGCATTCCCCACGAGGATCCCCCGCGCGCGGAGAGGTCGCACGCACATCCCGGTCCGGGCTTCACCGGCGCATCCGTCCCCGCGCCCGTCAATCCACCTGCCCCGCCACCTGCCCCGCCCGCGCTACCACCTGAACCCGCGCTACCACCCGCGCCCGTCATCCCACCAGACACCGCACTACCGCCCCTTCCGGCAATGCCGCCCGAAGGCGTGCTGCCACCCGAACCTGCGCCACCGCCCGCACCCGTGAGACCACCCGTCTCGGAGCTGCCTCCCGCGCCGCTCACGCCGCCTGCCCCCCCGCTCCCACCCGACCCAGTGCTGCCGCCCAAGGCAGTCACACCTCCGGATCCGGTACTGCCTCCCTTGCTGGTGACACCACCTTCACCGCCGCTCCCGCCCGTACCCGTCAGGCCTCCCGCGCCCGTAACGCCTGCCCCACCGGCGCCACCCGATCCGCCGCCGGCACCGCTTGCGTCGCGAGCTACAGTCGGCGCGTCCTTTGCTACCAACGCATCCGCGCTCGCCGAATCGCTGCCAGCGTCGGAGGTCACTCCAGTCGAAATGTCCGCGCAGTGGTGATAGTAGCAGTCGTTGGCCGGGTGATCGGTCATCACCATGATGACCTGGAGGGTGCAGGGCCGAGCGCTGGTGCAAGTTGCGCTCGCGGGAATCGTGACCTGAAACGTCTGGGTGCCCGACTGTTGCGTCGAAGCCGTCGATCCGGCCGGCAGTCCGTCGGCGATGATGGGTTGGGTCGTCGACCACACGGGATTCTTCACAATGGCTGGCGTGCAATTGGTCCCGGACTGGGCTTGCGGATCGGCAAGCGTCGATAGGGTCTGCGTCGAGCTCGCTCCCTCAACCAGTGCGATGCGAAACCAGCCCGGATGCGCAACGGTCGACGTGACGGAGACAGAAACAGGTTGGCCTGAATCAAGCACGGTGACTGTCTTGGTCGGCGTGCCCGCGGAATCACCCAGGGCGGTATTGGCCGTTGCCGCGCAAGGCCCGGTCTTCTGAGGACCGCCGACGGAGTCTTGCGACATCCAGCTCGCCGGAGAGTTGAGCTTGAAGTGTGCGTGCGCCAGCGATGGCGTCAGGACAGCGACAGCACAAAAAGCCAACGAAGGCGCGAGCGCGGCAACGTAACTGCTGCCCTTTCCGCCGAGCAATGGCATAGAAACTCCAGACCGACACGCCATAACCTATTAGGACGCCCGAGTTGCCTGAAGGTTTCAGGATCTCTGCTGCCACTTCGGACGTTCAGCCAGTGCTGCCGCATTCCAGAAACGATCACCGTCATCTTTGTCATCGCAACCGTCAAGTCATCGCCACGAGCAATTCCTCTGCATTGTTGGGCGGACGAAGACCATCGGTCCGGCCCGCGAAGTAGCGCTCGGCAAGCGCGGCTGCCGATACGTGCTGGACCTCTCGAAAGCCCGCATCGCGGGCCAAGGTCAAGATCTCTTCCGGCATGAAGAAGCTGATGAAGGGCGTACCGTTGGCGCGCGCCCCCGCTGCCGCGCGCTCGATCCCTGGCCGAATATCGGGATCCGCCATTTGGATCGGAAGCATGAACGACATGGCGAGCGTGGAGCCTGGAGCGAGTGCCGCCACCTGGCGCAGGGTTGCCATGATCGCCTCCTTGGTCAGGTACATGCTGACACCGGTGGACGCCACGACCGCAGGTCGTCCTTCATCGAAGCCTGACGCCGCCAGTCGCTCCCACCACATGTCGCCCGCCTCGAAGTCGACGGGCACCAGCCGCAGGAACGTCGGGATGCCGAATCCTAGGTCGACGAGGCGCTGGCGCTTCCACGCCTGAGGGCCGGGCCGATCGATCTCGAACACGCCTAGCCGGGAGGCAAGCTCCGGCCGACGCTGGGCAAAAGTGTCCAGGCCCGCTCCGAGGATGACGTACTGCCCGACACCACGGGCAACTTGTTCGGCAACCAGATCTTCGATGAAGCGAGCGCGGGCCAGGATGGAGGCGCGGAAAGGCCGCGTGAACGGGCTCATGTCCGGACGGCTGCGCCACCCAGCGTCTGGGGCCGCCAGCTGCAAGCCGACTTCGTCTCTCATCACGTGCGGTGGCGCATCGACTTCCAGGTGCAGCGCCCGCCACAAAGCGACCCGTACCGCCGTATTGTCAGGCGCCACCATTTGCTCATTGTCCATGACGTTCTCTCATTTGCTTTTCGGCCATCTTGGTCAGCTATCCTTTCCGATGAAACGATGGCTGAAAGGATGCAGGCGTTTCTGGAGAAACTATACCGATCGGCAGAAGCAGGAAAGCATGCAAAGAGTGCGATGCCGAACGCGGAACCCCCGATTGTTGGGGCCATCGTTGCGTGAAGGATTCGCCCATTCCGTCCCGTTCGCCGCATCGTCGCGCGAGACTCTCCCACAGCCGACCTCGCATCGACTGGTGCCACGATAGTCGGACTGCCCAGAGCTGTTGAACGGAGGCATTACTGCTTGCAGGTATTGCCACAGCTTGGGATTTGTGAGGCGCCGAGGAACACGATCTCGCAGGCGGCGGTCTTGTAATCGGCCAGGCAGGTTGCTGCAAGACTTCCGTCGAAGCCAGCAGAGCACAGCGCCGTGCTGCTGGTGCTGCACTGGCTTGCAAGTTGCGCCTTGCACGTTGACAGGGTGCCGTACTTACTGACCGACCCCGTCGGATCGCACTCGAAGTGTCGATCGCAACCTAGGCTGCCGAAGGCCGTGCAAAACTCGGCAAGGTTCATCCCCGAGCCGCCGCCAGCATCCTTGCCAGCTCCGGTGCATAGACTCTCGCAGCCGCCCGCTGGCGCGCCCTCCCAGTCGACGCAGGAGAAGCTCATGAGGTTGTTATCGCAGATCTGCAGCGCAGTCTGATTCACGGTCTTGCCGGGGCCGCAACTTGGCCCGAAGGCATTGCCAATGGGCTGATTGCTGGTACAGCGCCCGACGAGCCCCTGAAAGCAATTGTCAGAATCGGGCCCATAGAGGGCGAAGAAGGCAGCGTCTCGAGCAGAGGTGTCGACGCAAAGGTAGGCGAGACGGCAAACCCCGTTGGCCCAGCGAAGGCACGCATCTTCGCTAGCCGGATCGACTTGTCCGCCGCCGCCGCCACAACCCGCAAGTATCACCAACGCCATCAATCTGGCCTCTCCCATGGGAACCTCCGTAAGGAGCAGTGTCCTTCGCTCTCCCTCGGAATGTCAAATGGCTTGATCCCTGGAGCGGCGACATCATCTGCTTGGTTCCATCTGAGCGCGTGAGCCTGTCGACAGCGGGGCCAGCCAGCAGCCATCACACGTTCTTGCCGGTTTGACGGCACCTTCGCAGTCCAACGCTAGTATCAATTGTTGAAGCAGACGTCACGCCAACCGCTGGCCCCATTACACCTCGCCTAGGCTCAATAGAAACGCTTTGCCGCAGCCTTTGACCCGGACGATTGAGTCTTCGATGTAGACAGGTATGATCCGACGGCATACGACCTTCATTAGGACGAAAGAGATGACGAACCCAAGCACGCAGAGGAGGCTCTCTGTTGGCTTGTCGTCGCGAGCGTTGAGCGTGACCATGAGCATGAACAAGGAAGCAAGAATCCCCAAGTATCCGACAGAGACGACGATGAGTCTCTTGCGACGGCACGGCTGACAGAGGGCGAATGTAACATCTGCTTGGCGCCGCACAATCTTCGCAACCAGGCGATAGACAATAGGAGTAAATAGATAGAGCAGGTTCCACGCTGAAGGGTGCCAATAGAAACTTTGTCTCTTCAGGGGTTCGGTGGTGAAGTGATTGCACTTCACACAGCGTGAGGGCAGGATAGATCCGTGTCGCGCGAAGAGCATCGGCCCCTTGCGCCAGAAGTGCTTCGTTCCGGTCTTCTTGCCATCAGAAATGGTTGCGTTCGTCTTGGTCGCCGCGTGCGGATCTGGCTCCAATCCCATGCCCCATCATCTCATGACGTTGGGACTCTCGGCAAGCACGGCGATGTGTCCGCAAACCTGCAGGGTAGTTCGGAGCCATCCCGTCCTGGGGTATCTTCCAATGTGAAGATGGCGATGAAATAGCCCATCCCAATCCCCTCGCCGAAATCGCCGACACGCGGCTCGACTTCGTCGAATGACGGTTCCGATGTCCCAGTAGGACAGCTCCAAACGGTCGGCGCCGAAGGCGTTCAACGTGCAGGCTGCGTCGGCATTCCCGTTTCCACAGCCTATCAGCCCCGCTGGAGCCGCGGCCCCGCTCGGCATGTTGGGCGTCTGCGCAAGCCCGTACAAGGTGGCGTACTCCCACGCGACGTTGTTTTGAGCACCGGCCGGCGCAGCTCCGCGGCCACCGCAGGTAACGACCAAACCAAGTGCAAAGAGTCCGCCGGCGAAAAGCGCGATCCAGGTCTTCGTGGCTCCCTCCTGCTGAGCACTGGCCGAGCCTGGCTATCGTCTCGCGGAGACTCTCCACTGGCAAGCAAGTCACGTGGGTCAAGCGCATCCCCCGAGACCTATCCTCGGATTCCATTCCTTGGCGCGAAGAGCGCGCGAGTCTCGACTCCGCTGGGTGGCCACACAAGACATGCAGCGCTACCGCTTTACCAAGATCAGTGCAGGTAATAGTATTTCACCATGCAAGCCTGGTTGGTTTGGGTTGCTTTCGTGATCGGGTTCGCCGCATGCGGCGGCAGCAGCACCGTCTGTCCGGGCCATGTCGACCCATCCCGTGGCGCCCCCCTTGTCATCAAAACCAGCGATGGCTCCCCGACGATCGCGTCCGTGAAGCTCGGTACGAGCAGCCTCAGCGGTCAGCCTGGGTGCTTGAATTTCACGGTTGAGCAGCCAGACGCCGGGGCAAGCGGTGGCAGCGCGCAAGTGGCCGTGTATATGGGAGGCAGTGTATTCATCGAATCGGCGATTCCTGCTGGCACCGAACCGGCACCCTGTATCGTCACCGTGGTGTCAATTGACGGCCAGAGCGTCACCGTCACCGCGACCATGGACTATCAGCACAACGTCGCCCAGCACTGCCAAGGCAACGACAACTGCTGCGATAAATCGGGACTGGAATCGCTGGGGACCAGGTCGTTTTATCCGGCGGTGCAGACCGTGACCTTCACCGCCACCCGCGACGCTTCGGTCGGCGCGTCTGACGGCCCAAACGTCGACGTCCCTGACGATTCCGCGATGCCTGACGCTGGCTCCCAGGTCGATGGTGGGAGCCCGGGGCAAGTCACACTTCAGAACGTGTACCCCTACGCGAACTGCATGCCCGCCATCTCAGCGGATCCGATCATCGTGCTCTGGACGGTGGCGATCACCGGGGCGCGCGGCAATGCGGCGACGCTCACCAAGGCAACCATCACCGTGAGCCAGGGCACCGCCTCCATCGTGCAGGACTTCACCGCCGAGGACCCGGTCATCGCACTCGTTGACGGCGCGGGCAGCGCCGACCAGCGCAAGTCACCTACAAGCTTGTCACCCAATGGGGCGTGCTCCGCGATGTGCAGCGGAGCTACCTACCAGCTCGACTTCGTGTACACGATCAACGGCCAGAGCATCGCCGTGAGCAGCTCCGGCGCTTTCTTGTGCGTCTACTGAAGCGCCACAATCACGATAGCACTGACTACGACGACGCCGGAGACAAGAGGTCTCCGGCGCCGCAGCCTAGCGAAACTCGTTATGGCTTGCCGACGAAGGTCGTCACGGATTGCGCTTCGAGAGAGGCGCTGAACGCCCCGGCGGTCACAGGGATGGCCGTCCCAGCCGCCAGCTTGGAGCTCGCGGTGGTGACGTACGGGGTGACAGACGCTGGCCACGCCGTGCCCGCGACGAACAGGGAAACCTGCTGGGCCGAGCCACCGTTCACCACCACGATGGACACCGTCCCGTCCGACAGGTCCGAGAACGCCACCACCAGAGGCACGGTTCCGGAGGCTTTGGCGGCGCCGCTGACGTCGACGCGGTAGTATCCGGCGTGCACGAACTTGCTGAAGTTCCCTAAAGCATAGTACTGAGCGGGCGGGCTGCTCGCATTCGGGATGAACGACTGCGTCCACCAGTAGTGCCACCCATTGACTCCACCCGTCGAAAATGCGGCATAGACCATCGTTGCGATGGTGAGCGCATCCGTCGGATTCGGTGTGCACTCCGTCTCCCAGATATGGTGGGTGTTGTTCGCGGGCGGAGCCGGACGACCATACGTTCCTGCGCTAGTACCTCCGTAGTCGTGCGTTGCGAGAATCGTGACGTTGGCACTGGCTTTCGCGTCGGCCAAAATGGCGGTGGCGTAATTGTCGCCGCTCCAGAAGTTGCTCCAGTTGTCAGGCTCTGCCGCGAGCAAATTGACGGGGGGACTAAGGGCGGCAAGCTTCGGACCCAACACGTTGATGAAATTCACCATCTCGGCACTGGTGAAACAGCAAGCCTCGTAGTTTGGGTTCCAATCCGGCTCGTTTTGGGCCGAGAGGGCGTACAGATCGATGCCGCTCTGCGCCTTATAGGTCGCAGGAAAGCCCGCGAGCATCGTGGACCAGGCGTCATAGCTGCTCGTATTCAGGCGGCTGGTAGCGGTAGCAGAACAGGCGTTCGTGCTATTCCCGTTGACGTTGTTGTTGCCCTTCATGCTGGCCGGCGGCGACCACGGCGCTGCCCATACCTTGCAGGCATCCCCCGAGAACTTCTTGCAGGCCTGGCCATCCGCAATTGCAGCGTTGCCCATGAGCACGCTCTTACCCGACGCGCTCTCGATGCCGATGCGCAGTAGGTTTAGCCCGATCCCGTTGACTGGATCCCACAAGAGCGTTTGCATGGCTGCCGAAGACGAACCTTGCCACACGTCGGCGAGCCCGAAGCCGTCCACAACCTGGTGGGTCTTCGTCGGATCGACGGTGATAGCGCCGGCCGGAGCGGTTCCTGGCGTCTTTGTTCCAACGTAGATGGCGGTGCTTCCGCCCGACCCCGTCACAGTGGTGCCGCCCGTACTCGGGCCGGCTCCGCCGGCGGCGTTGGCATCGCCTAAACCGCTGCGCCCACCGCTTCCCGACCGGCCGCCCACCGCTACATCCGAAGCGCTAGCGTCGCCCGGACTGCTACGCCCACCGCTTCCCGGCTGGCCGCCCGAGCTGGTCGCGCCACCCGTGCCCGGTTGGCCGCCCGAACCGGTCGCCCCGCCGGAACCGGTGCGACCACCGCTGCCCGGCTGGCCGCCCGAACTGGTCGTTCCGCCGGTTCCGCCTACGCCGCCGCTCCCCGTTGTCCCACCTTCGCCAGATTTGCCTCCGCCTCCCGATCCCCCGGTGCTAGTCGAAGTTATTGGTGTGCTTGATGAACAAGCAGCGCCCGCAAGCGCGAGCACAGCTACCGTTGTACGCAAGAAGCGGCTTGATGTCATGCGTTCCTCTCTCTTTGGTATTTCGGCCGTTGACATCTGTCATGGAGCGACCCGCGTCAACGGGGCCTGCAGGAATGTGAATCTCCAGGGCAGAAATGGCCACATCGTGCAGTGGCAGGAGATTCTGCAATCCGTCTCGCAATGGAGACCGTAGAGACAAACCCGCCCCCGAACAGATTCCGAACTGAGAGCAAATCAGGAAAGCAAAGAAGACTCGCGATTTCCATAGGGACTAAGAGACGCGGCCATCATCAATTTATGTTCCGCCAAACGTTCACGCAGCAGCGCAGGCGGCGGATCGCGTTCACGCGAATGAGCCGCAGCCGCCTCTGTAGACTGCAGAAACCGCAGCTGAGCTTTCGCCCCCCATCCGATCGCTTTCACGAACGACATGAAGAGGACAAGCTGCGAACCTATTTCTGAAACGGATCCGCCTCGTTCGTGTTTGGCGACTCGGTGGGGGTTGGCTGCGGTGGCTGCGATGACGCCGCGGACATTGGATCGGTCACTGCCGGCGTGGTCACGGCAGGCGGGCGCGGCTGCGCTGCGGGGGACGTGGGCGGGACGTGGGTGGGACGTGGCGCACACGTCGCCGATAACGGTGGCGGGGCATTTCCTCGCTGAGCATTTCTTCCACTCGAATGTGGTAACAGAAGCCAGTAATGAAGAAGTTGCTCGCACTCCTGGTACTGGCCGCAGCAGCGGTTGCCGTCTACTTGTTCGTGCTCCGATCGCCCGAAAAGCGGGCGTGCCTGCGGCTTGCCGACCTGTGCGGGCTTGAACCGATGGGCGCCGAGACCCAACGTTGCCTGAAGATGCTCGATTCGCTCAAGACGTCGAACGCCGCCGCCCTGGCCGACTTTGCCACCTGCACCGGTGAGGCGGAGTCCTGCCCCGGCGCCCTCGGTTGCGCATCCGGTGCCGCCTTTCACATCGGCACCGGCCTGGTGAAGGACTTCTTCACCGGCTTCAGCAAGTCCGCGGAGGGCGAGCGGCGGTGAATCGTTTGAACGTCGTGGGTGTCGCCGCGTCTGGCGCCCGCCGGGCCCACAAGGCGTGAAGCCACGGGCAGCGCGGAGTGTTCGTTCCCGCTAGCCCGCAGGCCTAGCGGTAGAACTTGATGTCGCTGATGGTGAGGTTGGCGGAGCACGGCGGCGTGGCACTGCCATCGTCGGCTGCCACGGGCACGATGAATTGCCAAAGCACGAAGATCAGCTTGGCGGGATCGAGCGGCGTGGGCGGGTTGCCCTGAATGTCCGTGCTGGCAAAGGGCAGCTTGATCGTTCGCGGGGTCGAGTTCAGGCCGTCCGCCGCGATCTTGTGCTGTGGCACATAGGAGCCTTCCGGGCCAGATGCGAAGGTAGCGCTCTTGGTCACGTCTTCGTGCTCGACGTCGCCGGTGGCATAGATGAGCGAGCAGCCGGAGAAAGAACCGCTGGCGGCAAATTGCACGCCCGTGAACGCGCTGGCGTCGATGCAACTGTCGAATTGAATCATGGTGCCCAGCAATTGCGGGCTCGTGGTTGCGGGTGCGCTGATCTTGATGCCGAGGTTGCCTCCCGAGGTCGCGAAGGCGTGGGATGTCGGCCCCACGGG
>Ga0302321_100000680_pt1 | contig 29600 bp, 26 predicted proteins | sample Fen_T0_1_FD_202505 | JGI IMG/M metagenome (GOLD analysis project Ga0302321, IMG submission 202505) | Peat permafrost microbial communities from Stordalen Mire near Abisko, Sweden - Fen_T0_1 | ecosystem: Environmental > Terrestrial > Soil > Wetlands > Permafrost | place: Sweden: Abisko... | reverse complement strand
CACGCCGGCACTGGACCCCCGATGAGGTGATGCACGCCCGCCCAGTTATAGAAAAGCGCGAGTGACCAAAAACCCAGAACTGAGAGATAATAACTGTGAATAGGTTTCCCGAGGACCTTCGGGATAAAATAGTAGGCCGCCGCTAGCCCGATTGGCGTGAACCAGAGACCAAGAACATTGTGGGCGAACCACCAGTTAACCAACGCCTGCACCGTCCCACGCGCTGGCTCGAGGATTAACATTATCTGCGCAACCGAGTAGAGCCAGGGGAACCAAAAGAGCGCTGCCAGCAGATACCATTGCGAGACGTAGATGTGGCCGGATTTGCCGAAGCGAAATGTGATCAATGCCCAAGCCCCGACAAACGCATAAGCCACAAAAAGGAGCGGGGTCGCATACGGCGGAATTTCTAACCACTCGATAGAAGTCGAATCGCCTGCCAAGATTCCGACGATTCCGATCGTTACTCCGATATTCCAAAAGGCACCTGCAATCATCAGCAGACCGGAATGACGCAACACACTGCGCGAAAGCCGAGCCATGAGCCAAAAGGCGACCGCAAAAGCGGCGTTAACACTCCAACCATAAATCACCGAATTTAAGTGCGCGGTACGAGCGCGACCAAAGGTGAGCCATTCGATATCGCCAAGGAAACTCGGCGTGTGGAGCTTGAACGACGAAATGAGCGCGAAAGCTGTGCCGACGAGAAGCCATAGAACCGCCGAGCATAGGAAGAAGAGGACAGGGATCTTGGTCGATGCATCGATCTCGCTCAACTCCGCCCGCTTCACCAGATCAGGCGAAGAAGTAGGATCAAACGAAGCGACAAGACTGGGGGCGGTAGCCATTGATGTTATGCTTAGTGCGTTTTGGGAACGGTACGAGACCGGCGCTTACCGGGGAAAAAATCCGTGGGCTGTCCTACAGGCTCTTGTTCATCGAAAATGGAAAGCGCCCCTTGCTCAAGATCTCGCAGTTGTCCTTTTTTAGACGACCAATACAGAGCATAGACCGCCGAACCGGTCACCAGAACCGATACGAGGAAAGCGATCCCATAAAAAACCCATTCCATGATTGGTTATTTCTGGTGATTGATGTCGTCGAGCGTGAGTTGCATAGCGCGGTCAATCGGCACACGAACAATGCCCTTGGTTTGGTCCACCCAACCATAGGAGTTAGCTGCAGCAGTTTCGCGAGCACGTAGATCACGAAGGATCGCGGCACGTTCTTCGGGCGTTTTTGTGCCCTGAGGCAGTTCGCCCGGTTTGTTGGGCAAATACGCGACGATCATGATCAAGGCAAAGATCAGGAAGCCGCCGATCATCGCCACGGCAGTGGTGCCAAAAAATCCGGATTTAGGTGCGGCGTCACTCATGGTGCAAGAGGCATTCGTTAATACGCGGATCGTGGATGGGAAGAAGCTTGGTGGACGGGAAACTCTTCAAGTATGCGTAAAGCCAGATGCCGCCAACGCCAATCAGCGCAGCAACAGTCCAGACTAGATTCACAGAGAAAAGCGGCAACGCGTCACCGTGCTCATTCTTTAGCGCCGGGAGAATGTTATAACAAAGATCGAAGAAAATCACGCAAGGCACCCAGATCGCGACAAACCTGATCTTCTTGTGAACGATTTTATTCCTGTACGAAAGCAGGTAAAGAAATGGCACGAGGAAGTGCCCAAAAACCAGAATCACGATACCAACGTATTTCCATTGGTTCGGTGTGCCATCGGCGTTAAGCTCACGGATGTTGTACCAGAAGGTTTCTTCGGGGACGTTCGCATTCCAAATCAGGAAATATTGGGAAAATGTCACGTATGCCCAAAACACCGTAAACGCCAACATGAGCTGGCCGATCGAGTGCAGGTGGTTCGTATTGAGAATGCCTTTGTAGTCACCGCGATTGTACAACCAAAGCATGATCAATACACTCAGGCAGAGCGCACCGCGCACACAGTTCGCAAAAAACCATACGCCGTACATAGTGGAGAACCAGTGATATTCGAGGCTCTTGATCCAATAGATCGCAGCAAACGTGAGCGAGAGGGCCGCCAGCGGAATGCCCATGGCCGAGGTCACGCGATTCATATGTGTCCACTTAATATCGCCATCGCGGTCTTGAGCGAAAGAAGCTTTGCGGAGACGAAACGATAACCAGATCCATATCCCGAAGAAAAGGGCCGTGGCACCCGTGAACATATTGATATTCAGAAAGCCGGACTTCTTTGCATAGAGCACGTCGGTGGCGACGGTACCGTGGCCATGGAGCTCATGCGCTGGCTCCATCCAGGGCCAAATAAGATCATGCTGACCAAACCACGAAACGAGCACCAACGGCAGGAACATTAAAGCAAGCCATGGGAAAGCGGCGAGGCCATGCTCCCACTGTCGCCGAACCAAGACCGACCAGGATGCATCGAAAATATGATGGATCATCGTCATCAGCAGCATACCGATGGTGATCGCCGTCCAAAAGGTCACGCCCACCAGCCAAGAATGCGCCACGACGTGTGCATTGCCCGGAAGAAGTAGACCACCAGCAGCAACGGCGATGCCAGCAAGACCGATGACAAGGGCTTTGCCTGCACTCGTTGGAGCCGAGGGAAGCGATTGGGGAGCAGTTGCAGAGTGGGTGCTCATTTTATGCCTAGCTCCTGCTTGTGGTTCGCCTCGACGTCCTCAGCACGGCTGTTCTGCGCCCGTTGCAGGGCACGCACATAAGCAATGACCGCCCAACGATCTTCGGGCACCAATTTATCGCCATAAGGGAACATGGTTTTTGTGCCGTGAGTGATCGTATCGAAGATTTGTCCTTCAGGCATAGTGCGAAAAGTATCGCTGTGAAAATTCGCCGGCGCACCCCAGTTGTATTGAGTAACGATCCCCTTACCATCGCCAAGGGCTCCGTGGCATGGCGCACAGTAAATTGTGAAGCGCTCGCGGCCGCGTTCCATCAAGCGTGCATCGACCTTCAGCGCGGCGGGGAATCCCTTCGCCCACTGGCCGTCAGCAGTTTTTCCAGCGTAAAGATGACTGTCCTCGCGAAGAAAACCACGCGGCACTACACCAGCGGGCAAGGGTCGGTCAGCCCGGCCATCGGCAAAAAAATCACTCGCCGCCTGCGGCTTGTACTTCGCTTGGTGGTTCATTTCTGGAAAAAACGTGTCGGGGAAAACCATCAGCGGCGGGCGCGTGGATTTACCACCGCGAATTCCCAAAACGGAAACCGTCAGCACGATCAGGAAGACTAGGGTGAAATAGGCGTAACGCATGGTTTAGGACTCCAACTCCTTTACGTCTTTGCCACCGGCTTTTTCCAACAGAGCGCGCGTGCGGGCACTGTCGAACTTTGGATCACGCGCTTCGATCACGATGAAAAAGCGGTCGTCCATCGCCCGGTGAATATTGTCATGCTTGAGCACCGGATGGTAGTGCATCGGCAGGCGATTGAGTAGAAACATGCCGCCGATCGTGGAGAAGGCGCAGAACAAGATGGTAAGCTCGTAGGAAACGGGAAATGCAAACATCGGGCTGAAATACGGTTTACCGCCCACGATGAGCGGGTAATCAAACGAGTTCATGAACCAAATCATGCTCATGCCGGTGCAGAAACCAATGATGCCGCCCGCGAGCGAAAATTTTGGCACGCTTGAGCGCTTTACGCCCATCGCTTTGTCGAGTCCGTGAATCGGGAACGGGGTAATACAGTCCCAAAATTTATACCCTGCGTCGCGAATTCTTTCCGCGGCATGGTAGACATCGGGCGCGGTATCGAAGGTGGCGATCAAGCCGTGTATTGGAGCAGCCATGGTCGGATATTAAGCGTGTCCTTCCTGCACCACCGGGTCACCGTGTCCCGTTGATTCAGTATGATGCCCGTGAACGTCGGCTTGCGGTGTGACCGCTTTTAATTCGGCCATCGGCATGATCGGCAGGAAACGGATGAAGAGGAGGAACAAGACCGAGAAGACACCGAATGTGCCGAAGAATGTGAAGATTTCCACGATCGACGGTGAGTAGTAACCCCAACTCGAAGGAAGGAAATCACGCGCCAGCGACGTCGCAATGATGACGAAGCGCTCGAACCACATGCCGACGTTGACGAAAATTGACAGCACCCAGACGAGCGCGGTGTTTTGACGAACCTTCTTAAACCAGAAGAATTGAGGCGTGATCACATTGCACGTGATCATAATCCAGTAAGCCCAGGCGTACGGACCAAATGCACGATTGATGAAGGTGAAGCCTTCGTACGGATTCGCGCTATACCACGCGATGAAGAACTCCATCGCGTACGCGTAACCCACCATCGTGCCAGTCGCGAGGGTGATCTTACACATGCAGTCGATGTGATACTGCGTGATCAGATCCTGCAGTTTGTAGATTCCACGCAGCGGCAACATGAGCGTGAGCACCATGCCGAAACCAGAGAAAATCGCACCCGCCACAAAATACGGCGGGAAAATTGTCGTGTGCCAGCCCGGGATCAACGAAACCGCGAAGTCGAACGACACGATCGTATGCACGGAGAGCACGAGCGGCGTCGAGATGCCGGCGAGAATGAGGTACGCCATTTCGTAGTTGCTCCAATGGCGATTCGAACCGCGCCAGCCCATCGCAAAGAAGCCGTAAAGCCAGGAGCGGAGCTTGTTGCCGCTGGCAAGGAAACGGTCGCGCAGTGTCGCGAGATCAGGAATCAGGCCAACATACCAGAACAAAACCGAAACCGTACCATAGGTGGAAACCGCGAAAACGTCCCACTCCAGCGGCGAACGAAAGTTTTGCCAGATGTAATTCGAATTCGGAATCGGGAAAAGATACCACGCGAACCACACGCGACCGACATGGAAGACCGGGAAGATACCGGCGCAAACCACGGCGAAAATCGTCATCGCCTCGGCCGCACGATTGATCGACGTGCGCCACTTTTGACGCAGGAGACACAAGATCGCGGAGATCAACGTGCCCGCGTGGCCGATACCGATCCAGAACACAAAGTTCACGATGTCCCACGCCCAGTTAACCGGATTCGCGTGGCCCCAAACGCCCACGCCCGTAGCAACGAGGTAAGTGATGCCCGCAACGGTGAACGAAGCGACGAAGCACGCGACCAGGAAACATACCCACCACCACGCAGGTGTTCTTCCCTCAATGATCCCGCAGATCTTGTCGGTGATCCACGAGAAACTGCGGTTGTTCTCAACGAGAACGGCGCGCGGCAGCTCGGCGGGTTTGATCTCACTCAAAATGGCGGGAGCAGCGTGACTGGAAGAGGGAGCAGCGGTAGCCATTAGCTGAGTCCTCCGTTGGTCATGAATTTATTCAGCATGGTATGACCAGCTTTCTGGTTCGGGTCTTGGTGCTCAGGCGTATCGTGACCACCCTCCCCGCCCGTCGCGCCTTCGGCTCCGTGGCCATAGGCGCTGGAAGGATGATTCTTGCTGTTGTACTCCTGACGGCTGAAGGGCAGCGCGACGTAGTCCGGCATCGCCGGGTTCGGATTGCGAATCTTGCCAGCGTACGTGGTACGCGGACGGGTGTTGAGATAGCCGAGCACGGCATATTCCTGCTCACGTTTTTTCGCTTTGGAAACGGCGCTCTCGGGATCGAGAATATCACCGAAGACGATCGCGTCGACTGGGCAAACTTGTTGGCAGGCCGTCTTGATCGTACCGTCGGGAATCTTAACGCGATCAGACGCGCCAGCCTTTACCTTCTGCGCGATCTTGGCTTGCTGGATGCGCTGCACGCAGTACGTGCACTTCTCCATCACGCCGCGCATACGGACGGTGACATCAGGATTCTTCACCATTTTGACCAACTCAGGCATGCCGCTCGGACCCAACGGTCCGAGATAAAGGCTGTCGAGCTGACGTTTGTTCCAATCGAAAAAGTTAAAGCGCCGCACTTTGTAAGGGCAGTTGTTCGCACAATAACGTGTACCTATGCAACGGTTGTAGGCCATCGCATTGATGCCTTCTTCGTCGTGTACCGTTGCGTTCACCGGGCATACCGTCTCGCAGGGTGCCAGCTCGCAGTGCACACACGCCATCGGTTGCAGGGAAACTTGAGGAGTATTCAGCGCATCGTCGGAGTCGCCAGGAAGCTTTCGATTACCTTCACCACCGAACGCCGCGGCATCGGCCTGACCGTCTGAATAATAACGGTCGATGCGAATCCAATGCATCTCGCGGCCGCGAAGGACCTGGTCCTTACCGACAATAGGAATATTGTTCTCAGCTTGGCATGCCACCACGCAAGCGTTGCAGCCAATACAGGTGTTCAGGTCGATGCTCATGCCCCACTGGTGTTCACCGGAGAGAGCAGGCGTTTCGTACAGAGAATTTCCGCGCGGAAGAATGCCGCCTCCAGCATTGCTGTGGATGCGTTTCGCGTACTGTTCGTCGGTTTCGCCAGGCTGGCGCACGCCCTGCAAACCTAGAACCGCCGGGCTGTGCGACTCCATGCCGATCTCTTTCACAAAGGCCGGATTGGCTTTGTAGCCTTGATCGCCTTCGAAATTGGCCTCGCGAACAATATCTCGCCCTTCCATCGACCAATGCTCCTGCGTATTGGCAAGCTGATACGTTTCGCCGGTAAGCTTGAGCGTCGCGCCGCCAGCAATGTACAAAGCGTCGCTGGTGCGAACGGGATAAGCACTGAAACCCTGTTTCTTGCCCACACGACCAGAAACGGTGCGGCCATAACCAAGCGGCAGAACTATCGTGTAGTTGGCTAGACCGGGCTGAATGTGCAGCGGACCGCGGATTTTTCGTCCGTTAACAGTAAGCTCGGCAACGCGCGCCTGCTCTTTGCCGATCTTGAATTCATTTTCCTCAACGCGCGCCACCTGGAGGTTCGCACCGCGTGGATAAACACCCAACTCGTGGCCGAGCTTCGGGCTGATGAGAATGGCATTATCCCAAGAAATCTTCGTGATCGGATCGGGGCACTCCTGCAACCAGCCGTTATTGGCAAAGCGGCCGTCGTCCATCTTGTGGTCGTTGACAAAGCGGACTTCGAGCGAGTCCTTCGATAGCGTGACAGTCTTCGCTACGCCTTTGAAGACTGCAGTCGCGGAATCGCGCTGGAATTTAACCTGAACCACCGGATAGGTGGAACCTACAAGCAAACCGTCGTGAAGGAAACGACGAAACGCCTTCTCAGGATCGCCGCCCGCCAGCGTCGTGATCGTCTGATGCACAAGCGTGTAGGGATCAGTAACGGTTTCCCCTGCGATACGGGCCAGAACCTCGATTTCCGTCAGGCCGTTGAAAAGCGGCAGAATCATCGGCTGAACCGGTACAATCGTGCCGTCAACCGTGCGCGCATCACCCCAGGATTCGAGATAATGAGCCGCAGCGATCTGTGTTGCAGCGGGTTTCGCCAATGATGTTTCGTCCACGTAGTAACCGTAGCGAATCACTTCCGGCACCGACGACTGCAACGCAGGCCAATCGAGGTCGGCGGGAGCGTTGTAGGCGGGATTGCCGCCCAGCACCACGAGCGTCTTGACCGAACCAGTCTTAATCGCCGCAGCGAGATCCTGGATCGAAGCAGCAGAAGGCGCTCCTGTTTCGACGAAATCGACGGTCTTGCCGATATTGCCAAGAATCCAGTTGAGCCCGTGAACAATCACATGTGCCTCAAGCGGCAGATGCGCACCGGCAACGACAAGGCATTCGCCTTTGTGAGCGACTAAGTCTTTGGCGCATTCGTCGACCCACTTCTGGTTTAGCTCCACACCTTCGGTGTACGGAGCCAGCGTTTGTTGAACGCCATCGGTCACACGCATCGCAACCGCGGCTGCCAACGCGAGCATATGGGTGCTCGCCAGGCGCATGCGGTGATCTGCCATGCTGCCGGTGAGCGTCATGTGGCTCTCAGCAACATAGAGACGGTTCATATCGTCCTGCTTGGACGAGACACGGCGTCCCTTTGAAAACTCGCGTGCATAATAAAGATTGCCCGCTTCAGCCTGGAGGAAATCCGCGTCGATCGAGAGAATCCGCTTCGCCTTCGCGAAACGATAGACCGGTTTTACGTTGCGGCCAAAAGTCGCAGCTGCAGCGGCCGGCGGAGCTTCGTCAGCGACGGGCTCGTATTCAGCCCAAAGCGCTTTCGGGAATTTCGCCTTCAACTTTCCGATCAGGGCCGCGCGCGTCGGGGAACTCGATTCTTCAGCAAGAAAAGCCAGCCCGGCACCGAGATCGGTCGTGTGGTTTTTACCGATAGCAGCGAGTTTGTCCTGAATCTCAGCAATCGCAGCCGTCGTGCCATCGATCGAGTGAGTCGTGGCGCGATCCGGATCATAGAGATCAAGGACGGAAGCCTGAGCGAGGAGAGAACTCGCACTGCCGTGCGGCGTGTAAGTTGGATTCCCTTCGAGTTTGGTGGGACGACCTTGGTGAGTCTCTGCCAGAAGCGGAATCGCGGACTTTCGCAGCGGCATCGCCGTCGCAAAATACAACGGCAGGCCGGGAATGATTTCCTCGACCGATTTTCCGTAAGGAAGAATGTAGGATTCCGGGCGACGGCAACCAGCGGCCAGACCCACGCCACCGAGCGCGAAGGAAGCGGCCATCAACTTGAAAAACTTGCGGCGATCTATGCCATCGAGCGTCGAAGCTCCTTCGGGGAATTCGCGTTCAACGTGCTCCTTGAAACCAGGCGTCCCCGCCAGCTCGTCGAGACTGCGCCAGTATTTGCGACCGGTGAGTGCGGCATCGGAAGGAGCGGAAGGATGGGCTTTGCGTTTCATCGGTGGCAACCTGTGCAGCTTTGCGGAGGCTTGATGTGGTTCTTTTTCACGTATTCAGCGGCCCACTCGGCGTAGGGCTTGCCGTCGATCATCGCGGTGTCTGGATTCCAGTTAAGGTTCGTGACGAGCTCGGGCGGACGGACGTTAGCCTGTGGATTGCGATGGCAATCGAGGCAGAATCCCATGCTGAGCGATTTCGCGTGGGCAACCACTTCCATTTGGTTGATCTGGCCATGGCAGCTCACGCACGAGACACCACGGTCGACGTGAACTGAATGGTTAAAGTAAACGTAATCGGGCACCTCATGAACACGTACCCACTGAATTGGCTCGCCGGATTGATAAGCGGCGCGGACCGGAGCGAGGAGCGGGCTATCAGTTTTGACCTGACTGTGGCAATTCATGCAGGTCTGCGCAGTAGGCAGGTTGGCTACACCGGATTTTTCCACGTTCGAATGACAATAACGACAGTCGAGCCCAAGCTTATCGACGTGCAACGCGTGACTGTACGGAACCGGTTGCACCGGAGCGTATCCGACCCGTGTATACTTCGGCGTCGCATAGTAAGTCGTAGCCGCGGTCACCACCCCGGCCAGAACGATCACAAAAACAATGATCTGGAGCGGCAGGCGGTTGGCCGATTTCGGGAAAATTTTCGACATGAGCCGTTAGTGGTACGATTAGTTTCCGAACGGGAAAATCACACTGAATCTTGGCTGCGCGCGACAGCTCGCGGCTCGGTTTGGACTTTGACCGGAGCGGTTTTATCGTCGGCCGACACCGTAGCTGCAGATGCGGCAGGCCGAGCGCCAAGCTTCGACACCCATCCAATGCTGGCAAGCACCCCAAAGATCTGGGCCAGAAACGTTTTTCGCGATGTTGGTGAGCTCACAGAGTAGGTGGATAGATTCAGCGGTTAAAGTTTGGTCGTGCAACGAAGTCGGACAGAAAAACCATGTAAACCAAATTCTCTAATAAGCCTTCCCGTTAAATTAAAAACTACTAGCTCGCAAGCTACGCATCCACTTCCGCTTATCACCTGGCCAACATGCGTGGGAGTGTAATTATTCTTATCAAGGAGAACCCATAAGCTCCGCTATTCGCTTACCAATTCAGTGCAGCCTTCTTCTGCTGAAAAGGAGCGTGCTCGGCGGGCGACTCAGCAAATATCAACCGCACCTGAGGAGGACAAATACGACTCATCTCGATGGTCGCCGTAGCACATCGCAGACCTCACACGAATGAAACTGATCAGGTAAAAACGCCGTCACGCATCGGGCGCACTGAATCACATTTATTGGCAATTTCGGGATTATGCGTAACGAGAACGATCGCTTGGCCGTTTTCCTTAGCTAGTCGGGTAAGGAGATCGAAAACGATGGCTGAATTTCTGACGTCGAGGTTTCCCGTCGGCTCGTCGGCGAGAATGATCGAGGGTTGATTCGCCAGCGCGCGTGCGATGGCTACGCGTTGCTGTTCGCCACCAGAAAGCTGCGTCGCCAAGCGATGGGTTTTCTCGCCTAAGCCCACATCGCTAAGCAGCTTAGCCGCTCGCGTCGCCATCTCAGAGCGCGATAAACGCCCGAGCTTTTGCATCGGCAACATGACATTCTCAAGGGCAGTAAATTCCGGCAGCAAAAAATGAAATTGGAAAACGAAACCAATGTGCTCGTTGCGCGTGGCCGTACGCTGCTCGTCATCAGCCTGAGCGAGATTCTTTCCTCCTATCAAGATTTCGCCTCCTTCAGGACGGTCGAGCAGTCCGAGCAAATAAAGGAGCGTGCTCTTGCCACAGCCTGACGGTCCAACGATAGCGGTTACCGTACCGCTCGAGGCTTCGAAGGTCACTTCACGTAGGACGTGCACCCTCGCCTCGCCCTGTCCGAGATACCGTGTGAGTTTACTGCACCGGATCGCCACACGGCCAGGCTGGGCGTTAGCGGTGGACAATGGTTGTGAATTGTCGCTCATTGCGAGGCTCCTCGAATAATGTCTGCCGGCTCCATTTTGGCTGCACGCCGAGCCGGGAACCAACTTGCGATCAGCACGACAATGGCCGCAGCTATTCCAGCGCCGATGTAGTGTAAGATGTTCCACGACACGACAACGTGATCGGTTGAAAAAATACCGGTGACACGGATCGGCACGTGTTCTGTCACCCAGGTGCTAATACCACCGAAAGCCCAGCCCAGAGATAAACCTGCGCCTAAAACCAAAATACCCTGCAACATGAAAACGGCGGCGATATCGCGACGCGTGTAACCCATCGAACGCAAGATCGCGATTTCCTTGGTCTTTTCCATCACGATCATGGCAAGGGTATTGAACATGCCCAAACCCGATACGATGATGATCGTGAACACGGTGATCGCGGCGAGAATCCTAAAGAATGAAAAAACCGTCAGCCAGACCTGCTCACGTTCACGCCAGCTCGTGGCGCCATGATCCGTGATATCCGAAATCAATTTTGCCAGATCGGGCGCACGATCAGGATTGCGCAGGCTGATCTGGAGAAACGTGGCGCCAAACGGCCGGTTTAGCAAAGTGCGGGTCTCGCCCAAATGCATAAATATGCGCATACGATCGATATCGCGTACCCCTGTTTCGTAGATGGCCGCAACCTTGTAGCGCGATGCTCGACTGGAGTAGGAAATGAGCACGGAATCCCCAAGCCGCACTTTCAGGCGGGTAGCCAATACGGTTCCGATCATGATACCGGACGGGGCTTCTCTAAAATCCGCAGCCGAACCAAGAACAATCTGCCGACCGAGGTCGGAAACGGCTAGATGATCATCGAGTACGATGCCAAAAATCTGAGCAGATTCTTCGCGAGTAGCAGATTGGACGATGACGTTACCGCGCACCACCTCCGAAATCCCGCGCACCTCGGAGATTCTGCGAATTGCGGCCATCTGAATGCGAGGCTCAAAAACACCCTCCTGGTATTTTCGGTTGCTCTCCACAATCACCGAATCTGCCTGACCGCCTTTTTTTGCTCCTACGGTCTCAGCATCGATCGATACTTTAGAAAGTTGGATTTTGTCCTCAACGCGAATGGCGCCGTCCGCACCTAAAATCGTCTGGATAAAAAAACCTTGGAAGCCCGAAGTGATCGCCTGTGTGAGCACAATAAAGCCGACGCCCAAGGCGATGCCGGTCAGGCTCATCAACATCGCTCGCCGCTTCGCGAGCAAGAACCGCAGAGCAATGCGCAGCGTAGTCGGCATTTACTTTTCCGATTCCAAAACCGTCCGCACGAGCTGGCCGTCATGAAATAGCGACTGATCGTCCGCGATGTATTCGTCGCCCTCTTGAACGCCAGAAATCACTTCGGCAAAGGTCTGCGATTGATATCCTGATTGAACCGGTGTTATCCGCACGCGGCCTGAACGTACGACATAAAGCTTGCTACCCACCAAGCTACGTCGTTCGACCTTCAGTGCATTTTCCCGCTGGTCGATGGTTATAACAGCGTCTCCCGTCAATCCAGGCGCGAGCATCTCAGCCGGCATGTCGAGGTTCAAATAAGCGGTGTAGCGCTTCGTCTTTTCGTCAGCATTGGGCAATACGCCTTCCACTTTGCCTGTGAAAGTCCTTCCATAATATCCAAGAAACTGCACAGCCACAAGCAACCCTGGTCGCACTCCAGAAAAGTTTTCCTCACTGATCTGCGCCTCGATTCGGCGCGAACGAGAAATAACTCGAGCTAGCACTTGCCCTCCACTCACCAATGCGCCTGGCTCCGCATCCAGTTCAATTACCGTGCCGTCCTCCCTCACAATGACTTTCATTTTCTCCAGGGCGCGCCGCTTCTGCTTCAGGGTATTTTCGAAAGTATCAAGTGTCTGTTGGTTGTTGATATTATCGTTCGCCAGTTTGTCGTTAAGAACGTCGACGTTTCTTTTGGCGCGATCAAAATCCACTGGAGCAAGCCGTCCGTCATCGAGCATGCGTTTTGAATTCTTGAGGGTTTCCTCGGCCGTCGCGATCTCGAACCGAGTCGGCGAACCCAGTGCAATACGGGCTTGAGCCGCTTTGTAGTCGGCTTCGATGCGCTCGATCTCCAACTGCAAATCTGCCGAATCGATTTCAAATATGACATCCCCCGCTTTCACCTCTTGGCCCATTATAACGGGTCGTTTTAGCACCCGGCCGCCATGCTCGCTTTTGATTTCCATCGTGAACTCCGCCGACACCACGACGTTGGCAGGTACGGCGTTAGGCACGGTGCCGCGGAAGACTTTGGCCGTCTTTGCTTCGGGCAAAATTTGCCGATAACCGAACCAGCCAAGCGCACCAATTGTAATAATTGCAACAACGATGATGATTTTAGATTTGAATTTCATCGATAGATTATTTCCGGGCTGCAAGCGCGACCGCCGGATCCTTGCCACGCATCGAGAGATAATTAACAATTTGCAGGTAGTAATCAGCCCGTGCGTTATTGGCCGCTTGTAGCGCGGCGTCAGCAGAAGCCTGCGCTGTATCCCAATCCTGTTTCTTTGCATAGCCCGCCTCGAAGTCTTTCTTGACCGTGTCAACATATGACCGGGTACTACGAAGACCCTCCTCGGTTCTTTGCAGCGACTGCCAGTTTAATCGGAGATTGATCACCGTATTTTTCAGAGCCTCGTGATAATCACGTTCGGCTTGCTCCCGCGTAGTCCTCAGCTGACGTAAACGGATCGAAGAACTCTTCTTGGCCGCCTGGGTGCTGAAACCGTCAAAAATATTCCAGTTTACGGTAGCCGAAGCGCCGTAGCTCGTCAGAACATAAGGAGTACCAAATCCGGCAGCGGCATCCGGCGAATGATAACCACGCGACGCGTTGAGGCTGACCCCGAAATAGGGTCGCTGCTGGGTACTCGCTATCTCATACCGCAAACGTTCAACATGAATAGCATCGTCTGCATTCAATAAATTCACGGGAACGTAGTCATCTGGAGCTAAAAGTAACCCCTGCAGTATCGGAGCAAGATCACGACCGATTGCCGGGATTTCCTTTGGTAGTGAAGGTACCGGACTCGCCCGATCGTTGCCGGTCAGTTCGCAAAACGAAAGCCACATCGAATCAAAGTTATTTTGCGTGCGCTGCATCTGCAGCTTAAAGTCTTTTATGCGAGTATCGGTGTAATCAGCCACCCCTTGGGTGATAAAACCATCTGCCGCCTGTCCTTTTAAAAAAATCTTTTCCTTCTCTAAATTAGCCAAGGTGGCCTTTTCAGATGCTAACCCGTTAGCCGCACCAATCAGACTGAAATAAGCACGGCGGATATCGATCGCCAGAGCCCGACGGATTTCTCCTACGTTGCGTGCGGTGATCGCACGCTGCAATTGCGCCGACTGGTAGCCTTTTTTAAGAGCGCCCCACCGATAGACGGGTTGGCTGATGCCCGCATAGTACGATAGGTCCTGCACTAAGCCTACTGTTGAATATGCAGCAGTCGTGGTACCGTTCGCATTATCAACCGCACTGTAGTCGTATCGATTACGAGCAAGGCCAAAGCTGCCTGACGCTGAGGCGTTGGGTAACATCGGAGCCCTCGCTTGCATCTCCCCCACCCGAGCCTGTTCAAGATCCAGCAAGCTCGCGATCACCCTCGATGACTGGCTCATCGCGCGAGCCAGTGCGACCTGTAACTCGGGCAATGCTTTTTCCGGCAGTACCTCAAGAAGCACGTCATCGCTAACCGGAGTCTCGGCACCGTAAACACGGCCGATCTGACTCAAGGCCAGGAGCACAACTCCAACAATGAAAAATGGACAACGATGTTTCAAAATGAGGTTCAATCCAAATTACCCTTACACGGTCTGTAAAGGTTTTGTTCCGGAGAACTTCCGTCTTCGCGATGGGCTTCAACAGTTTTGATTTGTGTCTAGCCAGCTTCCGTCATCGAAACACAGCTCCAAACAACGTGATTTCCAAACTGACGCCTTTCCTCAGCGGCTTTGCTCGCAAACGCGAACTCTGGTGGCAATTCACCGTGCGCGCCGTGGAAGTACGCCATCGTGGCAGCTATCTCGGCGTCGTCTGGCTCGTACTCAATCCGCTGCTCATGCTGGCGCTGTATGTGACGGTTTTCGGCTTCATCTTCGGCAGCCGTTTTCGAGGCCACGAAAACGAAAGCCCAATCGACTTCGCCCTCGCCGTGTTTCTCGGACTATCCCTCTTCCATGTCCTTTCAGAAACCATTGCCGCCGCGCCTCATCTCATCGTCGGCAACCCCAATCTCGTCAAAAAAGTCGTTTTCCCCCTCGAGGTGCTCCCGCTGGCCAATGTCTCTGCTTACTGGTTTCACTTTTTGATCAACATGGCGTTGCTCTTTGTGGGCGGCTTGGTGGTTGGGCACCCTATATCGCTCGCCGGCATGCTTTGGATGCCGCTCATCCTTTCGCCACTCATATTACTAACCCTAGGGGTGGGATGGTTCGTGTCGGCACTGGGCGTTTTTTTTCGTGACGTGAATCAGATTACCCAAGTCGCAGTTCAAATCGTCCTCTATGCCAGTGCCATTTTTTATTCGACCAGTTTGCTCCACGACCTCGCTTGGCAGATTTTGAAATGGAATCCCCTGCTCCACACTGTCGAGCTAAGCCGCCAAGCTCTTCTCTGGAACCAGCCACTTAATTTCAAACACCTCGCTTATACCTGGATCGTCGGCGCTGCCGTTTGCCTCGCTGGCCGCTTGTTCTTCGAAAAAACCAAGCACGCCTTCGCTGACGTGATTTAACGATCACACCACCATGTCCACTCCTGTGATCATCCAAGCTGAAGGACTTTCCAAAGCGTACCGCATTTGGGTCAACCCAGCCGCTCGTCTGAAAAGCCCGCTCGTCGAAGCCGCCGCCAGTATTTTCCCCCGCAATTCCGCGCCTGGTCGTACGCTCGCCGCTCGCGCTGCTCGCGGCTACCGTGATTTCTATGCGCTGCGCGACCTAAGCCTTAACATCAAACGCGGCGAGGCCATCGGCATTATTGGCCGCAACGGTTCCGGCAAAAGCACCCTCCTCCAACTCATCGCAGGCACGCTCACTCCCACCGCCGGCACGCTCTCGGTCAAAGGTCGGGTTTCAGCCCTCCTCGAACTCGGCTCCGGTTTCAATCCTGAGTTCACCGGCCGCGAAAACGTCTTCATCAACGGTGCGATCCTCGGCCTCAGCCGCGAACAAATGACCGAGCGTTTCGAGGCCATCGCCGACTTTGCTGAGATCGGTGACTTCATCGATCAGCCCGTCAAAATCTACTCGTCTGGCATGATGATGCGCCTGGCTTTCGCCGTCGCCGCACACGTTGATCCTGATATTCTCATCGTCGATGAAGCTCTCTCGGTTGGCGATGCCCGCTTTCAGCTTAAATGCGCACGCGCGATTGACCGCTTCATCACCCAAGGAGTCACGCTCCTCTTCGTTTCGCACGACGCCTCGCTCGTCAAGCGCCTCTGCCATCACGCGATCCTGCTAGAACGCGGCCACGTCGTCTACGCCGGCAAACCCAACGATGTCGTTAACCTCTACTCGAAACTCCTGATCGACGGCACAACAATCGAGTCCCTCCAAACAGACATAGGTGCCCTCAAAATAAAACAAAACGTCGGACCATCGCTTATCGGCGCGCCGCAGAACGCAACAGATTCGGTACGCACACCCGGTGCGCCCATACAAATCACCGAACTCCAAACCGTCAGCACCTCACCGATCGTCCGCCCTTCCTTCCCCACCGCAAACGAGAACAACGAACAACGTGCTGCCGCTCTGCTCAGCGACGAACGCGAACACGTCCAAGTCAGCGGCCAGGAATTCGCCTACGGCGGCGAGCTCGGCCGCATCCACTCAGTCGCTTCATTTGATGAAGCGGGCGAACCGCGGACTTGGTTTTCTTCTGGAGAACGCATCACCGTACGCATGGTTGTCGAAGCGTTCGAAGACCTTCATGAACCCATTTTTGCCCTAACGATTAAAAACACCGCCGGCGTAGAAATCTACGGCACCAACACGCTCTTCAGCAAGCAACCTGCGCCCGCGATGAAAATGGGGGAAAAGCGGGAGGTAGATTTTATTTTTCCTCTCGATCTTATACCCGGACATTACTTCCTCTCGTTCGGCTTCACCCACTTCGTCGGTGACAATCTGGCCGTTCTCCAGCGCCGTTACGATGCGATCAAAATCGATATCCACGCCGTCGACCGAACCTTCGGCATCGCCAACCTCCGCGCCGCGATCGTCTCCCGCCCCGTCACAACCAAGTAGGCTCGTCGCTTGCTGAACATTAGCGTCAATTAAAGTTCTCCAGCGGTTAAAAACATTCTGTTTTTCCATGCTCACCTTCCAACACCGCGGCAAGCCATTCACACTCCAGTCCGGCGAAGCATGGGTCCTTCCCTCCACCGCAGACACCTACCGCGACGTTCCTGCCGGCGAACTTCTGGAAATCATAAAAGCGGTCCGCGCCGGCCAACCATGGCGCGACGTAGTCGCCTCCCGCTACGCAAAATCTCATCCTTGGTTGCATCAAATCGTAACCAGCCCCAAGCGTGACTATTTCTTCCGCCAGCATCCACCGAAAATCGGCGCCAAAGTTCTAGATATTGGTTCCGGTTGGGGGCAAATCGCTCTCCCTCTGGCCCGCGAAGCCAAAGCTGAGGTCGTCGCCATCGAGCCCACGCCTGAACGCCTCGCCTTCATCCAAGCCGCCGCACAACAAGAAGGCGTCGCTAAGCGGATGTATTTTCTGCAGGCCGATTTTTTCGACGTCGAATTCTCAACCCACTTCGATCTCGTCACCTGCATCGGCGTCCTCGAATGGGTGCCCAAATTCCGCAAAGGTAATCCGCGCGACGTGCAGATCGAGTTCCTTCGCCGCGCTCGCAACCTACTCGCACCCACCGGACAACTCGTCGTCGGCATCGAAAACCGCTTCGGTCTGAAATACCTCCTCGGCACACCCGACGATCATATCGGCACCGCTAATATCGCCGTTTACGAACCCGCGCTTGCGACCGAGAAATGGCTAAAACAAACCGGACAACCGCTGCGTAGTTTCACCTTCACCCGCGCCGAACTCGCGAACCTCCTCAAAGAAGCTGGCTTTAGCCAGACCACATTCTTTTCTGCTCTACCTGATTATAAGCTCCCCGAGTTGATCCTTCCGATTGGCCAGGCGACCGACCAGCATTTCGCCAGCGGCAAGTTCATCGCTGAACACGACGGCTGCAACGGGCAACCGCTGGCTATTCAAGCCGAGCTAGACTCGCACTACCGTTCCCTCGCCGCCCTCGGCATCGCCTCCGACTTTGCGCCGAGCTTTTTTGTTGTAGCTTCGTAGGGCCGCCGCTTGTCGGCGTGCCTCCACCATCACAACCTCAAGCCGAGTGCGCACGCGAGGTGCGACCCTACGTTAACCAGCACCTTCATCTAAATAGGGCGTATACTCTGGCACGACCTGCTTGATCATATCTTTTAGCTGGTTGTTCGTGACTTTATAGAGAGCCGTCTCGACTTCAGCTATCGCTCGTGCACTCGCCTCACGGGCATCGTAACCAGGCAGGAACCGCATGATATGCGGGTGGTCGGTCGATACGTGGCTTTCGTCGCGATGCTGTAGCTCTTCGTAAAGTTTCTCACCTGGCTTGAGACCGGTAAACTTCACTTCAATATCGTCCCCAACTTTCAAGCCACTGAGTTCAATCAGCTGTTTAGCCAGGTCCACGATCTTAACCGGCTTGCCCATGTCCAAAACGAAAATTTCGCCGCCGTTTCCCAAAACACTCGCTTGCAGCACCAGTCCAGCTGCTTCCGGGATGGTCATGAAATAACGGGTAACATCCGGGTGGGTCACAGTCACAGGACCACCCGCAGCAATTTGTTTCTTGAAGATGGGTATGACACTGCCAGAAGAACCAAGCACGTTGCCGAACCGAACCATGATGAACTTGGTGGCAGTATGATTGTTGGACTGGATCGCCTGGAGATGAATCTCCGCCAGCCGCTTGCTCGCTCCCATAACATTGGTCGGATTGATCGCCTTGTCCGTCGAGATCATGACGAAGTTCGAGACGCCATGCAGAGAGGCGCACTTGGCTAAGACGCGCGTGCCAATGCTGTTGTTGCGAATCGCCTCCGCTGGCTGTCGTTCCATCATGTAGACGTGCTTGTGTGCAGCGGCATGAAACACGACTTCGGGTTTAAAACGATCGAACAGATAGCACATCCGCGGTTCGTCAAGAATATCTGCAACCAACGGTTGTATGATCGTGCCCATGCCGCTCTCGATCAATTCTTGCTCGATAAGGAAAAGGTTCGGTTCCGACTGGTCGAGTATCAGCAAACGACTTGGATTATGGTGAGCGATCTGACGGCAAAGCTCACCGCCGATGCTCCCGCCAGCACCCGTCACCATCACCACACGACCTTCGATCAGCTTGTTGATTGCCGCACAATCGAGGCCAATCTCTTCACGCCCCAATAAATCTTCGATGTCGACCGGCCGGATCCGTGAAACGCGTGCACGTCCAGAAGCAAGTTCCTCAAGCGCTGGCAAGGTCTCAACTTTGTAGCCTTTCTGAGCCAGAAAAAGTATGATTTCGCGCACCCGTTTTGCCGGAGCAGAAGGCATGGCAATGATGACGCTCTTCACATCGGCCGCTTCAGCCAATTTAGGCAGTGCCTCAGCAAAGCCCGCCACGCGCACTCCGTGGATCAATTTGCCATGTTTATCTACGTCGTCGTCGAGGAAAACCACTGGCCTGAAACCACGTCCTGGCGTGTTGAGAAGATCATTGGCGAGTGAAGCACCGGCATCACCAGCGCCGACAATCGCGATTTTTTCCACCCTGCGGTCGCCCAGTTTTCTGCCCATCGTAATACGCTCTCGATAAAGACGGAGCGCCATGCGAAACGCACAAAAGCACGCCACCGACAGTAACAGGTCTACCAAAAGAACACCTCGCGGAGGCGTATATTGAGAATAACCGATCGTGCGGGGCACAATCATCAAGACGCTGGAGAAAAGAAGCGCCGCTCCCAGCCGCACAAAATCGGGAATGCTTAAGTAAGTTAACATGCTTCCCGTTTGCCCAAAAACGATCAGTGCAGCGATTTTGACCGCGAGTATGATCCCGAGCACTCGCAACCGCTCGGCTTGCATATCTGGAGCAACCGCAAAATCAAAACGCACTTCGTAGGCGATAAAAAAGCACGCCGCGATAATTACGGCGTAAATACCGATGGTGATAAGAAATCGATAGCTCAGAAAATCCCGAGCCGCCTGGGTCAGATTATTTTTCACGAACGTTGAAGTGAACTAAATGACTTACCCAGAGTTAGGGCCAACTTCACGCAAAATCGCACAACTTTTACAATTACTACTGACCGGCTTTGTTTCTCTTCCCTTTTTAGACAAGCTTACGCCTATTAAATCACGTATGCCCCACCAAAGCCATACCGCTCCCGCTGGTTACGGCCCAGTGCAGCAGACGCAAGGTCTGACCGACGACGATCCGCGCCATTCTGTCTCCGTTCCGGCTATAATCTTATCGAAGCTGTTTTACTCTTTCGGTTTGCCCGTCGGCCCACCTACCGCTGTAGCGTAGTTATTTTTCAGGTACTCCTCGGCCAGACTTGTGATGCGGACCAGCATCATGTTATCGGAGGCGCCTCTTGTCCAGCGACCGGCTGAAGCCTTGGCATGTTGGTAAAATTCCGGTGTCGCGATGAGTTTACCTGACTCCCGTTCCTTGAGTTCCAAGGTCATCACTACGACCGAATCGCCGGTCATTTCGTTGCTCCAGGTAAATTGATCAACAAAGCTCCCCCAGAAACGACCTGAGCCACTGACAAACTTGAGTTGTTTGATTCGAGGCTGAATGTCCAACGTTCGAACAGTGGCCGTCGTCGCGGTCCGTTTCCATTCTGCGGCAAGCGGAATCAGGCGCAGGTCTAGGTTTTCTTGAATCTTTTTGATGGCCCTTGGGTTCGCACCGCGCGCGGCGTATTCTGGATCTAGTTCGATCGGATGCACCACGTAATCCGAAAAATTGTTGAGAGCTTCGAGGGGCGGAGGATTTCGATTTTCAGGCGGTTTAATTGGGCCACTCGAGCAACCAATCAGGAAAGCACAGCCAATCATCGCGAAAGATATTATTCTCATGGAATAAATGACTCCAATATTCCGCCTGATATGGCGCAATCCAATCCTGCTAAGGCCACGATCACTCGTTTCTCAATCAAATCGTAGCGCTGTTTGCTAGGGCTCTTCTTTCGGCCCAAGTTTGAACGCATCAGGTCTGAAACCACGCGCCTTCAACGCCGCCGCGAGCGCCTTAAGGTCGAGCTGGGCGCCGGGCTTCACGTCGTTGGTCTTGTACCAGCCTTGGTTCATTTCGAGCGCAAATTGAATCGCTTCGCTTCGTGAGCTAATGGTTTTCTCATCGAAGGGGTACATCGGGTACACTTCATGCAGTCGTCCGTCGCCCGTAAAATACCCGATATCAAGTGGTGTAGGCGTGTTCCGCATGTAGAAATTCATGCGTTCCGGCTGTTGGTAGATAAAGATCATGCCCTGGTCCGGCCCGAGATCGCGGCGGCCCATCAGCCCGTGCTGCATTTCCATCGGCAACACTGCGAGCTGCATCTGCACAGTACGGTCGCCCACCTTGATTGAAAAATAGTCTGAGACCGATTTGTACGTCGTCTCCTGAGCAGATGCTGACTGTTTTTTGCCGCAGCCAGCCAGCGGATCGACTAACACGATGGCGAAAGCGACGAGAACTGATCTCCAAAGCAGATTTGCGTTTTTCACGAGGTCTGTGGCTAATGGGCAGTAGTCTGTAATTCAACTCTTCCCTGTGCCCTCGCCTACGTTACTTCTCTACGCCGACTCCGCTCACAACGCCGATCAGCTCTACTTCGGCCGCGTGAATGTACCGGACCCCTTTATCTCGTTTCTCCATAACCGCAAAAAGTACGCCTTGGTCAGCGCGCTCGAGTTCGGTCGGGTAAAACGAGACTCCGACTTCGATGTCGTACTTCCGCTAGAAATCTACGCGAAGGAAGCGAAAAGTCGCTTCCGCGCAAAACGCACCACCGCCGCCGAAATCGTCGCCGTTGTCGCAAAACAGTTTCGCCTCACTAGCTTCGTCATCGCAGAGGATTTTCCCGCCGGCATCGCCAACCGCCTCACCCGCCTCGGCCTAAAAATACAGATCGCCGACGGCCCGATTTTCCCTCAACGCGAAATCAAAACCGCCGCCGAAGCCGCCGCTATCCGCGAAGGCAACCGATGCAGCGCGCTCGGAATTCTCGCTGCAGAAACCATGCTCCGCGCGAGCAAAATAAAAAACGGCCAACTCTTCCATCGCGGAACCCCGCTCACCTCCGAACGCCTCAAAATCGCCATCGAAATCGCCTGCCTCGAAGCAGGATCGGTTTCGCTTGATACCATCGCCGCTGGCGGCGACCAAGCCTGCGATCCGCATGAACGCGGCCACGGGCCACTCCGCGCCAACGAACTCATCATTGTCGACGTTTTTCCTCGGGTGAACGCTTCTGGCTATCACGGCGATATGACCCGGACCTTTCTCAAGGGACGCGCCAGTGACGCTCAACGTGCCCTCGTCGCCGCCGTGCGCGACGCTCAACTCGCCGCACTCAAAAAAATCCGAGCCGGCGCCAACGGTCACGATGCCCATCAAGCCGTATGCGACGTCTTCGCTCGCCGCGGCTACGAAACAAAACACACCGCCAAAGGCTCCGTCGGATTTTTCCACGGTACAGGCCATGGACTTGGTCTCGCCGTACACGAGGCACCCCGTGTCAGCACGGTCGATTACCAACTAAAAAAAGGCTCGGTCGTCACGGTCGAGCCTGGCCTTTATTATCCCGGCCTTGGCGGATGCCGTATCGAAGATGTTGTTCAAGTCACCGAAGGACGTCCGAAAATGCTTTCCGACTGCCACTACAATTGGGAAATTAAATAACCGATGATCACCGTCACCGCCGCCAAAGATCTCCTGCAGAAAATTTCCCGCCTCCGCATACTCGTGATTGGCGATGTCATGCTCGACCACTACATTTGGGGTGACGCCACGCGCATTTCGCCCGAAGCGCCCGTGCCTGTCGTCGATATTGCTCGCGACAGTTTCACCGCTGGCGGCGCCGCCAACGTCGCTCTCAACATCGCCTCGCTCGGCGCAAAATGCACCGTCGCAGGCTTCTTTGCTAAGGACGAAGCTGGAGCCAAGTTATCAAAAATTCTCGGCGAAAAGAAAATCTCAACGATCGCCACGCCTGGCACCGGAGCGACCATCGTTAAAACCCGCGTGCTCGTGCAGCACCAACAACTTTGCCGCCTCGATCGCGAGGCAGGCCCTTCTGCCTACCGCATCGCTCCCGACAAAATCGAAGCACTCTTCAGCAAAGCGATTCAGGAATGTGACGCCGTAGTTTTTTCCGATTACGCCAAAGGTATTCTAACCGACGAGCTGGTCGAACGTGTCAGCAAGCTTGCCCGCGAGGCCGGTAAACTGATCGCTCTCGACCCAAAGCCCAAGCGCAAGCTCCACTTCCACGACCTCGACCTTATCACGCCCAATCGTCGCGAAGCTCTCCAGCTTGCCGGGATCGAGCCCGAGCCGCACACACCGTTCCCCGCCGAAGAAGTTTGTGCCCAGCTCTACAAGCTTTACGGCACACACAATCTCGTCATCACGCTAAGCGAAGACGGCATGCTCCTCTCGACCGAAGGCAAAATCAGTCAAACGATTCCCACCGCCGCTCGCGAAGTTTTCGATGTTTCAGGCGCTGGCGATACCGCACTCGCGTCTCTAGTATTGGCTCTTACCGCAGGTTCGGATCTAGAAACTGCTGCGCTTTTTGCTAACGCCGCCTCCGGTGTTGTCGTCGGCAAACTCGGCACTGCGACGGTTACGCCCGCCGAACTCCTCGCGTACATCGAATAATCCTCACGCAAAGAGGCGAAACATGTCTAAGGCCCTTTTCATCGATCGCGATGACACGCTCATCGTCGACAAAGTTTATCTTTCAGATCCCGCCGGCGTTGAAATCATCCCCGGCGTGCCCGAGGGCCTGCGCCGCGCACGCGATCTCGGCTATAAACTTTTTCTTTTCACCAACCAATCTGGCATCGGCCGCGGTTATTATACAGTCGAAGACGCGCACCGCGTGAATGCCCGCATGGAGGAACTCATCGGCCTACCGCGCCCGCTTTTCATCGAAATCGGCATCGCCCCTGAAGCTCCCGACCAGCCTTCGCTTTATCGCAAACCTTCGCCGCGCTTCATTCTCGAAATGATTGCCAAGCATCAGCTCGATCCCGCGCAGTGTATTATGGTTGGTGATCGCGAGTCCGACATCGAATCCGGCCTCAACGCAAAAATCCGCTGCGCCGCGCTTTGTACTGCCAAAGTAACCGCAGAAAAATGGCGCGCCCTCGCCTACCCGGGCGTACCGGTTTACCCGACGTTTGCCGAATTCGCAAAAACCCTGACGTAAGTCGGAATTGAGAAACTCAGGAAGGCCGAAAAAACGCGGCTCCCTAGCGGCCGATACGTAAGGAAGTTCATCTCTCGCAAAAATTGCGTTCCTGACCTAATCTTTCCGCGAAAACCAAAACGCAGGAAGAGCACCGAATCACAAATCGTAAGGCTTAACTTCCGATTCCGTTCCAGCTTTCCTGAGTTCCCTAAAATCTCCATCGCCACACACCCATGCCTGAACTCGCCGAAGTTGAGTTTTTTCGGAAACGCTGGGATCCAGGGCTGAAAAAGAAAATCGACGACGTCCTCCTCCACCCGAGCGCTGCTGTCTTCCGCGGGTGCGATATCGCGTTGCTGAAACGGGAACTCATCGGAGCAACACTTCTCTCCTCAGAAGCTGCCGCCAAACAGATGCTGTTTCGTTTCAGCGGCGAGGCCTGGCTCGGTATTCACTTGGGCATGACTGGAGAACTCACCTTGCAGTCGGCAAACTATGAGCCCCGCAAGCCCGATCACCTCGTCCTTCGCCAGCGCGAGCACTCTCTCATATTTAGCGATCATCGTATGTTCGGTCGCGTTCAATTTTCAAACGGTTCGGATGCACCGGAGTGGTGGACGTCTATAGCTCCAGCCATTCTTTCCGACAAATTCACCGTCACGGCGATCGCTGAGTTTCTTCGGCGCCGCACCCGCGCACCGATCAAAGCCGTGCTGCTCATGCAGGAACGTTTTCCGGGTATCGGCAACTGGATGGCCGACGAAATCCTCTGGCGCGCCGCAATCCACCCTAAACAACTCGCCGGCTCGCTCACGCCGACACAGATCAAGGCATTACACAAAGAATGCCGCTGGGTCTGCCGTCAGGCGCTCAAGACGATCGGAGAAACCTTCGCCCACCCGCCCAAGAGTTGGTTATTTCCACACCGCTGGGAAAACGGCGGCCGTTGTCCCAAAACCGGCGCTGCTCTCATTCGCGAAGAAGTCGGCGGACGAACGACCTGCTGGTCACCCGCTAGACAAAAGCTAAATAGCTAAGTTTGCTAGAGTGCGGCGGCTGTTCTGCGCGCGACCGCTCAACGCCACCAAAAATCCTTAAGAAATTCCCATTGACGCCCGAAACGGCACCCCCTTTAACTTCGCCCCTTCGCAAATGGCACGGTAGCTCAGTTGGTAGAGCAGAGGACTGAAAATCCTTGTGTCACTGGTTCGATTCCGGTCCGTGCCACCATTTTAAGCCCCTTTTTAGCAGGGGCTTGTGCGCCAATAAAAAGGGAGCAGCTGTAAACCTGCTACGCCTTTGAGTATCGAGAGTGACAGATCTCAGTTGGGTTTCTTATCAGTAGCTACGATTCACAAGAGTAAGCGCCGACTAAAGACCGGTTTTCGATTCTGAATCCCAATTCGATCTTTCTATGCTCAGTATTTAACCGAGCAGCCGTAGGGTTCAGTGGATGCTTTTTCGACAGGCTTGCCGGCTTTTACTGATGCCAGTGCTAGGCTAACATAATTTGTTGCCTTGGCGATGTCAGCTGGGTCGGCTGAGCGAATGCTGTCAATCGCGCCATTGTATGCAAGTTTGCCGTCTGCGGTGATTATATACATGTGCGGCGTGGTCTTGGCGCCATAGAGGTGGCCCACTTTGCCTTCGTGATCTGTTAAATATGCAGTAGGGACGGCGTTGTGTTTCGCCAGGTAGGCCTTGAGCTGTGCATCGGAGTAGCCACCGCCTTCTTTGCCCGGAGCGCCTGAGTTGATCATGAGCCAGATCACGCCGTCAGCAGTGGCAGATTTTTGGAGTTTTGGAATATTGCCACTTTTGTCGTAATGCTTTTTCACGATCGGGCAGTCAGGATTATTCCATTCCAGAACGACGATCTTGCCCTTGTAGTCAGAGAGTTTCTGCGGTTTGCCGTCGAGGTCGGTCAAAGTGAAATCCGGAGCAGGCGCGCCGATTTCTACCGCGGCAAGGAGTCGTTGTGAAGTAAAGGCCGTCAGCGCAGCCACGAGAGTAAGTGCAAAGCGAAGGTAGTTTTTCATGGTGGTAAAGAAGACGACACTGCTAGCCAAATGTTGCCTTTTCGCCAGTGGCTGAGGCGTTTTGACCGGGTCAGGCGCAGCTTTCACATTGCTGGCAAAAGTCTTGAGCTCATATGCTGAGCGCGTGATCGGCTTGATCGCAGACTTCTTCCGCTTCAACTGGGCGTTGTTTTACTGGAACGTTCGCAAGACGTTTTTCCGCGCGCGCAGAAGAAGTGGCGTCTCTTGCCCCTGTCAGAATCCCAGCGATTCCGGTCGCGCGATGGAAACGGGCTGTGACGCCGCGATCTCATGGAAAAAGCCAACGCGTTTCCGGCATGTCTGCCCGCTGTTGAAATGCGACGCGACAGGACGGTTGGTCTGTGCTTCGCCAGCTCAAGAAGTGCGTCCTTTTTGGGGACGCGCAGCGCTTTATTATACATGCGGCTTACTCGCGTTTTTCCTTTGCGGCGCTGTTTCTTTTTTTGTCGTGCAACGTGCTCTCGGAAAACCGTTGAGTCTGCGTCAAGTCGTCTGGCCACCCGCATGGAAGGAGTATCCGCAGGTCCAGAGTCGATATTTTTTTGAAAAAGCGCGGGCCGCCATCGCCAATAAGGCGATAAATGACGCGGTCGCCGATCTATCGGTCGCGTATCAACTGGATCCGAAAAACTACGTCGCCGGCTTCACCCTCGCGCAGATTTGTCAGATTGGCCAACCGGAGCTGGCTGAGCGTATCTACGGGCAATTGGTTCGGGATCATCTTGCGCAACGATCGGCAACGCTGGTCGCCTGGTATCAGGCTCTGCTCACCAGAGGGGATTTTAAGGCCATTCGTTTACTCGCAGCAGAAGCCTTGAAATCCGACGATCCGGCCCGCGCGAGTTCGTGGCTTCATACGCTGGTTTTTGCGCAACGCCGCGATCCCAGTGCAGAGACGTTAAAACGCCTCATAGCCGATCCACTGTTGCCACCACAAGCGCGCACAATATTGGAACTAGAGCTACGCGCCCAAGATTCGCCCTCGGATGAAGTCCGAACCACTTTGCTACGACAGGAACTAGCCGATACGTATCCGTATTTCGATTACTATCGAGTGCAACGTCTGATCGAACTGGGTTACCCCGAAGACGCTCTTGGTTTAATGGGCAATTCTGGGGCGCGTCTCGGTAGCACCGATCGCCGTGCGCTCTGGTTAGATGCCCATGCCACGATGGGCTGGACCGATGCTGCTCGGCGCGAAGTAGCGGCAATGCTGGGAAGTTCACCAGATCAGCAGATGCTCGTGTCGCTTTGCGCGCATCTCATCAGACATCCCGATCACACTTTGAGCGAAAACCTTTTCGCCCGCTTGCGGCAAATTCCCCTGCCCTCGGTCGAAGCCAACTACGGCACGTTCATCGCACTGATGTGTGCAGCCGGCGTGAACGACGATCAAACAGCACTGCGCGAAATGGCTGCCACGGTTCGTCTGATTGCCGGCAACCGCTTCCGTTCTCTCGATGACGTGGTGATGTTTTTCCGCGCGCAGGACGAAAAAGCGCGCATCGAAACCCATCTGCCCGCGCTGCAACCCCAACCGATTGAAATTACCTACGCATTGCTGCAACATTTCCATCGCACCACTTTTGTTCGTCCCAAATAATAACTCACTTTGAGCATCGAACCCGCAAAGCCTCAGCTTGCCGACCGTCAAACGTCCTCCGCGGCGTTTGCGAGCCTTGGAACATTGAACTGGTTTAATGCGGTGCTTTCACTCGTGCTGGTGGCGGGGCTTACGCTTTATTTGTGGCCGCAATGGCAGCACAATCCCGATTTATCGCATGGTTGGTTCACACCGTTGGTTTTTGTTTTGCTCATTCACGAAGCCAGAACGCGTGCCACGCAACGATTTCTGCCCAAGACAAAGCTTGGCTTAAGTGCGATCGTGATTTGTTTGCTCAGCGGATTGCTTCTGCTGGCCGCAGGCGGACTCTATATGGCAGCGCTCGAATGGACGCATGCACTAGTCGCGGTGATGTTGACCGCCGGGCTCTGCGCTTTGTTGATGGCCGCATGGATCGCGGTTGCGGCAAAAGACGTGCGTCTGGTCCCCTTCAACTGGGCGGCTGGTGTGGCGATTTTTCTCTGGCTGCTCAGCACGCCATTGCCGCCTGGTACGTATGCCACGCTCACTCAGACGTTACAGACCGGAGTCACACGCGTGGTATTGGGGCTTTTGCATTTTCTAGGCATCGCCGCGGTGCGGCACGGAAACATTATTCAACTCACCACGGTTTCAGTCGGTGTGGAGGAAGCCTGTAGCGGCGTGCGCAGCTTACTCTCGTGCGTGTACGCAGGATTTTTCTTCTCGGCCGCACTGGTTAAACGTCCTTGGTCGCGCGTGCTGATCGTCACACTAGCCGCGCCCCTTGCAATCGTGATGAATATCGTGCGTTCGTTCACGTTGACACTGCTCGCGCACAAAGGTGTCGATATCAGCGGTGCGTGGCACGACATAACAGGATTCGCCATTCTCGGCGTCACCGCAGCGCTTCTTGCCGGAATTGCCGTAGCACTGGAACATCGTTCGGCCGGTGTATTGGGAAAACCGCGACAAGCAATCGCGCCTTCGCTCTCGAGTGCCGCTGAGACGAGCCACCGGCCTCAATGGCTCGTGGCAGGCGGTCTGACGCTAGCAGTAATCGTAGTCACACTTTTCATTCTCAACACGCGCCCGGCCGATAATCTGGGACGCACACCGCCTAGTCTGGCCGCGATCTTGCCGGCAAAATTCGAAAACTGGGAAGCGATACCGAGCAACGAGCTTTTTCAATTTTCCGCCCAACTACAAACTACCTACTTGGCCCAAACCACTTATAACCGGAAAACTCCCCATGCAGCAGACCCACTGGAGATCACGGTTTATCTCGCATACTGGCCGGTTGGCCAAGCGCCGGTCAGCCTGGTAGCGTCGCACACACCCGACGCTTGTTGGCCCGGTTCGGGCTGGGCGGTAAAGCCCCAGAACCAACCGCGCAGCCCGTTGACTCTCCCTGGCCGCGTACTCGACGACGCGGAATTCCGGATTTTTGCGCAGCAAGGTTTTACCCAATACGTTTGGTACTGGCATATTTATGACGGTCGGGTAATTCACCTGGAGGGCGTGCGTTCACCGCGTCAACTTTTGTTGCTGGCGTTGCGCTACGGATTCCGCCGTAATGGCGACCAGTTGTTTGTGCGCGTTTCCAGCAACCAGCCGTGGGAGAAGATCTCGTCGGAGCCCTTGTTGCAGGAAATCTTTGCACGGTTGGCTCCTTTTGGTCTTTAATCCGTCATGCTTTTCCGTCTCAC
>Ga0302321_100000679_pt1 | contig 29637 bp, 28 predicted proteins | sample Fen_T0_1_FD_202505 | JGI IMG/M metagenome (GOLD analysis project Ga0302321, IMG submission 202505) | Peat permafrost microbial communities from Stordalen Mire near Abisko, Sweden - Fen_T0_1 | ecosystem: Environmental > Terrestrial > Soil > Wetlands > Permafrost | place: Sweden: Abisko... | reverse complement strand
AAGACACGGCGGGCGACTGGACGGAGCGTGAAAGTTCGCTCCCGCTGTTGGAAGGGACGGGAGGTAAATAGTGATGCGTAACGACAGCAACCACCACAACTCGCGAACGGTCGCCGGCCGGCTTGGCCGCTGGCTCGCTTGCACCTTGGCGCTCGCCGTCGTCGGCACCGCGTTCGCGCAGAACGCTACCAAGAACATCCTCGAATCGGTAAAGGCCTCTACCCAACAAGGCGGCGGCGTCGTCGTCCGGCTCAATTTCAAGGAAGCGCTAACGGCCATCCCGTCCGGATTCACCGTAACCAATCCTTCGCGTATCGCCATCGACCTGCCCAACGTCGCCAACGGCCTTGGACGCGGTAGCGTCGACATCGGCGAAGGCGACGTGCGCTCTCTCAGTATCGTGGAAGTATCCAATCGCTCGCGCGTGGTGTTGAACCTGGCGCGGAGCCTGAGTTTTTCGTCCGCACTGGAGGGCAACTCGCTGGTACTGACGATCGACGCGACGCCGGTCTCGGTCGGCAAGGAAAACGTGCAGGTCACCAAGTTCGCGGAGGCACCGCCGGCGACCTCTGTCAACAAGAACAGCGTGCGCGACGTCGACTTCCGGCGCGGCGCCAACGGCGAAGGCAAAATCATCGTCGACCTGTCTTCCGCCACGATCGGCATCGACATCCGTCAACAGGGTAAGTCGGTGGTCGTGGACTTCGTCAATACGGCGATGCCGCGCGCCCTGATACGCCGCCTCGACGTGCTCGACTTCGGCACCCCGGTCCGCACCGTCGATGTGCTGGAACAAGGCGCCAATTCCCGCATCGTGATCGAACCCAAGGGCTTGTGGGAATATTCCGCCTACCAGACCGACAACAAGTTCGTCATCGACGTGAAGCCGGTCAAGGAAGACCCGAACAAGCTGGTACAAGGGGTTACCTACAACGGCGAGAAACTCACCCTCAACTTCCAGAGCGTGGAAGTGCGGTCGCTGTTGCAGGTGATCGCCGATTTCACCGGCCTCAATATCATTACCAGCGATACGGTCGGCGGCAATCTCACGTTGCGCCTCAAAGACGTGCCCTGGGACCAGGCGCTCGACATCATTCTGGATGCCAAGGGCCTCGGCAAGCGCAAGTCGGGCAATGTGGTGCGCATCGCGCCGCTGGACGAAATCGCCATCAAGGAAAAGCTGCTGCTGGAAACGCAGCAACAGATCACCGAACTGGAACCACTGCGCCAGGAGACCTTCGAACTTTCCTACGCCAAGGCTGCCGAGGTGAAGGCCATCCTGACCGACAAGGACCAGAAGCTGCTCTCCAAGCGCGGCAGCGCGACGGTGGACGCACGCACCAACCAGCTGTTCGTGCAGGATGTGCCGAGCCGCCTGGAAGACGTGCGGAGAATGATCAGCCAGCTCGACATCCCGGTTCGCCAGGTGTTGATCGAAGCGCGCATCGTCGTGGCGGACGACACCTGGAGCCGCGATATCGGCGCCAAGTTCAACTTCGCCGCGGGTGCGTCGATCGGCAACCGCAACGTCGGCATAGGCAGCACCATCGATGGCGCGCACAAGATCGCAGGTGGCGCCTCGCCGACCAGCGCGGACACGCCGGTCAGCGTGAGCCTGCCGGCAGCGGGCGGCGGTTCCATCGGTGTGCAGATCCTGAATACGGTCAACAACAACCTGATCGAACTGGAATTGTCGGCGCTGGAAGCCAATGGCCGCGGCAAGGTGGTATCGAATCCGCGCATCGTCGCACCGGACAAGAAGAAGGCGACCATCACGCAGGGCACCAAGATTCCGTACGGCACCCAGGCATCGAGCGGCGGCGTCACGGTTTCGTTCATCGAGGCAGTGTTGTCGCTATCCGTCACGCCGCAAATCTCGCCGGACGACAAGATCATCATGGACGTGGAAATCAAGAAGGACTCCATCGGCGTGGTGTTCTCCGGCGTGCCATCGATCGACACCAAGACGCTCAACACCCAGGTGGTGGTCGATAACGGCGACACCGCCGTGCTGGGCGGGATTTACGAGCAGTCGGTGCGCACCGACGAGACCAAAGTCCCGTTCCTTGGCGACATTCCCTTTGTCGGCAACTTTTTCAAGCGCACGACCCGCAGCGACAACAAGACCGAACTTCTGATATTCATCACGCCACGCATCCAGAAATCGCAGCTGGCAGTCCACTAGGTGCGCGCGGGTCCCTTGCCGACATAACGATAAACCCACAACTAACCACTCGGGGCGCACTGCGCCCCGTTTTGTTTTACTGTACGGAAAGCCTCGCCCTTGCCGCGTGGCGAACCAGGCAGACGTCATGACCGTGGTACACAATATTTTCCTGGTGGGCATGCCGGGCGCCGGAAAAAGCACCGTCGGCAAGGCGTTGGCGCGCCGGTGCGGCCTGCGATTCCTCGATTGCGACCATGAAATCGAGCGACGCACCGGTGTTTCCATCGCAACCATTTTCGAAATCGAGGGCGAAGCGGGTTTCCGCGAGCGAGAGGCGCAGTTGATCGCCGAGGTATGCACCGGCAGCGGCCTGGTGCTCGCCACCGGCGGGGGCGTCATCCTGCGCGAGGACAATCGCCGCACCTTGCGCGAGCACGGTTTGGTCGTCGTCCTGCAGGCCCGCCTCACCGACCTGGTGACGCGCACACGCCGCGACACCAAGCGGCCGCTATTGCAAGGCGATGACCCGGTCGGCAAACTGCGCGCGTTGATGGAAACCCGCGAGCCGCTATATCATCAGGCAGCCCACCTGGTATTCGATGCCGCCACCCACCATGCCGGCCGCATGGCCGACCTGATCATCGAACGCATGGCGGAGCAAGGCTACACGTTGGCACCCCCTCCCACCCTAGGTACCTCATGAATACGCCGCACCCTGTCGTTGAGCTGACCGTCGCACTCGGCGACCGCAGCTATCCGATCGTCATTGGCCCCGGCCTGCTTGCCGACACGGCACGCCTCGTCCGGCACCTGCCGCAAACGCGCGTGGCGCTGATCACCAATGTCACCCTGTGGCCGTTGTTTGGGGACGCGCTGGCCAGTCGCCTCGAAGAAAGCGGCATTACGGTGATACCGGTACGCCTGCCGGATGGCGAGGAATTCAAGGACTGGCCGGCGCTCAATTACCTGTTCGATGCGCTGCTGGAGCATTCCTGCGATCGCAAGACGACCCTGGTGGCGCTCGGTGGCGGGGTGATCGGCGACATCGCAGGCTTCGCCGCGGCCACCTACCAACGCGGCGTGCCATATATCCAGATCCCGACCACGCTGCTTGCCCAGGTTGATTCTTCGGTCGGCGGCAAAACCGCCATCAATCACGCGCGCGGCAAAAACATGATCGGCGCCTTCCACCAGCCGCGGCTGGTGCTGGCCGATACCGATGTTTTGCTGTCGCTACCGAAACGGGAATTTGCCGCCGGTGTGGCCGAGATCGTCAAGTATGGTATTGGCCTCGATGCCGGCTTCTTTGCCTGGCTGGAATCGAATCTCGACGGATTGCTGGCCCGTGAGACCGGGGCACTCACCGAAGCGATCCGGCGTTCCTGCGAAATCAAGGCGCGCATCGTTGCGGCCGACGAACGCGAGACCGCCGCCGCCGGCGGACGGGTGTTGCTCAACCTCGGCCACACCTTCGGCCATGCCATCGAGACCGCACTGGGTTACGGCGCCTGGCTGCACGGTGAGGCGGTTGGCTGCGGCATGATGCTGGCCGCGCGCCTTTCGCGCGAACTCGGCATGCTGGCGGAAGACGATGCACGCCGCATCCTGGCGCTGCTGGACAGAACCGGCCTGCCGGTGACGATGCCGGATATCGCCGTGGACGAGATGCTCGAACACATGGGCCGGGACAAAAAGAACGACGCCGGCGTGATGCGCCTGATCCTGCTGCGCGGCATCGGCCAATCGCATGTGGAAAGCGGCGTCGGCGCCGAACGCATCGGCGCGTTTCTGGCCGGGCTGCCCAAGGCCGCCGCTACGGTCGGCTGAGCCGCTTCAGAAATACCGCCATTTCCCTGGCCGCCTGTTTGTCGCCGTGGCCTTCGGCTGCGGCGATGCCTTGTGCGTATGCCTGCCGCGCCTCGTCGTCGCGCTGGAGGCCGGCGAGCGCCTTGCCGAGCAGTTTCCACGCCGCCGAGTAACCGGGATCGAGCCGAACCGCCGCTTGCAGATGCTCGACTGCGCGTGCTGCCTCGCCTGCCTTGGCGTACTCGTTGCCCAGCGAAAAGCGCAACAGTGCCGAGTCCTTGCCGGCTGCCAGCATCTTTTCGAAATTTTCAATCAGGGCCAAGGCTCACTCCTCACCACGGCAAACGCAGTGCGCTATTATCGCTTTCCCGGCGGCCCAACGCAGGCCACGACCTAGACAAGGGGAACATCATGCTGCGCATTCACCGATTTCTACTCGCCCTGCTGGCCTGCTGCACCGGCGTAGCCACGGCAGCCGACAAGCCGCGCGACATCAGCATTGGCCTGCAGGCGGCGATTACCTCGATCGACCCGCACTATCACAACCTCACGCCCAACAACGGCCTGTCGCTGCACATTTTCGAGCCGCTGGTGATGTACGACCCCAACGGCAAACTGGTCCCCGCCCTGGCCACCTCGTGGAAGCCGCTGGACGATCTCACCTGGGAATTCAAGCTGCGCAAGAACGTACACTTTCACGACGGTTCGTTGTTCACCGCGGAAGACGTCGTTTTCACGCTGAAACGCGTGCCCAACGTTCCCAATAGCCCGTCGTCGATGGCAACCTTCACCAAGCCGATCGTCGATGTGAAGGTGGTCGACCCCTACACCCTGATCCTGAAGACGGCCAGCCCGCACGTGTTGCTGCCTTCCGACCTCTCGCAGGTACGCATCGTTTCGCATATCGCCGGCGAAAAAGCCACCACCGAGGACTACAATTCCGGCAAGGCCGCGATCGGCACCGGTCCGTATAAATTCGTCGAATACATTCCCAACCAGCGCGTGGCGCTGAAGGCCAATTACGGCCATTGGGCCGGCGAACAGCCCTGGGAAAAGATCACTTTCAAGATGCTGACCACGCCGGCTGCGCGAGTGGCAGCGTTGTTGTCGAACGACGTGCAGATGATCGAGACGGTGCCGACCGCGGACATCGCCAAGCTGGCGGCCGACGCGCGCCTGACCCTGGTCGACAAAGTGACCAACCGCATCATCTACGTGCACCTGAACCAAAGCACCGAGAAGTCGCCGCCGTTCGTCACCGCCAAGGACGGCAAGCCGCTCGACAAGAACCCGTTCCGCGACGTGCGCGTACGCCGCGCCCTGTCGATGGCGATCAACCGCGAGGCGATCGCCGACCGCGTGATGGAAAAGAAGGCGGTGCCGGCCGCGCAATTGCTCGCCGACAGTTTCTTCGGTACCAGCAAGAAGCTGAGGCCGACCGCCTACGACCCCGAAGGCGCCAAGAAGCTGCTGGCCGAGGCCGGGTACCCGAACGGCTTCGCCATGACCATCCACGGCCCCAACAACCGCTACATCAACGACGACAAGATCGCGCAGGCGATCGCGCAGATGTATACCAAGATCGGCCTCGACGTAAAGGTCGAGACGATGCCGTCGAGCGTCTATTTCACGCGCGCCAGCAAGCTAGAATTCGGCTATATGCTGCTCGGTTGGGGCACCGAATCGAACGAACAGGGCTCGGGACTGCGTTCGCTGCTCGCGACCTATGACCCCGCCAAGGGCATGGGCGTCACCAATCGCGGCCGTTATTCCAACCCGGCGTTCGATAAACTGTTGACCGATGCGCTCGCCACCATGGACGAAAAAAAGCGCGACGGCATGATCCAGCGCGCGGCCGAAATGGCGATGAACGACGTGGGTCTCATCCCGATTCACTATGAACTCTCCACTTGGGCCACCACCAAGGCCATGAAATACCGCGCCCGGGTCGACCAGTACACGCTGGCGATGGACCTGAAGCCGGCGCCCTGAAACCTGCTGGCCTTGCCGTAACGCAAGTTGCGGGAAGGCCGCGCGAAACGATTACCATAGTCGGGTTCCGAACCAGGACCCCGCGAGGCGGGTGGTACGGCCAGAACGCATGCCGGTACTTCGCCCGTTTCCGATCGATGTTCACCTCGATTTCTTCCCAATGCTGACCCGATGTTGACCTACACCCTGCGCCGTCTGACCCAATCCGGCTTTGTGCTGCTGGTGATGTCGCTGCTCGTCTTCCTCGGTGTATTCGCCGTCGGCAATCCGATCGAACTGCTGGTCAATCCGCAGGCGGATGAAGCCGAGCGGCTGCGCGCCACGGTGGCCCTCGGCCTCGACAAGCCGCTCGTCGAGCAATACCTGGTGTTCCTGAAGGGAGCGGTCACCGGGGACCTGGGCCGCTCGTTCGTTTACGGCGTACCCGCGCTGGAACTGATCCTGTCGCGATTGCCGGCGACCATCGAACTCGCCATGGTGGCGATGGTGATGGCGGTGGCGATCGGCATTCCGCTCGGCCTCGTCGCCGGTTTGAGGCCGGACTCGTTCATAGGCCGCGCCATCATGGCCGTGTCCATCATCGGCTTTTCCCTGCCGACCTTCTGGGTGGCGCTGGTGCTGATCATGTATTTCTCGGTGCACCTGGGGTGGCTGCCTTCCAACGGCCGCGGCGAAACAATCAACCTGTTCGGCATTCCGGTCAGCTTTCTCACTCTCGATGGGCTCGCGCACCTCTTTATGCCGGCGCTCAACCTGGCCCTGTTCCGGCTATCGCTGCTGATCCGCCTGACCCGCGCGCAGGCGCGCGAGGCGATGTTGCAGGACTACGTGAAATTCGCGCGCGCCAAGGGCCTATCCAACCTGCGCGTAATCGGCGTGCATGTGCTGAAGAACATCATGATCCCGATCGTCACCGTGATCGGCCTCGAGTTCGGCTCGGTGATCGCCTTTGCCATCGTCACCGAATCGATCTTCGCCTGGCCCGGCACCGGCAAGTTGCTGATCGATTCGATCAACCAGCTCGACCGGCCGGTGATCGTGGCGTACCTGATGGTAATCGTGTCGCTGTTCATCCTGATCAATTTCGCGGTGGACGTCGTCTATTCCCTGCTTGACCCGCGCGTGCGGCTCGGCGGACAGTCAAGTGGAGGCCATTGAATGACTGCCGTCGCATATCCTTCTTTCGCCAGACGGTATTTCGGCATGCTGATCGACGTCCTGACAATGCTGTTCATCGTCGGCGCCATCATCAAATCCGGCTGGATCATCGTCGATCTCAATTCGGGCTTTTTGCTATTCGTGCTGTTGGCAGCGACTTATGATCCGCTGCTCACGATATACGGCGCAACACTCGGACAATTCTTGATGCGGTTTCGCATGCGCAACCGGTCGGACGGCAGGCGAATCTCGATCTTGCACGGCTACCTTCGCTTTGCGATCAAGTCCACGTTGGGCGCATTGTCGTTGGTGACGGTCGCCACGCGCAAAGACCGTCGGGCTCTACACGATATGGCAGCCGAGACGATCGCGCTCAACGCAGGTGACGCCGCAATTCACGCGTCTGTTCCACGATGAATCTGGAAGAAACTCCGCTACGCCGCTTCTGCGGCGAGTTCGCCGAGTCGAAGCTTGCCCTTCTGGGCTTGGCCATGCTGGTATTAATCGTCTTCATCGCCTTGACTGCATCATGGATTTCGCCGCAAAACCCGTACGACCTGGCGCAGCTCGACGTAATGGACGGCAAGCTGCCGCCGGGCGCCCTATCCGCTGCCGGCAAGACCTACCTGCTCGGTACCGACGACCAGGGGCGCGACATGCTGTCCGGCATCTTTTACGGGCTGCGCATTTCCCTTGGGGTGGGGGTGGCCAGCACCGTCGCTGCCGTCGCGATCGGCCTGCTGTTCGGTCTGCTGGCGGCCTTCTTCGGTGGCTGGGTCGATGCGCTGATCATGCGCGTGGTCGATATCCAGCTTTCGTTCCCGGCCATCCTGCTGGCGCTGATCCTGCTCGCCGTATTCGGCCAGGGTATCGACAAGGTGATCGTGGCGCTCATCACCGTGCAATGGGCCTACTACGCGCGTACCGTGCGCGCGTCCGCCATGATCGAAATGCAGAAGGAATACATCGAAGCGGCGCGGGTGCTGGCGCTATCAAAACCGCGCATCCTGTTCCGGCACCTGTTGCCCAACTGCCTGCCGCCGCTGATTGTGGTGGCGACGGTGCAAGTCGCACACGCGATTACGCTGGAATCGACGCTCTCGTTTCTCGGCCTGGGGCTGCCGATCACCGAACCCTCGCTGGGACTGTTGATTGCCAACGGCTTCAGTTACCTCATGAGCGGCAATTACTGGATCAGTTTTTATCCGGGCCTCGCGCTGGTGGCCACGGTCATGTCGATCAACCTGGTGGCGGACCAGCTGCGCGACGTGCTCAACCCGAGGCTGGGCAAATGACAGCGCAGGCAAATACGGTAATCAAAGTCGAGAAACTGCGCACGCATTTTTTCACCAAGGCCGGGGTGGTGAAAGCGGTGGACGATGTCTCCTTCGAGGTCGATCGCGGGCAGATTCTCGGCCTGGTCGGCGAATCCGGTTCCGGCAAATCGATGACCGGCTATTCGCTGATGGGGCTGGTCGATGCGCCCGGCCGCATCGTTTCGGGCCGCATCGTCCTCAACGGTGAAGACGTGACGCAACTGCCGCAGGATGCCTGGCGGCAATTGCGCGGCAACCGGGTGGCAATGATCTTCCAGGACCCGATGATGACGCTGAACCCGGTGCTGCGCGTCGACACGCAAATGATCGAGGCGATCCAGGCACACGACAAGGTGAGCGCTTCGGCGGCACGCGAGCGCTGCCGGGCGACCCTGGTACAGGTGGGCATCGCCGCACCCGACGAGCGCCTTCTGGCCTATCCGCACCAGTTCTCCGGCGGCATGCGCCAGCGCATCGCCATCGCCATCGCTCTGCTCAACCGGCCCGACCTCATCATCGCCGACGAGCCGACCACGGCCCTGGATGTGACCATCCAGGGACAGATCCTGTTCGAAATGCAAAAGCTCTGCCGCGAGTCGGGTACCGCGCTGATCTGGATCACCCACGACCTCTCGGTGGTGGCGGGCCTTGCCGACCAGGTGGCGGTGATGTATGCGGGCAAGATCGTCGAGCGCGGCGGCACCGACCAGATCCTCGACCAGCCGCGCCATCCCTACACGCGCGGACTGATCGACTCGGTGCCGGGGCGCAATCGCAAGGGCTCCCCACTGAAGCAGATTCCCGGCATGACCCCGTCGCTCTTGAGCCTTGGCGCCGGCTGTGCGTTCCGTGATCGCTGCATGCGCGGCGACGCGCAGTGCGCGACCATGCCGGACATGTCGTCCAATCCCGGACAACACCAACTGCGCTGCCATCACCCCTACCCGGCATGACTACACCGCTGATCGAACTTCGCCGGATTTCCAAGCGTTTCGAGAAAAATCTCGACGCCGCCGGAAAACTCGCGCGCGCACTGGGCGCCGATGTGCGCGAGGAAGTGGTGCACGCGGTCGATGCCGCCGACCTCGTCGTGCATGAGGGCGAGGTGCTGGGGCTGGTCGGCGAATCGGGCTGCGGCAAGTCGACACTCGGCCGCATGGTAGTGGGGTTGCTGGAACCCTCCGCCGGAGAGAAATGGTGGCGCGGGCGCGAAGTGTCCACGCTTTCGGCAGCCGAGCGGCGACGGATGCAACTCGAGGGCCAGATGATTTTCCAGGACCCCTACGCGTCGCTCAATCCGCGCATGCGCCTCGACGACATCATCGGCGAAGCGGCGGTCGTGCATGGACTGGTGGATCGAGCCGGCAAGGCCGACTACGTGGCCGGGCTGATGCGCAAGGTCGGGCTCGATCCCTCGCTGCTGCGGCGGTTTCCGCACCAGCTGTCCGGCGGCCAGCGCGCCCGCGTCGGCATCGCCCGCGCGCTGGCGGTGCAACCGCGTTTCCTGGTGTGCGATGAGGCGGTGGCGGCGCTGGACGTTTCGATCCAGGCGCAGGTGTTGAACCTGTTTATCGAGTTGCGCGAGCAGATGGGGCTCACTTACCTGTTCATCAGCCACGATCTGGGCGTGGTGCGGCATTTGTCCGACCGGGTCGCCATCATGTACCTGGGCCGCATCGTCGAATCGGGCCCCACCGAAGAGATTTTTTCACAACCCAACCATCCCTACACCAAGGCCTTGTTGAAGGAAGTGCCATCGCTGGAGGTTCGCAAGAAGGACTTTGTCGCGGTGCAGGGCGAAATTCCTTCACCCCTGGCCCCGCCTGCCGGCTGTCACTTTCATCCGCGCTGCCCGCAGGCAATGGAACGCTGCAAGAGCCTGCCGCCGGTCATGAAAGCGATCGGTGCAATGCGGTATGCTGCCTGTCATCTCAACGATCCCGCATAGCCGCCATGTCGAGCCCTTTTGTTCCCGTATCGTTCCATCCGTCTGCAACCGCACACGATCGCGAAGTGCCGCTGGTGCTCGATTCCCCGCACAGCGGCACCTTCTATCCGGCCGATTTCCGCACGGTGGTGCCGATGGCCGCACTGCGCATGGCCGAGGACACGCATATCGAGAAGTTGTACGCGCGCGCACCCGGCCTGGGCGCCACCTTGATTGCGGCGGAATTTCCGCGCAGCTATATCGACCCCAACCGGTCGTTGCTCGATATCGACCCGGCGCTATTGGATAAGCCGTGGCCGGGTCCGGTCAATGCCAGCAAGAAGACCGAAAAAGGTGTCGGCCTGATCTGGCGCAAGCTCGACAGCGGCGAGGACTTGTACGACCGCAAGCTGGGTGTGGCCGAGGTGCAGGCGCGCATCGGCACCTGCTACGCGCCCTATCACAAGGCGCTGCGCGACGCGCTCAACGCGGCGCACAAGCACTACGGGGCGGTCTGGCACCTAGACTGCCATTCGATGTCGGCTCTCTCCGGCCTGGCTGCGGAAGAGGGGCCAGGCATCGCCCGCGCCGACTTTGTACTGGGCGACCGCGACGGCACCACCTGCGCGCCCGAGTTCACCGCTTTCGTCGCCACCACGCTGCGCGGTTTCGGCTACGACGTGCGCATCAACGATCCGTACAAGGGTGTGGAACTGGTGCGCGCCTATTCCGATCCGGAAGGCAACCGGCATTCGCTGCAAATCGAGGTCAATCGCAAGTTGTACATGAATGAGGCGACGCGCGAGCCGAACGGCAACTTTGCGAAATTGCAGGACGATCTCACCCGCCTCGTCGAAGCGGTGGCCGACTACGTTCGCCAACACCTGCCCGGGCACGATCACCACCGCGATTGCGGCCACGACCACGGCCATCACCATGGGCACGAGCATGGCCATAAACACGAGCACGGGCACGACCACGGACACGGCCACGAGCACGACCACGGGCACGGGCACGGGCACGGGCACAAACATGACCACAAACACTAAAATTGAGCTGGTCGCACCCGATATCTCCGCGTATCGGTCGGGCAATCGCGGCATCGACTATGTGACCACTTTCGATTCCGGCCGCCCAGGGCCGCACGTGCTGGTCAATGCGGTGACCCACGGCAACGAGATTTGCGGCGCCATCGCCGTTGACCGCCTGTTCAAGATGAAGGTGCGTCCGACGCGCGGCAAACTCACGCTCGCTTTCGCCAACGTCGATGCCTTCCTGCGCTTCGATCCCGGGGCTCCGCACACGTCGCGCTTCGTCGACGAAGACTTCAATCGGGTGTGGACCGCCGCGACCCTGGACGGTGCACGCGATTCGACCGAATTGCGCCGCGCCCGCGCGATGCGCCCGTTGATCGACGAAGCCGATTATCTGCTCGACATTCATTCCATGCACGATCCGCACGGACCGGTGATGATCTGCGGCCCGCTCAACAAAGGCATTCGCTTCGCCCGCGAAATCGGCATTCCCGAATTCATAGTGAGCGACAAGGGTCACGCCAACGGCACCCGTATGCGCGACTACGGCGGCTTCGGCGATCCGGCTTCGCCCAAGAATGCCTTGCTGGTGGAGTGCGGCCAGCACTGGGAACACGCCGCCGCCGCAGTGGCCTGGCAAACGGTGTGGCGTTTCCTGCGCCAGCTCGACGTGGTGGATGCCGACCAGGCACGCGGCGAAATCGATGCAGCGGCGGCGCCCGCGCAGAAAGTGGTCGAGGTCACCGATGCCCTGATTGCCGAGACGGTCGACTACCGATTCGTAGCCGGCGCGGAGGGGCTGTCCATCATCGCGAAAAAAGGCGACCTGATCGCCCACGATGCCGGCAAGCCGGTAGTGGCGCCCTACGACAACTGCGTGCTGATCATGCCCAGCCTGCACCACGTCAAGGCCGGGCTGACGGCGGTACGCATCGGTCGCATCGTCGATTGAGCGCTGCGGGTGTGCCGGCGATCCGCCGCCTGACGGCCGCCGATGCGGAACGGTATTGGGCCACCCGCAACGCGGCGCTGGCCGCGCATCCGGATGCTTTTACCAGCACCCATGACGAAGGACTCGCGACTTCCCCGGCAAAGCTGGCCAAACGTTTCGGTGACGGCGGCGACGACAACTTCATGCTCGGCGCGTTTGCCGACGACGGAACCCTGCTGGGTTATATCGGCTTCGAGCGCGAAACGCGCGCGAAACTGCGCCACAAGGGAGCGATCATCAGCATGTTCGTCGCCTCGACGGCACGCGGGCAGGGCCTCGGCGCGCGCCTGCTCGACGAAGCCGTCGCGCAGGCGCGGCAGCTTGCCGGCCTCGAACAATTGTGGCTCAGCGTGACCCGCTCCAATGACAGCGCGCGGCAACTCTACCTGCGCGCGGGCTTTGTCTCGTACGGCGTCGAGCCGCACGCCATCAAGGATGGTGGACGCTACTTCGACAAGGAATTCATGGTGCTGCGCTTTGTTGCCGAGCCTTCTGCCACGCCTCGCGGGTCAGCCGGAACGAAATGAATTCGCGGGCGCCGGCTTCGTCGCGGTGTTGCATTTGCCGGTTGCCGTTACGCGTGAAGCGGGACTTTTCCAGCACCCGGTGAGACGCAATATTGTCGGCCAATGCAACGGCGGTCAGATCGGGCATGTGTAGCCAGTCGAAGGCAACCGCCGCGATGCATTGCACGGCCTCGGTGGCAAAACCCTTGCCCCAATAGCGTTTGCCGAGCCAGTAGCCGACCGACCCGAATAAAAACGGTTTCTTGCGCACCGAAATCGCGCCAATCAGCTCGCCCTTGGGCTTCCTGGTGATCGCAAAGACATATTCCTCGCCGCGGCCCGCCAGGTCGCGATGGGTGGCGATCCATTGCTCGGCAGCCTCAGCCGGGTAGGGATGCGGCATCAGCGCGAGCGTCTTGGCGACCTCCCAGTCATCGGCGAGTGCGCGCACGCGCGCCGCATCCTGCGGTGCAAACGGCCGCAGGGCGATGCGGCGGGTTTCGATCTGGAACATGGGCGGCTTCCGGGACGAATTGTGATTTTCAGGCTATGAAAAGCTTTGAACCACAGAGACACAGAGGACACAGAGAAAAACTGAATTTCTCAAGGATTTTCTCTGTGCCCTCCGTGTCGCTGTGTTGAAGCCTTTTTCGTTCCGAATATCGCACCAGCGCTCTGGAGAGAAAATTACGACGCCGATTCCTCGCCCTTGCCGGACGGGCGGATGCCGAGCTGCTTCAGCTTGCGGTACAAGTGGGTACGCTCCAGCCCGACCCGATCGGCCACGCGCGACATATTGCCCTGCTCGCGCTGGATGTGGTGCAGGAAATATTGGTACTCGAAGCGCTCGCGCGCCTCGCGCAGCGGCAGTTCGAAGGGGATGCCGGCGGCGGCCGGGCGCATCTCGATGTGATCGAGGCCGAATTCTCGCGCCACCCGCGCCACGTCGTCGGCGGTGATTTCGCTGCCGAGCGACGTCAGCGCCAGCGTTTTGACCGCGTTATGCAGCACCGGCAGATTGCCGGGCCAGTCGAGGTTGCGCAGCGCATTGAGCGCGCCGACGTTAAAGTGGCGCATCGGCGATTCGTTGGCTTCGACCATCTGCAGGAGGAAGGTGCTGGCCAGTTCGGGGATGTCCTCAGGATGCTCGCTGAGGCTGGGGATGCGCAACGTGACCCCCGACAACTGCGTCAGCAGCGCACCATCGAACTCGCCGCTTTCGACCAGCGGCACCAGTGCGCGTGCGCTGGAAGCCACCAGACGCACGTTGAATTTGTCGAGTTTGGACACCAGCTGCGCGAGGCCCTTCTGCTCGTTCTTGCCGAGCGTATCGACATTCTCGATGAACAGGACGCCATCGCGCGCCTCGGTCAGCGGTGCAAACGGATTCTGCGCGAGCCAGGTCTGCTCGGGCGGCGCCACCCAGGCGGTATTGCGCTGATGCACCATACGCGCGATCACTTCGAAGCCGCAGCCCGGTTCGCCGGTCAGCAACAGCGGCACTTTCAGCCGCCCGACCTGCTCCAGGCGCTGCTTCAACTCGGTGATGACGCGCGCCCGACCGAGGTGCTCGAAGGACAGACCCGGCTTGGGCAGCACGCGGCCACCCGCCAGTGCCTTGCCGACCGTCGCCATCAGGCGCGGCAGGCTGATCGGCTTTTCGAGGAAATCAAAGGCACCGATGCGGGTCGCCTCGATAGCCGATTCGATGGTGCCGTGCCCGGACATCATCACCACCGGCATGGTCAATTGGCCGGCGATCGCCCATTCCTTCAGCAGCGAGATACCGTCGGTATCGGGCATCCAGATGTCGAGCAGCACCAGGTCGGGCCGGGCCTCGCGGCGCATGGCGCGCGCGGTGGCCGCGTTCTCGGCCGCGCGCACGTTGTAGCCCTCGTCCTTGAGGATTTCGGAAAGCAATTCGCGAATTCCGATTTCGTCGTCGACGACCAATATGTTGTTTGCTGTCATGTTTGCCTCGGACATCTTACCCGGCTTGAACGCCGGACGGGTTACTGGATGAAATGGAGGATGGTTTGTCGCGCGCGCCGACCGGCAGCGTCGGATCGAAACTGCGCGTGAGTTCGATGGTGACGCGCGCGCCGTGTGGCTGTGCGTTCGCCACGGCAATGGTGCCGCGATGCTCGTCGATGATTTTCTTGACGATGGCGAGGCCCAGTCCGGTGCCGCGCGGCTTGGTGGTGACGTAGGGCTCGAAAATATGCGCGATCACGTCTTCGCGGATGCCGCTGCCGTTGTCTTCGATCACCAGCGCGGCGCCGGTTGCGGTCGTCTGCGTGCTCACCAGCAAACGCGGATGCTCGATGCCGATCAAGGCATCGAGCGCGTTCTGGATCAGGTTGTGCAGCACCTGCCGCAACAGGGCGGGGTCGGCGAACACCGGCGCCAGCCCTTCCTGCAATTGCAAATCGATCGCGACGTTCATCGATTCGTACAGGACCAGCACTTCGCGCACCAGCTCGTTGAGGTCGACATCGCTTGGCGCCAGGCGCGAGGCGCGCGAATAGAGACTGAAGTCATCGACCATGCCTTTCAGCGCGCCGACCTGGGCGACGATGGTTTGGGTCGCGCGCGCCAGGATGTCGCGCTCGGCCTCGGGCAACTTGCCGGACAGCTTCATCTGCAGGCGCTCGGCCGACAACTGAATCGGCGTGAGAGGATTCTTGATCTCGTGGGCGAGGCGCCGCGCCACTTCGCCCCAGGCGGCGTCGCGCTGCGCCTGGATGAGTCCGGTAATGTCGTCGAACACGATCACGTAGCCCGAATCGATGGTGGCGGGCAGCTTGGTGCCGCGCACCAGCAACGTACGGGGGCCGCCCTCGTTCTGATAGGCGAACTGCCGTTCCCAGGGCCGGTCGCGCTTGGGACCCAGCAAGGTGCCGATATCGGCGATCAGGGGTGCCAAGCTCGTCACCAGTTCCCCCCATTCGGAGAACTTGCGGCTGTGCACCGCCTGCGGATCGATGCCCAGCATCGCCTGCGCGCTGGCATTGATCGTTTTCACGTACAGCTGTTCGTCGAGTGTGACCACGCCCGAAGTGAGGCGGCCCAGGATCGATTCCAGGTAGGTGTTGGCGCTTTCCAGCTCGATCTGCTTTCTCGCCACCACGTCGGACGCCTCGGCCAGTTGCCGCGTCATGGTATTGAACGATTGCGTCAATACGCCGAACTCGTCGCGGCTCTTCACCGGGTTGAGTTTGGTGAAGTCGCCCTTGGCGATCGCGCGGGTCGATTCGGCCAACGCCGACAGCGGCGCCGACAGGCGATCCGACAGCAGGAACGACAGCGAGATCGCCGAGAACAGCGTCAGCAGCATCGCCAGCGTCAGGGTGAGGGCGAACAGCTGCTTGAGGCCCTCGCGCTGCAGGACCAGTTGCTGATAGTCGCTGATGCCGGCATCGACGCTTTGCTCGTCCTTGACCAGATCCTTCGGCGCCGCCTGCACGATGTGCAGGAAGCGCGTTGCCGCGGCGGACGACGGCAGCGGCAGCAAAGCACGCAGATAGATGGATCGATCCGATTGCGTCTCGAGGCTCTTGAACAAGCCTTTTTTCGACGCTTCGCGGATTTCGGCAGCGCTGGGTTTGTCCGGGAACAGGCGGGTACGACCGCTCGCCAGTGCCAGTACGGTGCCGTCCGCGGCGACCACCGCCACCTCGTCTGCGCCGAGTTGCGTGCGCAACGGGCGCAACAGGTCGGCATCCTGAGCCGGCAACTCGCCGAGGCGCTCGGCGGCGGCGCGGCCGTGGCGGCTGAGGTCGTTCAACGAGGCTTCCAGTGCGCTTTTTCCCAGGCGCAAGGCACTTTCGAATGCCTTGTCGACCACCGGCACATCGAACCAGGAGTCGATCGACCGGTTCAGGAACTGCACCGAGATGGTGTACACGAGGCCGCCGGGAATCACTGCCATCAATGCGAACACCGCCATCAGCCGCAATGCCAGTTTGGCGCCGAATACGCGCCGCTTCAATTTGCGCCACAGCGACCAGACCTGGTAGACGATCAACGCCAGCAGGCCCACCGTCAGGGTGGAAGCGAGCCAGAACAGCCACGTGTAGTGTTCGGCGAAAAAGGCATTATTACTGCTGGCGCGGAACAGGAGCGCGATCAGCGCGATGCCGAGGGCGACGCAGGCGAGCACGACGACGCGGATCATGGCGTCACCGTCCAGCGGTGCCAGTCCGAAGAAAGGCTCCACTCCTTGGCGGTCAGCACGGAAAGCTGGAAGGGCTTCGGCAGCTGCGTGGTGTCGAGCCGGAAACGCAGGGCGGCCTCGTACTTTTCACCCGGTCGCAGGCGGGCCTTGTCGAGCACGGTCCAGGAGCGAATCCGCGACAGGATGCGACGCACCTCGTCGAAGGTCGCCACGTTTTGCGAGAATCCCGACACGGTCACGCGGTACTGCTCGGTGAGCGGCGCGTACGAAACGCGCCGGTCGCGCACTTCCTGCACCACCTTTTGGTCCAGCCAATACCAGCGTCCCTGGGTAAGCTCGAATTCGACTACGAAGTAAAGCGGTACGCCCTTGCGCACGGCTTCCTGCATGGCCGGCGCCAGTTGCAAGTCGAAGTCGGCATTGAGCTGGTAACCCTCGTCGGTTGCTTCCAGCTTGGCCGAGGTCACGGTGACGCCCTCCGCGGCGGCGGCGCCCGCAAGCAGGCTCGCGAAAACGACGGCAATCGCGGCAAACCGCCTAGACGGTTTTTTCCAAAAGCGCGAAATAGAATCCGTCGTGTCGATCATCGGGGAGCAGCAGGCCGTCTTGGAGTTCGAAATTTGCGGCGTCTTCGCACCCTGTGGACGGGGACGGGACGGGATTCAGCCGGGTGGCGCGTGGGTGGGCGCGCTGGAATCCGGCCACAACTTCCTGGTTTTCCGCCCGGAAAACCGAACAGGTGACATACAGCAATCTACCACCATCGGCGAGGCAATTCCACAGCGCGGCCAGCAAGCCCGACTGCTGGCGCGCGAAGCCTGCCAGGTCGGATTCGCGGCGCAGCCACTTGATGTCGGGATGGCGGCGCGTCACCCCGGAACCGGAGCAGGGCGCATCGAGCAGGATGCGGTCGAAGGGCTTGCCGTCCCACCAATCGGCCGGGCGCATCGCATCGGCCGTTTTCACGTGCGCAGTCAACCCCAACCGCGCCAGGTTTTCCTCGATGCGCTGCACGCGGTGGCGATCGTTGTCGATCGCGGTAAGGTCAAGGTCGGCCAGTTCCAGGAGGTGCCCGGTCTTGCCGCCAGGTGCCGCGCAGGCATCGAGCACGCGCATGCCCTTGGACACGCCGAGCAGGGGCGCTGCCCATTGGGCGCCGGCATCCTGGACCGATACGCGGCCTTCGCCAAAACCGGGCAATTCGCGCACCGGCAGGGGACGTTCCAGCCAAACGGCCGTGCCGCCCAGGTGCCGCGCAGACAGGCCGCTGGCGGCGAGTTCGGCGAGATACTCGCTGACGCTGCCGCGCCTTGTATTCACGCGCAGGCACATCGGCGGATGTTCGCGTGCCGACAGCAACGCATCCTGCCAGTGGTCGGGCTGCTCCTTCTTCAGTCGTTCGATCCACCAGAGCGGAAAATCGTAGCGGGCGAGGTCGCTCTTGAACCGTTCGCGCTTGAACTTGTCGGGCGCGCGCAGGAAATTCCTCAGCACCGCATTGACCAGCGGCTTGGCGCGCGCGAACCCCATCGTTTCACACGCCGACACGGCGTGATCGACGATGGCGTGCGCGCTGGCCTTGGAGAATTGCAATTGCGCCAACGCCACCAGCAACAGGTGGCGAACCGCAGCATCGTTGACCGGTGCCGACAGCAGCAGTTCGAGTTGCGAGGAAAGCAGCCCGTAGTGTCGCAGGGTATCGAACGAGATCGAGTGCACCGCAGAGCGCTCGTTGGGCGTAAGCGCCTTGTTTTTCGCCTGCACCGCATCCAGCACCCGGTCGAGATTCTTGCCGGCCAGCACTTCCCCCACCACCGCGGCGGCAGCCGCTTGCACGGCGATCATGTCAGCCTCGCGCCGGGCGCGCAGTCGAATCCGCGCAGGAACTGTTCGATCGGCAGGCGCTTGCCGCCGGGCCTTTGCACGATTTGCAGAGCGAGCGCATCTTCGCCGCATTGCACCACCAGGCCGCCACCACTGTCGATGACCGTTCCCGGCGGCAGGCCGCCGGCGCTTTTCACAAGCTGCGCGCGCCAGATCTTGAGACTGGCGCCGTCGCAGACCGATTCGGCGCCGGGAAAGGGGTCGAATGCTCGCAATCTGCGTTCGATTTCGGTAGCCGGCCGGCTCCAGTCGATATGCGCCTCGGCCTTGCCGATTTTTTTCGCATAGGTGGCGCCTTCGGCGGGTTGCGAACGAGCCTGCCAGGGAAAGTTGGCCAATACTTCGGTAAGGCATTGCGCGCCGTGGGTTGCCAGCTTTTCCGTGAGGCTCGCGCTGGTATCGTCGGCCGCGATGGCGATGCGCCGCTCCAGGATCACCGGACCCGTGTCGAGACCCGCATCCATTTGCATGATGCAGACCCCGGTTTCGGCGTCACCGGCCTCGATGGCGCGCGCAACGGGTGCCGCACCACGCCAGCGCGGCAACAGGGATGCGTGCACATTGAGACAGCCGTGGCGCGGGAGGGCCAGGATGTTGGGCGGCAGCAATTGGCCGTAGGCGGCCACCACCATTACGTCGGCGCCGACCGCTCGGATCAATTCTTCACTTTCCGCATTGCGAAGCGTCGCCGGCTGGGCGAGCTTGCATCCCAGGCGCTGCGCTTCCTGTGCGACCGCGCATGGGGTCAGGCGCATGCCGCGCCCTGCCGGCCGGTCGGGCTGGGTCAGCACCAGGGCGATGTCGTGGCCGGCCACGGCCAGCGCCGTCAGCGAGACCGCGGCAAAGTGAGGCGTGCCGGCAAAAACGATTTTCAGGCTCGTCAAAACGCGATCCCCAATACGTAGTCAGAGCATGCCCGGCTGCGCTCTTCCAAAAAACAACGCCGACCCGAAGGCCGGCGCTTTGTATGCAAAAAGCGGTGCGAACTGCGCGCGAATGCCGGCCGCAGCTACACCCTGGCGGCAGCGGCGATCTTGCGGCGCGGGGCAGTCAATTCGACTTCGCGATCCATCTCGCGCTGGCGCTTCACCATCTTGTTCTTGATGCGGTTGAACTTGAGTGGCGACAAGTATTCGACGAACACCTTGCCGTCGAGGTGATCGATTTCGTGCTGGATGCAAACCGCCAGCATGCCGGAGGCATTGATGGTGAAGCGCTGGCCGTCGCGGTCGAGGGCCGTCACCATCACGGTTTCGGCGCGCTCGACCTTGTCGTAGTAGCCGGGTACCGACAGGCAGCCTTCTTCGTTGACTGCCGTGCCTTCCTTTTTGATGATTTCCGGGTTGATGAAGACCCGCAACTGGTTCTTCTCTTCCGAGATATCGATCACCATGATGCGCTTGAGCTCCCCAACCTGGGGGGCCGCCAGGCCGATACCGGGCGCGGCGTACATGGTTTCGGCCATGTCATCGACCAATTTCTTGATTTTGTTGTCGATCATCTTGACCGGCTCAGCCGTGCGCGTGAGGATCGGATCGGGGTAAGTCAGTACGTCCAAATTAGCCATATTTGCTTGCGAATTGAATAAATTAGGTGCAGAATCTTCAGAGACAGCTTTAAGTTTGAGACGGGTGGCTGACTTTCAAGTCTAGTGGAAGTCGCCCCAACTAGCAAATCCGCGGGCGGCACAGCTGCCCTTTGCGAGACTGGCCATGACCATAAAAATCCCCAACATCGTCTTTGTCCTGTTGACCGTTGCCTTAGTTCCCCAATGGGCGGGCGCACAGGCGGACGGCGACAAGGCGGCCAAAGCCGATTCCGCCAAGAAGGAAACCGCCCCCCTGCAGCTCGCCGACGACGCGCCGACGCTCTATACGGTGGTCAAAGGCGACACGCTGTGGGACATTTCCGGCCGATTTCTGAAACAACCCTGGCGTTGGCCCGAAATCTGGAACATGAACCGGGAGCAAATCAAGGATCCGCACTGGATCTACCCCGGCGACGTGGTCAAGTTGTCGTTTGACGCCCAGGGGCGGCCGCTGCTGTCGTTTGCCTCGCGCGGCGAGGGCGCCGGCGGCGTTTCCGGCGGCACCGTAACCCTGAATCCGAAAATCCGCGTCGAGTCGATCGGCTTGGCGATCCCGTCGATCCCGATCCGTGCGATCGGCCCGTTCCTGACCCTGCCGCTGGTGGTGGAAAAGGATGCCTTGCTGAATTCGCCGAGAATCATCGGTACCGAGGAAGGTCACGTCGTCATCGGCTCCGGCGATGTCGCCTACGGCGCCGGCATCAAACCGGAAATGGGGACCAAATGGCAGGTATACCGGCCGGGGATCGAATTAAAGGACCCGGATACGGAAGAGATACTCGGCTACGCAGCGACCTACCTCGGCGATGTGCGCGTCAGCAAATTTGGCGAAGCTTCACGCCTCGACGTGATCAAGGCGACCCAGGAAATCAACAAGGGCGACCGACTTACGCCGGCCAGCGAATCCCTGACTCTGTCCTACAGCCCACACGCACCGGACAAGGCGGTAAAGGGCAAGATTCTGTCCGGAATCGGCGGCATTTCGGAGTCGGCACAGTATTCGATCGTGATCGTAAACCTCGGCAAGCGCGACGGCATGGAAGTCGGGCACGTGCTGGCAACCTATCGTTCGGGAATCTGGGTCAACACCAAGGATGCGAACGCGCCTGCGAGCAGCGCCGTCGCCGGCCTGATTTCGCGACTGAGCGGAAAAACCAACGAAGATGGCATCCCGGAAAATATCAAGCTGCCGGATGAACGTAACGGCCTGATCTTCGTGTTTCGGGTCTTTGACAAGGTTTCCTACGCCTTGATCCTGTCTTCGCGCCTGCCGGTGCAGCTGGGCGACGTGGTGCAGACGCCGTAAGGCGCCGGCACACCCGCTGCCCCCGACCGACCTCGCCATGCCGCTGCCGCAGTCCGGCGACGAGCCCGAGGCATGGCTCGCTCTGGATTTGATTCCGGGCCTAGGCGGCGAAAATACCCGTAAGCTGCTCGCCGAATTCGGCTCGCCCGCGCGAGCCCTGCAACAGTCCTCCACGCGTCTACGCGCCGTCATAGGCGACAAACTCGCCACCGCCGTCGCTGCCGGGCCCCCAGCCGAGAAGCTGAAGGCATCGCTGGAATGGCTCAAAAGCGAAAGCAATCACTTACTTACGCTGGCTGACGAGGACTATCCGCGCGCCCTCCTGGAAATCACCGACCCACCCCCCATCTTATATTTGAAGGGGCGGCGCGAATTGCTCAACCGCCCCGCCATCGCCATTGTCGGCAGCCGCAATGCGACGCCGGTGGGGCTGCAAAATGCGCAGGCGTTTGCGCAAAACCTGTCGTTGGCCGGGCTGACCGTCATATCGGGCATGGCGTTGGGCATCGATGCGGCGGCGCACCATGGCGGATTGGCTGGCGCCGGATCGTCGATTGCGGTGGTGGGCACCGGGCTCGACTTGGTTTATCCGGCGCGCAACAAGGCGCTGGCGCAGGAACTTGCGGTGAATGGCCTGATCCTGTCGGAGTTTTCGCTGGGCACCCCGGCGCTGGCGCAGAATTTTCCGCGCCGGAACCGGCTCATTAGCGGACTTTCGCGCGGTGTACTGGTGGTGGAGGCCGCACTCGCTTCCGGCTCCCTGATCACGGCCCGGCTGGCGGGCGAGCAGGGGCGCGAGGTGTTTGCCATCCCCGGCTCGATTCATTCGCCGTTTTCGAAAGGTTGTCATCAATTGATCAAGCAGGGTGCCAAACTGGTCGACGACGCCAACGACATCCTGGTGGAGTTGCAATGGAGCGGGGCTGCACCGAAGCGGGAACAACGCGATGACAGCGAACCGGAAGACGCATTTTTAACCGCGATGGGGTACGATCCGGTCTCGATCGATCATCTGGTCGAGCGCGCGTCCATGAGCGCGGACCAGGTCGGCGCGCGACTGACCGAACTGGAAATCAGCGGCGCGATTGCAGCCCTGCCGGGCGGAAAGTACCAACGACTCGGCAGTTGAAACAAGGGGCGGTCGAAGGTCCGCAAGCGTGAATTTTTGTAGCCGCCGAAAATTCTTGGCTTGTCAGAAGTCCCAAAGCCTGTCTATCATTTGTCCCCTTTTGCTTTTGGTCCGGGTCCACGGGCCGAATTTATCCGACTTATCCGACTGATTTGTAAAGAAAACGAAACTTGCCGTGTCCAAAAGTCTCATCATCGCCGAGAAGCCCTCCGTCGCCAACGACATTGCCAAAGCCCTGGGCGGATTCACCAAGCAAAAGGATTTCCTGGAAAGCGACGACTACGTCTTGTCTTCCGCGGTCGGCCATCTGGTCGAAATCGGCATGCCGGAAGAGGAAGAGGTCAAGCGCGGCAAATGGACCTTTGCCCAACTGCCGGCGATCCCGAGTGCATTCGCTTTAAAGCCGATCGAGAAAACCGAAGACCGCCTGAAGCTGCTGTTAAAACTGCTGAAACGCAAGGATGTGACCGGCCTCATCAACGCCTGTGACGCGGGCCGCGAGGGCGAACTGATTTTCCGTTACATCGTGCAGTACGCAAAAGCGAAGCACCCGATCCAGCGTTTGTGGCTGCAATCGATGACGCAGAACGCCATCCGCGACGGCTTCAAGAAGCTAGAATCCGGCGAAACCTACGAGCCGCTGGCCGACGCCGCCGTCTGCCGGTCCGAGTCCGATTGGCTGGTCGGCATCAACGGCACCCGCGCCATGACGGCTTTTAATTCCAAGAGCGGCGGTTTCCAGCTGACCACCGTCGGCCGCGTGCAGACGCCGACGCTGGCGATCCTGGTGGAACGCGAAGAAAAGATCAAGGCCTTCGTATCGCGCGACTACTGGGAAGTGGTGGCCAACTTTGCCGCCAGCGGCGGCGAGTACACCGGGCGCTGGTTCGACGAAAAATTCAAGAAGACCGACGACGAGGGCCTGCGCGCAGAGCGCCTGTGGGACGCCAAGAAAGCCAACGCGCTGGTCGCCAAGTGCCTCGGCAAGCCCGGCATCGTCGAAGAGGAATCGAAACCGACCACGCAGGCGCCGCCGATGCTGTTCGACTTAACCTCGCTGCAACGCGAGGCCAATTCGCGCTTCGGCTTTTCCGCCAAGACTACCCTCGGCCTCGCGCAGGCCCTGTATGAAAAGCACAAGGTGCTGACCTATCCGCGTACCGATTCGCGCGCGTTGCCGGAAGACTATATTCCCACCGTCAACGAAACGCTGAAGGTGCTGAAGGAAGGCGAATACAACACCTTTGCCAAAAAGATCCTCGATTCGAAGTGGGTGAAACCCAACAAACGCATTTTCGACAACACCAAAATCTCCGATCACTTCGCCATCATCCCGACGCCGCAGGCGCCGAAGACGCTGAACGAAATCGAGCAGAAGCTGTACGACTTCGTGGTGAAGCGCTTCCTGGCGGTGTTTTATCCCAGCGCCGAGTTCACCCAGACCACGCGCATCACGCGCGTCGAAGGCGAGCCATTCAAATCGGAAGGCAAGGTGCTGATCAACCCGGGTTGGCTGGCCGTGTACGGCCGCGACATCGACGACGACACCGCTTCGCTGTCGGCGGTGAAGCCAAAAGAAACGGTCAAGACCGAATCGGTGGAAGCCAAGCCCAACCAGACCAAACCGCCGGCCAGGTTGTCGGAAGCGACGCTTCTTTCGGCGATGGAAGGGGCGGGCAAGCTGATCGACGACGAGGAGCTGCGCGCCGCGATGAAAGAAAAGGGCCTCGGCACGCCGGCCACGCGCGCGGCGACCATCGAAGGCCTCATTTACGAAAAATACATCCATCGCGAAGGCCGCGAGCTGATCCCGACCGCGAAAGCGTTCTCGCTGATGACGGCGCTGCACGGCCTCGGCATCCCGGAATTGTTCTCGCCCGAGCTCACTGCGGAGTGGGAGCAGAAGCTCGCCGAAATGCAGCGCGGCAAATTGTCGCGCAAGAAATTCATGGCCGAGATCGTCGAGATGACCAAGCACATCGTCAGCCAGGCGAAGAATTACGAGCACGACACCATCCCCGGCGACTTCGGCAAGCTGTCGGTACCGTGCCCCAAGTGCGGCGGAGAGATCCACGAGAACTACAAGAAGTTCCAGTGCCAGAAATGTGATTTCGCCTTCTGGAAAATCCTCGCCGGTCGCCAGCTTGAGGTCAAGGAAGCGGAAACGCTGATCGAAAAACGCGAAGTGGGACCGCTCGACGGATTCCGCAGCAAGCAAGGCCGCGCGTTCTCGGCCAACCTGATCATGAACAAGGAATTCGGCATCGAGTTTTCCTGGGGCGACAGCGCCAACGACGAAGACGGCGAAGGCCCGGATTTCTCCGCGCAGGAATCACTCGGCCCCTGCCCCAAGTGCCAGTCGCGCGTGTTCGAATTGCCCAATTCCTACACCTGCGAAAAAGCGGTCGGCAACGCGCGCACCTGCGATTTCCGCTCCGGCCGCATCATCCTCAAGCGCCCGGTCACGCGCGAGGAAATGTCTACACTTCTGAATACCGGCAAATCGCCGCTGCTGGAAAAATTCATTTCCAAGAAAGGCCGGCCGTTCAACGCCTACCTCGCACGCCAACCCGACGGCAAGATCGGCTTCGAGTTCGAGCAGCGCGCACCGGGGGCAGCCGGCAAGCGCGGTGCGGCGGCATCGGCAAGCGCCGGTGCGCTAAAGATTCTCGGCAAGCATCCCGACGACGGGCAGGTCGTGTCGGTCTATTCCGGCCGCTACGGTCCCTACGTGAAGCACGGCACCACCAACGCCACCATCCGTGGCGATACGGCAGTGGAGGCGATCACGCTCGAAGAGGCGCTGGCGCTGCTGGCGGAAAAATCGGGCGGCACGACCACGAAGAAGAAGGCGCCGACCAAGCGGAAGAAAGCGGCCTAAGGGACGCACTGCAGGTCCGCTGATCGGTAACGGTGACGACCTGGATCGGTCGATAGTCGTCACAAAAACACGCGCCCCAATTTTTCTGCGAGCGGATATTGCATCCCCCTTTGCATCCTGAGAATTTCGATTGATGTGGATCGATTTTCCTTACGCTGCCACCGGTGCCTTCACCGGTCTGGTGATCGGTCTGACCGGCGTGGGCGGCGGTGCGCTGATGGCGCCCATCCTGCTCCTGGTGTTCGGCATGGCCCCGGCCACGGTGGTGGCTGTCGATCTTTGGTTTGCCGCCATCACCAAGGCAGTGGGCGGGGCCATTCACTACCGAGGTGGCAATGTCGATTGGCAGATCGTCAAGCGACTCTGGCTGGGCAGTTTGCCGGTGGCCGCAGCAATCACGGCGCTGGTCGCTTTCGAGCCCGATCTGACAAAAGTGCGGTGGCTGACGCAGGCAATCGGCTGGCTCATTCTGGTTACCGCCATCGGGCTTCTGGTCGCGCCAAAGCTTTCCGCCATTGCGCGCGGACGCCGCATCGAACATCCCGCAGCGTTCAAGAGAGTGCAGCCCGAGTTGACGGTGCTGGCCGGTGCCGTGCTGGGTATTTGCGTCGCCCTGACTTCGGTGGGGGCAGGCGCACTGGGTAGCCTGATGTTGCTTTATCTATATCCTTTGCGCATGACTCCGCACAAACTGGTGGCTACCGAAATCGTCAATTCCGTTCCCCTGGCGGCGTTGGCGGGAGTTGGTTATTTGGCTGGCGGAAAAGTCGATTTTCATATTTTGACCAGCTTGTTGGCGGGCTCGATTCCTGCGGTAATTTGCGGGTCTTTGCTTGCCGGAAAATTTTCTGCGCGCTGGCTGCAAGTGGCGTTGGCCTGCATTCTATTTATTGTCGCCGTCAGGATAGTGTGCTGAGACGCGGCTCTACGATGACAAGGCGGCATCCTGCCATAAGAAGCCATTGAATTTGGTACCTGGAGATGAATTGGTCACGCGCCAAATACCGCAAATACCGGCTGTTGCCCGATAGCCCTTTGCTTCGCATCAAGTACTGGCGGAAAACGTCTCGACGTGAACTTAAGTCGCTGATTCACCGGTTCGCTACTCGTGAGCGCAACGCATCGGCTGCGAACATGCCTGCCTATCTTTGGCGACGTAGGCGGCTTGCCGCGGTCGCAGTATTCCTGCAACGATTCGGCCCGGTGGCAGACGTATTTGCACATCATAGCCTGCCAAAGCTGAAGTCGTACTACGTGGCCAAGGGTACGTATATTTGGCCCGACTTGCCTTCAAGGCTTGAACCCACCTGACGTGCCGCCTTCAAGAAAGATGTCCGCTTTTTGAACGGCCGCTTTCGAGGAAGCGGTATGCCTGCTTCGGGTCATAGCGCCCAGTCAAAAATGCAGCGGAGCCCGGCTTGGCAGCAGCAGCGCCACCCTAGGCGAGGGCCCCGGCAGGCGCCTCCAATTGAAGTCGCGCTTCTACGAAGTCCGGCGGGGCGGTTGCGCGCCGGCGCATCCGGGCGAGATAGGCGCGAAGTTGCGGCAAGTCATCCAACATATTCTTGTTGGCCGCCCACTCGACGATATAGGCCGCGACACAGTCCGCTGCGGTAAATGCGTCGCCGACGATGAAATCGCGACTGGTTATGTGCTGTTCGAGCACTTTCGCCATGGCTTGGAAGTCCTCGCCGGCCAACGCGATCTCGGCAGCGGAGCGTTTCTCGACCGGGTAGAGAAAGGTGTGGCGGGTCATCCGCCACAGCGCCGACTCGAGTTCGGTCACGACGAACATGATCCAGCGATAGACCTGCGCGCGCGCGCCGATGTCGGCGGGGAGCAATCCTTTGTCGGGGTATTTCTCGGCCAGGTACAGCACGATGGCGGCCGACTCGGTAAGCACCAGGTCGCCGTCGACCAGCACCGGCACCTTGCCTGCGGGGTTGAGTTGCAGAAATTGCGGCGACTGGTGCTCGCCCTCCCGCAAATTCACCACGACGAATTCGAACTTCGCGTCCAATTCGTGCAGCGCCCACAGGACGCGAAGTGATCGCGTTGCGCCAAATCCGTATAGCTTCATCATGACTGGTCTCCCTGATGTGTTTACAGCAATCGCTATTTCCCTGGCGACAACATGACTTTCCCGTCGTGCGGCCCGATTGGGGCAGATGTATGCTCGTGGACAATCTTCCAGCCGCCTTCGTCCGGCTTGAGTACCCATGAGAGCCGGTTGAGGACGGCGCGAAGCTCTTCGCCCTTTGCCGATATGCCGGCGTAATGGACGATGGCGGTGACGGTCCCCAGCGGCCGTTCCGCGTTGATCCGAACGCCTTCCATGGTGACGCGCACGCGTTCCGCTCCCATTGAATCGAACCATTGGTCGATTGCTTTGCGCCAGGCTTCCGCCCCCTGGTAAGACCATGCGCCCCAGAGATCGAATACCCGAACGTCGGCGGCGTACAGGTCGATCAGCGCTTCGGCATTCTTTTCCCATATCGCAGATCGGTAGGCTTCAACGACCTGCCTGATCCGGCGGTTTGGATCGTTCATGCGGTATCCCGGCACTCGGGTATCCATTCCTTTCCGATGGATGAGATGGGTGTTTTTGTCCATGGGGTCCGGCCTTATGCCGTGGGCAGTGGCAGGCACTCCATTACTTCGACGGAGTCGCCGGGGAAGATCGTGAAATGCGGGTGATTCTCGAACATCCGCGCTGCAGCCTCGTGAGATTCGGCCTGCACGATCGTATAGGCCGCGAGATTGTTGCGGATGCCGGCGACGCCCTCCGCATCGACGCGCTTGGTCTTGCCCAGCGGCGCACCCATGTCGACGATGGATTTGCCGTGCTGCTCGACCCACTTGCCCCAGGCCGCCATGCCGGCCTGTTCCACGGCCTTGCGCTTTTCGGGGTCCGGGTGTCTCTGCTGGAACGCGTCCAGGGCTGCCGGGGTGCCTATGTATACCGCCATGAATTTCTTCATCTGATGTCTGCTCCGCGATATGGTTCGAGTCAAAGGATTCGACGCGACGGCAACAATCGAAAGTATCGTCATCGCACGCTTGCGTCCGCTTGTTGCGTGGACAGGAGAATGGCGCAGAATTAAAATATGTTAAAGAACATATTTTGAAAACGGCCGCGTGCCGCCGAAAGGAGCATCCGCATGCCCTATCCCGCCGAACACAAGGAGCGCGTCCGCGCCCGCATCGTCGAATCGGCTCGCCGCCTGTTCAACCGCCATGGCTTCGAACAAGTCTCCATCGACAAGATCATGTCCGCAGCCGGGTTGACCCGTGGCGCCTTCTACCATCACTTCGGCAGCAAGGATCAGCTCTATGCTGCGGCCGTCTCGAGCTTTACGACCTGCAACCCGTTCGCCGTGAGAGCCGCGCAGGCCGATTCGCCGATTCGCGATCCGCACATGCTGGCGCACATGCTGGTCGATCTTTACCTGAGCGATGAGGTGCTCGAAAACGTCGACCTGCATTGTCCGCTGTATGCGCTGCCGGCCGATGTCGCCCGCGCCGGCCTGTCGCCGCAAAATGCCTATACCGATCTCATCCGCAACCTGGCATGCGCGTTTCGCGCGGCGCTGCCGAATGGGCGCGACGCAGAGCGCCGCGCGCAGGCAATGGTGTCGTTATGCGTGGGCGGGATGGTGCTCGCGCGCACCACCAACGATCCGGGATTGCGCACATCTCTGCGCAGCGCCGCGCGGCAGCAGGCGCTTGCCATGCTCGAGTCCTGAGGCGTCGCACGACAAACCGAAAGTCAGGT
>Ga0302321_100000678_pt1 | contig 29658 bp, 30 predicted proteins | sample Fen_T0_1_FD_202505 | JGI IMG/M metagenome (GOLD analysis project Ga0302321, IMG submission 202505) | Peat permafrost microbial communities from Stordalen Mire near Abisko, Sweden - Fen_T0_1 | ecosystem: Environmental > Terrestrial > Soil > Wetlands > Permafrost | place: Sweden: Abisko... | reverse complement strand
CAGTATCCGCTGCAGGACGCGGTCGCGGCGTTTCATGCCGCCGCGGACAAGAACAAGAGCACGAAGGTCCAGGTCATCTGTTCGTAAGGCGAAGTTGTTTCGATGGGGGCACGAACCCCCACCCAAAATCAGCATCAAGGAGGCGTCATGCACTTGTTTTCCAGACTGGCATTCATCGGCATTGCCGCGGCGGCGCTCGTTGCCGGCGGTCCCGCGCTCGCGCAGCAGAAACTCAAGTGGGCGCACGTCTACGAGACGTCCGAGCCATACCACACCGAGTCCGTTTGGGCCGCGGCGGAGATCAAGAAGCGTACCAACGGCAAGTTCGACATCGAGGTCTTCCCCGCCAGCACGCTGGGCAAGGAAACCGACATCAACCAGGGCATGACGCTGGGCACCGTCGACATGATCATCAGCGGGCCCTCGTTTGCCGCCCGCAACTATCCGCGGCTGGGCATTGCCTACTACCCGTTCATCTTCCGCGACGGCGACCACCTGATCGCCTACTCGAAGAGCCCGATCTTCGCCGAGATGACCGAGGAGTTCCGCAAGAAGACCGGCATCCAGATCACCGCGTACACGTACTACGGCGCGCGGCAGGTGACGGCGCAGAAGGCGTTCACCGACTGCGCCGGCATGAAGGGCCTGAAGATCCGGGTGCCCGACGTGCCCGCCTACATGGCCACGCCCAAGTCCTGCGGCGCGAACCCGACGCCGATCGCCTTCGCCGAGGTGTACCTGGCGCTGCAGAACGGCACGGTCGATGCGCAGGAGAATCCGCTGACGACGATCGAGGCCAAGAAGTTCTACGAAGTGCAGAAGGCGATCATGATGACGTCGCACATCGTCGACGGCCTGACGACGCAGGTCGCCCCGCACGTGTGGAACAAGCTGACGGACCAGGAAAAGCAGATCTTCATCGACGTGACGCGGGAGGCCGCCGCACGCGCGACGGAGAAGATCAAGAAGCGCGAGTCCGAACTGGCCGAGGAGTTCAAGAAAAAGGGCCTGCAGGTCGTGGCGGTCGACCGCAAGAGTTTCTCGGACGCCGTGCTGAAGAACGCGCCGCTCGAGTCGATGGGCTTTACCAAGTCCGACTACGACAAAATAGTCGCCATCAAGTAATCACCGTGAACGACCCGAGCGGAACCACCCACGCAGCCGGCGCCGTTCTCGACGAGGAAGGCCACTTCCACGTCGAGGACGCGCCCATCGAGCTCTCGAACTACTACATCGAGGACTGGATTTCGCTCGGATTCTTCTGGCTGCTCGGCCTGTGCGTGTTCTACCAGTTCTTCACGCGCTACGTGCTGAACGACTCGGCGGCGTGGACCGAGGAGATCGCGCGCTACCTGCTGATCTGCACCGTGTTCACGGCGATCGCCGCCGCGGTCCGGCGCACGCGTCACATCCACGTGGACTTCCTGTACCGGATGCTCCCGCCGCTGGCCGGGCGCCTGATGTCGACGCTGGTCGACGTCATGCGCATTGCCTTCTTCGCGCTGGCCGTGGGGCTCACGCTGCAGATGATGCAGAAGATGGGCAGCCTGCAGATGACGATCATCGACCTGCCGATGAACATCATCTACGGCATCTGCGCGTTCGGCTTCGCCGCAGCGACCATTCGCTCGGTCCAGGTCGCCATCGAGAACTGGCGGCGGCACTTCAGCATCCTGGAGCGGCCGGAGCACGCGATCGAGGAACACATCGAATGACAGGCTGGCTCCTCACCGGCTTCCTGGCGTTGATGGTGACCGGCATTCCGGTGGCCATCGCGATGGCGGGGGCATCGCTTATCTATTTCTGGCTGTCCGGCACTTCGCCGCCGATGGTGGTCGTCCACCGGATGATCAGCGGCATCGACAGCTTTCCGCTGCTCGCGGTGCCGTTCTTCATACTCGCCGGCAACCTGATGAACAACGCCGGCATCACCAACCGCATCTACAACTTCGCGCTGGCGCTGGTCGGCTGGATGAAGGGCGGATTGGGCCACGTCAACATCATCGGTTCGGTGATCTTCGCCGGCATGTCCGGCACCGCCATCGCCGACGCAGCCGGCCTCGGGACGATCGAGATCAAGGCGATGCGCGATCACGGCTATTCGAAGGAGTTCTCCGTCGGCGTGACGGCAGCCTCCGCGACGCTCGGGCCGATCATCCCGCCGTCGCTGCCGTTCGTGATTTACGGCATGGTCGCCAACGTATCGATCGGCCAGCTGTTCCTGGCCGGCATCGTTCCGGGATTGGTGATGACCGTGCTTATGATGCTGACGGTCGCGTACTACGCCCACAAGAACAACTGGGGCGCCGACATCAAATTCCTGTGGAGCCGAGTCGGCAAGGCCACGCTGGAACTCGGCATCGTGATCGCGTTCCCGCTGGTGATCTGGTGCGCCGTGCTGCTGGGAGTCAACGCCGTGGTGGCGACACTCGTGGCCGGCGTGGCGCTCTTTACCGCCGACTGGAAGTGGAAGTTCGAAGCGGTTCTGCCGATCATGACGCCGGTGCTGCTGATCGGCGGCATGACGACGGGCATCTTCACGCCGACCGAGGGTGCCGTTGCCGCGGTGATCTGGGCGCTGTTCCTGGGTCTCGTCTGGTATCGCACGCTGAGCCTCAGGATGCTGGTCAAGGTGTCGATGGAAACGATCGAAACCACCGCGACCGTTCTCTTCATCGTTGCCGCGGCGTCGATCTTCGGGTGGCTTCTCACGGCCACGCGCGTTACCGACATGGTGACCGCGTGGGTTCTGGGCTTCACCCATTCCCAGTGGGTGTTCCTGCTGCTGGTCAACCTGCTGCTGCTGTTCGTCGGCTGCTTCCTCGAGCCGACAGCGGCGATCCTGATCGCGGTTCCGGTGCTGATGCCGGCCGTGCTGCAGCTGGGCATCGACCCCGTGCATTTCGGGCTGGTGGTGGTGCTGAACCTGATGATCGGCCTCTTGCATCCGCCGATGGGCATGGTGCTGTTCGTGCTGGCGCGGGTCGCGCGAATGTCGCTCGAACGCACGACGATGGCGATACTGCCGTGGCTCGTGCCGCTGCTGGGCAGCCTGATCCTCATCACCTACGTCCCGTCGATCTCACTCTGGCTGCCCCGGATGTTCTATCACTGATGGCCACGATTTCGAGCGTCGAGATACTGCAGGTCAACCTGCCGCCGCCGATTCCGCGCAGCGATGCGATCCAGTCCTTCGTCATCCAGGAAACGCCGCTGGTACGGATCACCTGCGCTGACGGCGCGGTGGGCGTCGGTTATTCGTATACGATCGGGACAGGGGGATCGTCGGTCGTCGCGTTGCTGCGCGATCACCTGGCGCCGCGGCTCATCGGCCGCGATGCCGCGCAGATCGAAGCGATCTGGAAGGATCTCTTCTTCGCCACGCACGCCACCGCGGTCGGCGCCATCACCAGTCTTGCGCTCGCGGCGATCGACACGGCGCTGTGGGACCTCCGCTGCATGCGTGCCGGCCAACCGCTGTGGAAAATGGCGGGCGGCGCGCAGACCAGGGTTCCCGTGTACACGACGGAAGGCGGCTGGCTGCATCACTCCCAGCAGCAATTGGTGGACGAGGCCGTCGCCGCGAAGGCCGCGGGATTCAAGGGCTGCAAAGTTAAGGTCGGCAAGCCGTCGATCGCCGAGGACGTCGCGCGCCTGTCCGCCGTGCGGGATGCCGTGGGTGACGCTTTCGAGGTGATGGTCGACGCCAACCAGGCATTCACCGTTGCGGAAGCCCGTCGCCGCGCACATGCCTACGCACCGTTCGGCCTCGCGTGGTTCGAGGAGCCGCTGCCCGCGGAGGACCTGGGCGGCCACGTCGAGCTGGCGGCCGCCGCGTCGATGCCGATCGCCGTCGGCGAATCGCTGTACCACCCGGCGCACTTCCGCGAGTACCTGCAACGCGGCGCGTGCTCGGTGGTCCAGGTGGATTGCGCGCGGATCGGCGGCATAACGCCCTGGCTCAAGGTGGCGCATCTCGCGGAAACGTTCAATGCGCCCATCTGCCCGCACTTCCTGATGGAACTGCACGTTTCGCTGTCGGCGGCCGTGCCGAACGGAACGTGGGTCGAATACATTCCGCAACTCGACGCCGTGACGACCTCGCGCATGGCGCTACGCGACGGCTTCGCCATTCCGCCCGATGCGCCGGGACTGGGCCTCGGCTGGGATTTCGCAGCCATCGACCGCCTGGCCGTCGCCCGCGCGACGGTGCAATGAGGAGAAATCCATGCTGACACGAAGCGCACTCACCATCCGCCTGCATCCCAACGACGACGTCGTCATCGCGCGCGCGCAGCTGGTCGGCGGCACGACGCTGCTGGACGAGAAGATCACCGTCGCCGGCCTGGTCCCGCCCGCGCACAAAGTCGCCACGCGGGCGATCAGGAAGGGCGAGCCGGTGCGGCGTTACAACCAGATCATCGGCTTCGCCAGCCGCGACATCGCGCCCGGCGAGCACGTGCACCTCAACAACCTCGTCATGGGTTCGTTCGACCGCGACTATGCGTTCGGCGCCGACATGAAGCCGACGCAGTACGTGACGCCGGCCGCGACGTTCATGGGCATCGTGCGCGAGGACGGCAGGGTCGCCACGCGCAACTACCTCGGCATCCTGTCGACGGTGAACTGTTCGGCCACGGTCGCACGGGGCATTGCGGAATACTTCACGCGCGAGCGGCTGGCGGAATTTCCGAACGTCGACGGTGTCGTCGCGCTGACGCATGGCTCCGGCTGCGGCATGGATTCGCAGGGCGAAGGGATGCTGCTGCTGCGGCGCACGCTCGGCGGCTATGCGCGGCACGCGAACTTCGCGGGCGCGCTGATGATCGGGCTGGGGTGCGAAGCGAACCAGATCAGTTCGCTGATGGGCGCACAGAACCTGAAGGAGGGACCACTGCTGCGCACGTTCAGCATCCAGGACACCGGCGGCACCGCGAAAACGATTGCCCATGGTATCGGGCTCATCAAGGACATGCTGCCGCACGCCAATGCCGTGACGCGGCAGCCGGTGCCGGCGTCGCATCTCACCGTCGGGCTGCAATGCGGAGGATCGGACGGCTACTCGGGCATCACCGCCAATCCTTCGCTGGGTGCAGCGGTCGACCTGCTCGTCCGGCATGGCGGAACGGCGATTCTCTCCGAAACGCCCGAGATCTACGGCGCCGAACACCTGCTGACGCGGCGCGCGGTGTCGCGCGACGTTGGCGAGAAGCTCGTGTCGCGCATCAAGTGGTGGGAGGACTACACGACGCGCGAGAAGGGCGAGATGAACAACAATCCGTCACCGGGCAACAAGGCCGGCGGATTGACGACGATCCTCGAGAAGTCGCTGGGCGCCGTGGCCAAGGGAGGCACCACCAATCTGGTTGCCGTCTACGAATATGCAGAACCGGTGACAGCCAAGGGTTTCGTCTACATGGACACGCCCGGCTACGATCCCGTCTCGGCCACCGGGCAGGTCGCCGGCGGCGCGAACATGATCGTATTCACGACCGGCCGAGGCTCGGCGTACGGATGCGCGCCCGCGCCCTCTTTGAAGCTGTCGACGAACACACCGCTGTGGATCAAGCAGGAAGAGGACATCGACTTGAATTGCGGCGAGATCGCCGACGGCACGGCCACGGTCGATGGCACCGGAGAGCGGCTGTTCCAGCTGATGCTCGAGACGGCCTCGGGCGGCAAGACCAAGAGCGAGCGTCACGGCTATGGCCAGAGCGAGTTCGTTCCCTGGTACCTGGGCGCGGTAATGTGAGAGACCGCGTCATGCGCCGGGTCGACTCCTCAGTTGACACCTCAGTTGACACCAATGAGCGCCGCCCGTAGGCTGCCAACGGGCTGCAGAAACAAGACGGCAAAAACCGCGCAATGCAGCATTTCAAATAACGGAGGAGTTTCATGAAGCTGTTCGGAAAACTCGCCGCCGCGCTGGTCGCGGCAGGCATGCTCGTCGCCGGTCCGGTGGCGGCCCAGGAAAAGCTCGTCGTCTGGTGGGTCAAGGGCTTCTACAAGTCCGAGGACGACGCGCTATATGCCGCGATCAAGAAGTTCGAGGACAAGACCAAGATCAAGGTCGAGCTGTCGCAATACCCGGTGCAGGACATGATCCCGAAGACGGTCGCCGCGCTCGACGCCGGCACGCCGCCGGACGTGGCCTACGCCGACGTCTACGACTTCCAGGTCACCGGCAAGTGGGCGTTCGACGGCAAGCTCGAGGACATCACCGACGTCATCACGCCGTTGAAGGGCGGGTTCCTCAAGAACACGATCGAGACGACCTACCTCTACAACGACAAGACCAAGAAGAAGGCGTACTACGCGTTTCCGCTGAAGCAGCAGACGATGCATATCCAGTACTGGAAGGACATGCTGGGCGAAGCGGGCTACAAGGAATCCGACATCCCGACGGGCTGGAAGGCGTATTGGGACTTCTGGTGCGACAAGGTGCAGCCGGCACATCGCACCAAAACCGGCAAGAAGACCTATGCGATCGGCCAGCCGATGGGCGTGGACTCGAGCGACTCGTTCTTTTCCTTCCTGACGTTCATGGACGCCTACAACGTCAAGCTGGTGGACGATGACGGCAAGCTGCTGGTCGACGACCCGAAGGTGCGGGCCGGACTGATCAACGCATTGCGCGACTACACGGCAATCCGCACCCGCGGCTGCACGCCGCCGTCGTCAACGAGCTGGAAGGACCCGGACAACAACGTTTCGTTCCACAACAAGACGATCCTGATGACGCACAACGCAACCATCTCGATTGCCGCCAAGTGGCTCGACGACTCGAAGAACGAGACACTGACGCCCGAGCAGCGCGCGCAGGCGAAGAAGAACTACGACGAGCTGATCGCCACGGCGGGCTTCCCGAACAAGCCGGACGGATCGAAGTTCGTCTACCGTGCTGCGGTGAAGACCGGTGTCGTCTTCGAGGCGTCCAAGAACAAGAAGCGCGCCAAGGAATTCGTCGCGTTCATCCTTCAGGACGAAAACCTCCAGCCCTACGTCGAGGGCTCGCTGGGACGCTGGTATCCGGTGACCAAGACGGGCATCACGAGCCCGTTCTGGCAGGCGGACCCGCACCGCAAGGCTGTCTACAACCAATTCAACGCCGGCACGGTGACGTTCGAATTCACCAAGAATTACCGGTTCACCGTGCTGAACAACGAAAACGTCTGGGCCAAGGCGATGAGCCGCGTCGTCAACGACAACGTGCCCGTCGACAAGGCCGTCGACGAAATGATCGTGCGCATCAAGCAGGTCGCCGGCTGACGTCCGCCGGCACCGGTTTCGACATGTGACCGCGGGTCGGACGGGGGATTAGCCTTCGTCCGGCCTTTTCGGAGTCGTCGGCAAGAGGAGTACGAGAAGCAGTGGCCACGCTCGCTCTTCCTGAAGCGCAACGGCTGCCGTCCGGGCCGATCAAGAAGGGCATGTCCCCCTGGCAGAAGTGGGGGCTGATCCTGCTTGCGCCCTACGTCGTCGTCTTCCTCGTCTTCGTGCTGTATCCGGTCGGGTACGGACTCTGGCTCGCGCGGCATCCGGTCAGTTACCAGAAGCTGTTCGACGATCCGATCTTCCTGCGGTCGGTCTACAACACGCTGGCCTTCGTGATCATCGGCATCAACCTGAAGATGATCGTTGCGCTGGTCCTGTCCGGCTTCTTCGTCACGGCGCGCACGTGGATCAAGTGGCTTTCGCTGCTGTTCATCCTGCCGTGGGCCGTCCCGTCGATCCCGACGATCCTTTCGGTCCGGTTCATGCTCAACCCGGAATGGGGCCTCATCAATTCGCTGATATTCCGCTTCACGCAGCAGGACGGTCCCAACTGGCTCAATGACCCGATACTGGCGCTCGGCATCGCCATGCTGATGCACATCTGGAAGTCGCTGCCGTTTTGGACCCTGATCCTGGTCGCGGGGCGCCTGGCGATTCCCGCCGAGCACTACGAGGCGGCGTCGGTGGACGGCGCCACCAATTGGCAGAAGTTTCGATTCATCACCTGGCCGTCGATGCGCACGCTGTACCTGACGTGCACGATTCTCTCGATGATCTGGACGATGGGCGACTTCAATAGCGTCTACCTGCTCACCGGCGGCGGACCGGCGGACCTGACGCATGTGCTCGCCACACTGGGCATCCGGTACCTGCGCCTGGACGAAGTCGACATGTCGATGGCCGCGATCATCGTCGCGCTGCCTGCGGTATTGCCGCTCGTCTATTTCATGATGAAGCGATTGTCGAAATGACTGCCCCGATGCTCACTTCGTTCGCCTCGGGGGGCACCTCATGGCGATGAATACCTGGCGCAAGGCAGGGAACGAGGCGAAGCTGCTGCTGATCGGCATTCCACTATTCATCTGGACGATGCTGCCGATCTACCACCTGGCGCTGTTCGCATTTTCATCGAAGGACGAGGCGATGGGCGGAAGACTCTGGCCCGATCATCCGACTTTGCACAACTTCGAGGTGGTTTTCAAGGAACAGCATCACTACCTCAATCACTTCTGGCTGCAGATGTGGAATTCGCTGTTCATCGCGGTCACCACCGGCGTACTGACGCTCGTCGTCGCGACCTGTGCCGCGTTCGCGATCAGCCGCCTCAAGGTGCGCGGCGGCCGCACGGTGATGAACCTGGCGCTGTTCACCTATTTCATCCCCGCGGCGTTCCTTGCGGTGCCGATGTACAAGACAATGGGCGTCTACGGCCTTCTCAATAGTCAGTGGGCGCTGATCCTGGCGATGACCACCATCGCGGCGCCGTATTCCATCTGGGTGCTGAAGCAGGCGTCCGACAAGCTGCCGTACGAGCTGGACGAGGCGGCCAAGATGGACGGCGCTTCGCCGCTTCAGTTATTCCGGCTCGTTTACCTGCCTCTTATGATGCCGTCGCTGGTCGCGATCGGCACGTATTCGCTGCTGCTCGCGTGGAACGAATACCTCTACGCATTCCTGCTGCTTTCCAACGACCGGGACGTGACGCTCGGCGTCGCGCTCGGCAACTTCCTCGCCGCCGACGATTCACCGTGGGAGCTGCTGATGACCACGGGCCTCATCTACGCGCTGCCGCCGGCGGCGATCTACTACACGTTCAAGCGCTATATGGTGGGCGGACTGACTGCCGGCGCGGTGAAATCCTGACCTTCGAGAACCGACTATGGCAACCGTATCGTTCCAGAACATCGAGAAATCCTTCGGCCATACCAAGGTCATCCAGGGCATCAGCTTCGACATCAGGGAAGGCGAGTTCATGGTGCTCGTCGGCCCGTCGGGCTGCGGCAAGTCCACGCTGCTGCGGATGCTGGCCGGGCTGGAGGAGATCACAGGCGGCACCATCGCGATCGACGACAAGGTGGTCAACGACATCGAGTCCAAGGACCGCGACATCGCGATGGTCTTCCAGAGCTACGCGCTGTACCCGCACATGACGGTCGGCGAGAACATGGCGTTCAGCCTGAAGCTGCGCCGGGCCGACCCGGCGATGATGGCCGAGCGCGTCGCCCACGCGTCCAAGATCCTGAACCTCGATCCGTACCTCGAGCGCTTTCCGCGCGAACTCTCCGGCGGCCAACGGCAGCGCGTGGCGATGGGCCGCGCGATCGTCCGCGACCCCAAGGTGTTCCTCTTCGACGAGCCGCTGTCCAACCTCGATGCCAAGCTGCGCGTCGCGATGCGCGCGGAAATCAAGGCGCTGCACCAGCGGCTGAAGACGACGACGGTCTATGTCACGCACGACCAGGTCGAGGCAATGACCATGGCCGACCGCATCGTCGTCATGCACGACGGGCGCATCGAGCAGATCGGCGCGCCGCTCCAGCTCTACGATCATCCCGACAACCTCTTCGTCGCGCAATTCATCGGTTCGCCGGCGATGAACGTCATGAACGGCAAAGTGAGGCGCGATGGCGGCGGTGCGCATGTCGAGGTTGCCGGTGGCGTGCGCTGGCCGCTTGTCCAGGGGCCTGGCGCGGAAGGGCAGGCGGTCGCCTATGGAATCCGTCCCGGCGACCTGCGCCTCGCCAGCCCCGATGCGGAGGGCGCGGTGGCCGCGGAAATCGTCGTCGTCGAACCGACAGGCGCCGAGACCGAACTGCTGATCCAGGCGGGCGACGACCAGCTGATCCTCGTCACGCACGGCCGCCCCAAGGTGAATCCCGGCGAGAGAATCGGCCTCACGATCGATCCCGCGAAAGTGCACGTTTTCGACCAAGGAACCGGCGCACGGCTGGCCGCGTAAATCATGAGCAAGAAAGCTGCGAAGAAAACGCACGTCCTGCGCTCCCGCACCTGGTTCGACAGCCACGACCGCGATGCGATGGTCCACCGCTCGTGGATGAAGAACCAGGGCATTCCCCACGACCAGTTCGACGGCCGGCCGGTGATCGGCATATGCAACACATGGTCGCAGGCCACGCCGTGCAACGCGCACTTTCGCGAACTGGCGGAGCACGTGCGCTCGGGTATCCTCGACGCCGGCGGCTTCCCCATCGAGTTCCCGGTGATGAGCCTGGGCGAGACGCTGATGCGGCCGACGACGATGCTGTTCCGCAACCAGGCGGCGATGGACGTCGAGGAGTCGATACGCGCCAATCCCTTCGATGGCGTCGTGCTGATGATGGGCTGTGACAAGACGACGCCGGCGCTGTTGATGGGTGCGGCATCGGTGGACCTGCCGACGATCGGCATTTCCGGCGGGCCTATGCTCAACGGCAAGTTCCGCGGCGAGGACATCGGCTCCGGCACGCATGTGTGGAAGTTCACCGAGATGCTGAAGACCGGCGAGATGAAGATGGCGGACCTGGTCGAGGCGGAGTCGTGCATGTCGCGCTCGGCCGGCCACTGCATGACGATGGGCACGGCGTCGACGATGGCGTCGATGGTCGAGGCGCTCGGCATGGGGCTGCCCACCAACGCCGCCATCCCGGCTGTCGATTCGCGGCGCAAGCTGCTGGCGCGGATGTGCGGGCGGCGGATCGTCGAAATGGTGCACGAGGATCTGCGGATGTCGAAGATTCTCACCAAGCAGGCTTTCGAGAACGCGATCATGGTGAACGGCGCGATCGGCGGATCGACCAACGCGGTCGTCCACCTGCTCGCCATCGCCGGCCGCCTGGGCGTCAAGCTGTCGCTCGATGATTGGGACCGGCTGGGCCGCGATATGCCGTGCCTGGTCGACCTGATGCCTTCGGGCAAGTACCTGATGGAGGATTTCTACTATGCCGGCGGACTGCCGGTGGTGATCCGCGAGATCGGCAAGTTCCTGCACAAGCGGGCGCTGACGGTCAACGGAAGATCCATCTGGGAAAATTGCAAGGACGCCGTCAACTACAACGAGAAAGTCGTCACACCGATCGGGAAGCCGTTCAAGCCGCAGGGCGGCATTGCGGTGCTGCGCGGCAACCTGGCGCCCGACGGTTGCGTGCTGAAGCCCTCGGCAGCGACGCCGAAGCTGCTGAAGCACAAGGGGCGCGCCGTGGTGTTCGAGAACATCGACGACCTGCATAAGCGCATCGACGACCCCAGGCTCGACGTCGACGCGTCATGCGTGATGGTGCTCAAGAATTGCGGGCCGAAGGGCTACCCCGGTTTCCCCGAGGTCGGCAACTTCGCGTTGCCGGCCAAGCTGCTGAAGAAGGGCATCACGGATATGATCCGCATCTCGGATGCGCGCATGTCCGGCACCGCATACGGCACCGTGGTGCTGCACACGGCGCCCGAGGCCGCCGCCGGCGGGCCGCTTGCGCTGGTGCGCAACGGCGACATCATCGAACTCGATGTCGCCAGGCGGAAGATCCATTTGCACGTCACCGACGATGAACTCGCGCGGCGACGAACCAAGTGGAAGCCGCTGCCGCCGCATTCCGACCGCGGCTGGGTCAAGCTCTACTGCGACACGGTGCTTCAGGCCGACCGCGGCGTCGACCTCGATTTCCTCGTCGGCCATTCCGGCGCGAAGGTGGGCAAGGTCAGCCACTAGCGCGGGCGTTGCCACATAGCCGATCCGTTCAGTCGCCCAAGTCCGCGAGGTCGGACTGGCACCAGCGCTGCTCGTCCGCGGGCACCTGCGCATACAGCGCCAGCGCCTGCTGCCGGGTGGTGGCGAACGCCGGGGCGTCGCCGGTCGCGCGCTGCGCCAGCGCCAGCACGACATAGCCGAAGAACGTCTCGATCACGGGCGCGTCGTTGCGCACGCAGACGTCGATGCACCGCTGCGCACTGACGATCGCGTCGCGCGGCCTGCCTGCATGCAGCAAGCTCCGTGTCAGCCGATACTCCGCGCGCTCTTCCTCGAGCCACGTGCCCGCCTGCTTCCAGTACGTCAAGCCGCCGTACGCGGCGACGATCATTCCTTCCGTCTCCGCGTTGTCGCGGTCCTTCTTTTGCTCGAGCGCTGCCGCGAGGTTGTTGCCGCCGACCGCGAGCGCGCGCAATGCCGGCGACTGCGGCGGCAAGCCGGCTTGGGCAAGCGCAAGCGCCTCGGCGTACGTGGCGATCGCGCGCTTCATCCCATTGCGGCCGGAGAATGCGGACGCGGCGAGCGCCAGCACGCTGATCCGGTCCTCGGTGGAGAGTGCCTCCAATACGGTTGCGTCGCCGCCGGCATAACGCAATGTCGCGACGTTCCGGTCCAGCGCGCTGGCGGCCGCGGCGCTGCCGGCGGATGCGGGCAATCGGCGCAGTGATTCCAAGAGCGCAATGCCGCGGTCCCACTGGCCGAGATGCTCGCCGAACACGTGCATCGCCAGGCGCGCAAAGGGCGCAATGTGCTCGGCGGTTTCCACCACGTGAAGCGAAGACGCCAGCCGATCTGCGACTTCCTGCGGGCGGTCGCCATGGTCGTTCCAGGCGGTTTCGAGAAAGGCGTCGAAGGTCATGGCGCGGCGTGCGGACCGTCGATCTCGACCTCCGCCTCGATTTCCACCGGGATGTCGAACGGAAGCTCGGCCATGCCGACAGCCGAGCGCGAATGCGCGCCACACTCGGGACCGTAGAGCTCCAGTATCAGGTCGGAGAAGCCGTTGATCACCGACGGCTGCGCGGAGAACCCCGGTGCCGAATTCACCATGCCGAACACGCGCAGCCACGCGGTGACACGGTCGAGGTCGCCCAGTTCGCGCTGCACGCTGCCCAAAATCGACAGCGCTACCATCCGCGCCGCGGCGTAACCCTGTTCCACCGTGAGGTCGCGGCCGACCTTGCCGAGTGGCCGCGCGACGGAACCGTCCGCGTTCTGCGGCGCATGCCCCGACACGAAGGCGCGGTGGCCGCGGACGCGGACAAATGCGAATGGAAGGCGCGCGCCGGGCGGGATGATGATCGGCGCAGGCAGCACCAGTCCCATGGCCAGCAATCGCGCCTCAACGTGCATCGCCGCGTCCTTCAGCGCGCGCGCGCATCGAGGCGCTCGAGAACCTGCGACACGACGCCGCCGGAGACTCGCGCGACCAGTCGCACCGACCAGTAGACGGTTCCGGTGATCGTCGTTTCCACGTATTCGACAACGCGGACCGGCGCCGCGACGGGTCCGATTCGCGTCAGCACAGCGTAGGGATACCGGGCGATCGAGCGATGGATCCGTTCCGTGCGCGTCACGCCTGCGTCCACGGCATCGGCGACCAGGTCGTTGAGGCCCCGAAGCTGGCGGATGGTTTCCTTTTCCATGAATGCACTCCCGGTCATGCGCCGGCGCAGATTTGCCGGATACAACGATACACGGCGTCGTCGTGCGCCAGGGCCAGGTGGTGCACGCCCGGAAAGACGATGACTTCGGGCTCCGGCGCCTCCTTTGGGTACGGCACGCGGACCAGCGCGTCGCCGAATAGCCGCCCCACTGGATGCCGCGGGTCCTTCGTCAGGGTCCCCATGAGTAGGTAGTGACGGGCGGAGGCGAGCCACGGTGCAGCGCCTTCGGGGGACGGCGCATGGCCAACGCCTAAGTCCTTCGTGCCACGGCTGCGCAGGTTGAGGAGATCGCCAATGAGCTGTGTCACATGGCCCGGAAACGCCTTCAGCGCGCTCGTGGCGCCGTGCGCGAAGCGCTCGAGGTCCGCGCCGTCGTGCGGCGTGCCGATGTATATCGCCCGCCGGACGCGGGCCAGCCAGCCTGTGGACTCCGGACGCGCGGAAGCGCAGGCGCTGCGAATTACGAGTCCTCCCATGCTGTGTCCGATCAACATGATTTCCTCGACGGGCAGCGGATAGGCCGTCGCCAATTCGGCCAGCAACACGACCAGGTGGGCTGCGTTCTCGGCGATGGGCAGTCCGGTGTTGTAGCGGACATAGAAGGCGGTGTAGCCGGCGTCGTGCTGCAACCGCGTTCCATAGGATTCCTGTTCGTGGCCGCGGGCTCCCGCCGGGAACGTCCATACGCTCTCGTTGCAGCAGAAGCCGTGGACCAGTACGCAGAGCTTGCGCGTAGGTGACGGATGTGCGGCGTGGAGACTCGCGGCGTCCAGCGGCAGCGGCCGGCCCCGGTGACGGAAGGACATGCCGATCGCCAGCTCGTTGCCACGCTCTTGCAGGTAGTCGCCGATCATCCCGTTCAAGATGCTGACGCCACGCTCGGGCAGCGAATGCGCGGGATCGGGACGCGTGGTGCGTTCATCCATGGTGGGATCGTAGCCGTTTTTCGCGCGACGCGGGATCCAGTCCCGGCCACGGGGGTCACGCCGCGGGTAGACAGGCGGGCCCGAGCGGTTCGAAGCTCTTGTAGGTCAGGATGAATTCCTGGTGGCCGAGCGCTTCGGACTTCGTCGGCTCCCCACAGGCGACGCGGGCGACCAGGTCGTATATTTCACGGCCGACTTCAGGGAGCGTCGCGCCACCATCGAGAATGCGGCCCGCGTCGACGTCCATGTCGTCCTGCATTCGCTGCCAGGTCTCGGGATTGGCGCACACCTTGATCACGGGAGCGATGGCGGATCCCACGACGGAGCCGCGCCCGGTGGAAAACAGGATCAGGTGCGACCCGCAGGCGATGAGTTCGGCGATCTCGGCGTTGTCGTTGATATTGGGAAATCCGAATCGCACCTCGCCGTCGGGCACGACGTCGAGCAGGTAGAGCCCCTTGCGCGGCGGCGCGATGCCGGGCTTGATGATGCCGGCAATGGGCGATTGCCCCGACTTGGCATAAGCGCCGAGCGACTTTTCCTCGATGGTCGTGAGTCCGCCGTCGGCATTGCCCGGCGCGAAACTCGCGTAGCCCAGCGTCGCGTAGTACTCGGCGGCCTTGGCCACCGTGCGCTTCAGTTCGTCGCCCAGCGCTGCGCTGGACGCGCGAGCGGCCATCAGGTGCTCCATGCCGATCAACTCGCCGGTTTCCTCAAAAATGGCGGCGGCACCGTCGGCGACCAGCATGTCGAACGCGATGCCCATCGCGGGATTCGCAGTGAGTCCCGACGTCGCATCGGAGCCGCCGCAGATCGTGCCGACGACCAGCTCGTCGGCACGCATCGCGACCGGCGTATGCGCGGCAAGTGCGGGCAACGTGCGCTCGATCCATTCGCAACCGACGGCGATCGTCTTGCGGGTGCCTCCGGCATCCTGGATGCCGAGCGTTTGCACCGGCCGCCCCGACGCCTCGATCGTCTTTGTCAGCTGGCGCTTGTTGAAACCTTCGCAGCCCAGCGACACGAGGAGGGCGCCGCCGACGTTGGGGTGCGTGCACAGTTTTTCCATCATCGCCAGCGCGTACGCATTGGGATAGCAGCCGGGAAAGCCGATCAGGTGCACGCCGCGGTCGCGAAAGGGCGCCGCAATCTCGCGCGCGACGTGATGCGCACACTCGACCAGGTAGGCGACGACGAGGATGTTGCGGATGCCCTTGCGGCCGTCGGCACGGAGATAACCTTGCAGCATGGTCCTACTTCGGGAGCGTGTAGGTCGGAAGGTAACTGCTGGCGACGTTGTGCACGTGCACGAACGCCCCCGCGGGAATGGGCTGCGTGGCCACGCCGATCGGGCAGTTGTACTTGATGATCGTCTCGCCTTGCGCGATCGCGCGCGCGGCCAGCTTGTGGCCCACCGCGATGTCGCGATCGACGATGCAGGCGGTGCCGTCGAACGTGACCGTATCACCGGCCCGCAAGGCGCGCAGCGCCACCGCCACGTTGTCCTGGGCGCTAAGCTTCATGCAGCGGCTAGAACTTTCCATACTTCTCGTACGCCTCGACCGGATCCATGCCACCGATGAGCGCCCGCCGCATGTCGGTCTCCGTGGCGACGACCTCCTCGGTCCTGACGATGACTTCCTCGGCAAGCTCGCGCGGAATGATCACCACGCCGTCGCGGTCGCCCAGCAGGTAGTCCCCGGGGCGGACGGTGACGGTGCCGATCGTCACCGGCTCGCCGTAGCTGTCGGGAATCCAGCGCTCGACGATATCGGAGGGCGTCAGGAACGAGCAGAACACCGGGAAGCGCTGTTCGAGCACGAGATCGGTGTCGCGCGATCCGCCGTCAACGACATAGCCCAGCACGCCGCGCGCCTGCAGCGTCTGCGCGGACAGTTCTCCCATCAGCGCCACTTCGTGATTGTGCGGCTGGCATACGACGACGTGGCCGGAAGGCGCGCGCGCGAGCAGAGTGCACCAGCCCAGCAGCGTCTCATGTCGCGTGCGGGTGCGGTCGATGTGTCCCGATACCGTCCACACCGGGCCGGCCAGCCGCGTACCGGGCGCGATGGCCTTGATCGAAGGCGGCAGCACGATGTTGTCGTGCCCCATCATTCGTAACACGTCGTGCACCGCGCCGGTGTAGCACGCGGCCAATCGGGCGGTCAGTGTCGAAGCGTCCATTCGCGGCCCGTTTCAGGTCTTCCTGCGCCAGCCGCCGATGATAGCGCCTGCCAAAGTCAGTCCGACCAGCACGTAGCCGGAATTGATCGTCCACAGCGTGACGCCGCGAACCTCGAACGCATAGTTGAGCGCAATGTTGGCCGCGACGAATCCGAGCGCCACGAATGCGCCGACCTTGGCGCCGCCGGCCGCGGTCGTGTCGCCCAGACGGTTCAAGAGCGAGTTGAGCGTGTAGCACATCACCAAGATGGCGACAAAGCCCACCACCATTGGCATGGCCGAGCCGCCGGTCTCCTTGTGCAGTTGGTCCATGGTCTTGCCGATGCCCGCGGCCCAGGGATCGGCAAGGACCGTGTACCAGCCGGCGCCCAGCGCAAAGAAGACGATGGCAGCGACGACCACGGCAAAATGGTTGGTCGAATTCAACGGCATCTCCCTCGAGAAACGGCGCTTGCAAACGGCGCCTTGTGCCGGCAGTCTGCCTCCCACTGCGGCCGGGCGCAAGCCTTGCCGCGGTTGCTAGAGCAGGTCGAGTTGCTGCGGGCCGGGCGGCATGGGTCGACGAAAGCGCGACGTATCGAGCGGCGTGCGGTCGCGGTTCAGACCGAACCGCCTGCAGGCCAGTGCAAAGCGTTTTTCGATCAGTTCCGCAAAAGGACCCGTGCCGCGCATCCTCTCGCCGAAGCGCGCGTCGTAGTCGCGGCCGCCGCGCAATTGCCGCAACACGCTCATCACGTGTTCGGCGCGCAGCGGAAAGTGCGCGTCGAGCCAGTCGCGGAACAGCGGGGCGACTTCGCGTGGCAGCCGCAGCATGATCCAGCCTGCGTGGCGGGCGCCATGCGCCGCCGCGGCCTCGAGGATGGCCTCGAGGTCGCTGTCGTTGAGTTGCGGAATCACCGGTGCGGCGAGCACTCCCACCGGCACGCCGGCATCGCTCAACGTCCTGATCGCCTGCAGTCGCCGGGGTGGGGTTGCCGCGCGCGGTTCGAGCGAGCGCGCGAGCGCCTTGTCCAGCGTGGTGATGGAAATGTAGACGCGCGCCATGTTCTTTGCCGCCATCGGCGCGATCAGGTCGAGGTCGCGCTCGACCAGCGCCGACTTGGTCACGATCGTGAACGGATGCTCGTGTTCGCATAGCACTTCGAGGATCCCGCGCGTGACCTTCCATTCGCGCTCGATCGGCTGGTAAGGATCGGTGTTGGTGCCCAGGGCGATCGGGTCGCACACATAACCCGGCTTCCCGAGCTCCGCGCGCAGCAGCGCCGGCGCATTGGGCTTGGCGAAGAGCTTGGTCTCAAAGTCGAGTCCCGGCGACAGGTCGTGGAACGCATGCGTCGGCCGCGCAAAGCAGTAGATGCAGCCATGCTCGCAGCCCTGGTACGGATTGATCGACTGGTTGAACGGGACGTCGGGCGACACGTTGTGCGCGATGATGGTCCGCGCCGGCTGAATCGTGACCATCGTCTTGATTTGGGAACTGATCGGCGGGTACTCCTCGTCCGCTGCCGAGTCCTCGGCGGGCGGCGCCCAGCCGTCGTCATACGCCTCGCGGCCCTCGCGTCGAAAGCGGTTCGCCGGGTTGAACGTCGCGCCGCGGCCACGCGTGGGCGTCGCGCCGGGGGCACGGCGCAGCGGATCGGGCGCCGCGGGAAGCGAGTCTTCCGCAGGAGGCTGGTGGCGCTTCATGGCCGCCAGTTTACGCGCGGTTCGCATGGCGGCAGGCGCCGATTGCGCCTAGAATCGGCGACCGCGAGGACCGCCGATGAGCAAACCGAAATCGCACCGCTTCGACACGCTTTCGCTGCACGCCGGTGCCGTGCCCGACCCCGCCACCGGCGCACGCGCCACGCCGATCTACCAGACGGCGTCATTCGTCTTTCCCGACACCGACCATGCGGCCGCCCTCTTCAACATGGAGCGCGCGGGCCATGTCTATTCGCGCATCTCCAACCCGACGGTCGCGGTGCTCGAGGAACGTGTCGCGGCGCTGGAGGGCGGCGTGGGCGCCATCGGCACCGCGAGCGGGCAGGCGGCGCTTCACCTGGCGATCGCGACGCTGCAGGGCGCCGGTTCGCACGTCGTCGCGTCACGGTCGCTCTATGGCGGTTCGCACAATCTTCTCGACTACACGCTGCCGCGCTTCGGCATCGAGACCACGTTCGTCGATCCGCGCGACATCGACGCCTGGCACGCGGCCGTCCGGCCAAACACGCGCCTCTTCTTCGGTGAGACGCTGGGCAATCCCGGCCTCGACGTCCTCGACATTCCGCGAGTGGCGCAGGCGGCCCACGAGCACGGGCTGCCGCTGCTCGTCGATTCGACCTTCACGACGCCGTGGCTCATCCGCCCATTCGAGCACGGCGCCGATCTCGTGTTCCATTCCGCCACCAAGTTCCTGTCCGGGCACGGCGTCGTCATCGGCGGCGTGCTGGTCGACTCCGGCCGCTTCGATTGGGACGCCGGCGCGGCGCGCGGCAAGTTCCCGACATTGACCCAGCCCTACGGGGGCTTCCACGACATGGTGTTCAGCGAGGAGTCGACGACCGCCGCGTTCCTGTTGCGGGCGCGGCGCGAAGGCATCCGCGATTTCGGCGCGTGTATGGCGCCGTTCACGGCCTTCCAGATTTTGCAGGGCATCGAGACACTGCCGCTGCGCATGCAAAAGCACGTTGAGAACACGCGCAGGATCGTTGCGTTCCTCGCCGCACATCCGCTGGTCGCGAGCGTCGGCTATCCGGAGCTGCCGGGCCACCCCGACCACGCACTTGCGAAGACGCTGCTGCCGCGCGGCTGCGGCGCCGTGTTCTCCTTCAACCTGGGCGGCTCGCGCGCGCAGGGGCGCAAGTTCATCGAGTCGCTTAACCTCTTCTCCCACCTGGCCAACGTCGGCGACGCGAAGTCGCTGGTCATCCATCCGGCGTCGACGACGCATTTCCGGATGTCCGCAGAGGACCTGGTCAAGTCGGGTATCACCGAGGGCACCATCCGGTTGTCGATCGGACTCGAGGATCCGGACGACCTGACCGAGGATTTAAGCCGCGCGCTGCACGCCGCCGGCAAGGCCTAGGCGCGACACACGATGCGCATCGACGTCGACGGCACCGAATGCTACGCCTACACGGGCTCCCGCGCACGGGACGCGGAGGTGCCGACGGTGGTGTTCGTCCACGGCGCCGCGAACGATCACAGCGTCTGGGCGCTGCAGTCCCGCTACTTCGCGCATCACGGCTGCAACGTGCTGGCGGTGGATCTACCGGGCCATGGTCGCTCCGGCGGCGCGGCACTCGCGACCGTCGAGGCGATCGCCGACTGGATTGCACGCTTGCTCGATGCGGCCGGTGTCGCGCGGGCTGCGCTCGTCGGTCATTCGCTCGGTTCGCTGGTCGCGCTGGCATGCGCGGCGCGGCATCCGGAACGCGTGACGAAGATTGCCCTGCTCGGTCCCGCGGCGCCGATGCTGGTCAGCGACGAACTGGTCGAAGTCGCGGCGGCCGACGACCACGTCGCGTTCGACATGATCAACGGCTGGTCATTTTCCGCAGGCAAGCAGCTCGGCGGCAACGCCGTGCCTGGCATGTGGATGAGGGGCAATGCCTTACGTCTGATGGAACGCACGCGCCCTGGCGTTCTCCATACGGACCTTGTCGCCTGTCAATCTTATGGTCAGGGACTTGCCGACGCGGCAGCCGTGCGCTGTCCGGCGCTTGCGATCGTGGGCGCGCGGGACTTGATGACACCGGCCAAGGGCGCGCAGGCGTTGCTCGACGCGCTCGCCGACAATCGCACGGTGACGCTGCCGCGGACCGGACACGCGATGATGGCCGAACAACCCGACGCGGTGCTCGATGCACTGCGCGAATTCCTCTAGGCCCGCAACGTGAGCGACGATGACGCAGCCGTAACTGCCGTGACCGCCGTTCGCTCCGTCACGGTCGGCGTGCCGCTGCGCTGGCTCGCCGCGGGCTGGCGTGATTTCCTCGCCAATCCGTTGCCGAGTGCTTTTTACGGCGCCTGCTTTGCGTTGATGGGCTTCCTCATCTATTTTGTGTTCGGCCGCGCCTATCAATACGTGTCGGCGCTGGTTACGGGCTTCTTCCTGGTCGGACCGTTCCTCGCGATCGGTTTGTATGACCTGTCGCGACGGCGGGAGCGGGGCCAGCCGCCTTGGCTGGCGCCGACGCTGGACGCATGGCGGCCGAACGTGGGCTCCGTCGGCATCTTCGCACTCGTGCTGTGCGTGATCCTGCTGGTGTGGGCGCGCGCGTCGCTGGTGGTCTTCGCGCTGTTCTTCACCTACGAGATGCCGGACCTGCACGGCTTCCTCGCGCAGCTGGTGTCCTTCAGGCATGGCGAATTCCTGCTCGCCTACCTGTGCGTCGGCGGATTCTTTGCGGTGCTTGTGTTCGCCATCAGCGTCGTGTCGGTGCCGATGATGCTGGACCGGAACACCGACGGCATCACCGCGTCGCTGACGAGCCTGCGCGCGTTCGCAGCGAACGTGCCCGCCATGATCGTCTGGGGACTCCTGATCGTCATGCTCGTCGCGCTCGGATTCGCTACGTGGTTCGCCGGTCTTGTCGTCATCGTCCCGGTCATCGGCCACGCGACGTGGCACGCCTACCGCGACCTGGTGGCCTGAAGTGCTGGTTCTGCAGGGTGTGGCAGAATCGCCGGATGATTGAACACGCGGCGACGCTCGGTGTCGCGAGGCACGCCGATCCGGCTGAGTTCCTCGCGGCCGCCGCGCCGATCCTGGCGCGCGACGAAGCGTTGGCGAGCAGCTATGTCGCGTTCGCGAACGGGCTGCTGCGCAATCCTCCCACCGAGACCGAATCCGTCTACCTGGCGACGTATGCCGGCAACGGCGGGACCGGTGCGGCGGTGATGCGCGGCACCGGCAGTCTTTGGGTCGGCGCCAGCGACACCGTTGCCGCCCTGGCGTTTGCCGACGACGTGCATGAATTTCGTGGCGGCCCCACGGCAACGCTGCAGGGTCTCGTCGGCACCCAGCCCGCCTGCGAAGCGTTTGCGCTGCGCTGGCGGGAGTTGACCGGCCATGTGCATCAATTGCGCGTTCAGATGCGCAATCACAAGCTCACGCGCGTCGAACCCGTGCCACGGCCCCTGGGCGCTGCGCGAAAGGCAACGGCCGACGACATCGACTGGGTGGGCGCCGCACAGCACGACTTCATCATGGAAATCCAGTTGCCGGACGATGCCGCGCGCTTGCGGTCGCTGGTTCCCCGCAGGATAGAGCAAGGGCAGATCTGGATTTGGGACGATGCCGGCGCCGTCGCGTTCGCCGGATGGACAGATGCACCCCCGGATGCCGCGCGCATTGCCCCCGTGTACACGGTACCGTCGTCCCGCGGGCGCGGTTACGCGACGGCGCTGGTGGCCGCGTTGTCACAGGCGCTGCTGGACCGGGGCCGCCCAAAGCTGTTCCTGATCACCGACCTCGCCAATCCTGTATCGAATTCGATCTACGCCAGGATCGGCTACCGACCGCAGTCGGACATCTTCCATTTCGATTTCATGGACGCGAGTGTGGGGGTCCTCTGACCACTCCGCGGTTTCATTGTCCCGGGGAACTGGTCCCGGGTGACGTCGGCGGCGAGTACGTGCTTCCCGACGCCGTTGCGCACCACGCGCTGCGCGTGCTGCGGCTCGCCGTCGGCGACCGCATCGTGCTCTTCACCGGCGCGGGCGGCGAATTCGCGGCAACGCTGGTCCGCGCCGACAAGCGCGAGGCCGTCGCGCACATTGACGCATTCGATCCGGTGGAGCGTGAAAGCGATTTCCCGGTGACGCTGGTCCAGGGCATCGCCGCCAACGACGCCATGGACCACGCCGTCCGCAGGGCGGTGGAACTGGGCGCGGCCGCGATCCAGCCGGTGCTGACCACACGCAGCGCGCGCGTCCCCGACGGCGAACGTGGCGAGAAGCGGCTCGCGCACTGGCGCCAGATCGTGATCGCCGCGTGCGAGCAGTGCGGGCGCAACCGCGTGCCGGCGGTGCACGATGTCGTGACGCTCGAACGCTGGCTGGCAGGACGCGATGCCGGCGTGACTGGGCTGGTACTGTCGCCGACCGCCGACGTGGCGATCGCGTCAACACCGCGGCCGCCGCAGGCGCTCGAGATGCTGATCGGACCCGAGGGTGGATTCACCCCGGACGAAGTAGCGCTCGTCGAGCGCCGCGGCATGGTTGCCGTGCGCCTCGGGCCGCGTGTGCTGCGCGCCGAGACGGCGGCGCTGGCGGCGCTGGCGGCGATCAACGCGCTGTGGGGCGATTTCCTCTGATCGCCGGCCTCGGCCGTTTCGCTCCGGTCTTGACGCTGCCGCCGCAGCGCGGAGATGATGCATCCCTTCCCCCGCCCTCGCCCTGGAACGAGTCCCATGTCCCGACATTTGCTGGTGATGCCCGACGACACGTCGCAACCGCTGCTTGCGGCCATCGACGGCGCCAAAGCCTCGGTGCGCGTGAAGATGTTCACATTTTCCGATCCGGGCCTCATCGGCGCCGTGACGGCCGCGCGCAAGCGTGGCGTCACCGTCCGCGTGATGCTCAACGCCGCGCGCCGCAGCGGCGAGGCGGAGAACGAGGAGACGCGCAAGACGCTCATGGCCGCCGGCGTCGACGTGCAGGACAGCAATCCCGCGTTCGACCTGACGCACGAGAAGTCGATGGTGGTCGACGACGCGGTCGCCTACGTCATGTCGCTCAACTGGGAGACGCGCAACGTCACCGAGACGCGCGATTACGCGATCGTCACGACGCATAAACGCGAGGTCGAGGAAGTGATTGCCTGCTTCGAGGCGGACTGGCACCGCCAGCCGTTCGACGGGGGTGCCGCCGCCCATCTCATCTGGTGCAACAGCAACGGCCGCGAGCGCTTCGCCCATTTCGTCGACCGCGCGAAGCATTCGCTGTGGCTGCAGAACGAACGCTACCAGGATGCCGTGATCATCGAGCGCGTCGTGCGCGCCGCGACGCGCGGCGTCAAGGTGCACATCCTCGCACGCCCACCGCACACGCTGAAGAAGGACAAGCTGGTCGAAGGCGTGGGCGGCCTGCGCATCATGCAGGACGTGGGCGCGAAGGTGCACCGGCTGAAAGGATTGCGCCTGCACGGCAAGATGATGCTGGCCGACGACGCGCGCGCCATCGTCGGCTCCGTCAACCTGGCGCCCGGAAGCTTCGACGGGCGGCGCGAACTGGCCATCGAGGCCGACGACGAGCCTGTCGTCAAGCGCCTGGCGAAGGTCGCGCAGCACGACTGGGACCATTCGGCGAAGCTGGACCTTTCGGACGCAGGGCTGCTGGCCGACCTGGAAAAGCGCGGCATGGGCGACGACGCGAAGGACCTCGTCCTCGACGACGATGGTCACAAGCACGGCAAGGACCACAAGGGTCACCACGGCCACTAGCGGTCGCGGCAAGGCGCGCGTGAAGCGTCAGGCGCGCTTCGGGTCGGCGGCCACCAGGATGCTGCAGTGGACGCGCTCCAGCAGCAGTGCATCGGTCGACCCGCGCCACCAGCGCAGAGCAAACGTCGTGCTGCGAGGGTGGCCCAGGATCAGCAGGTCGATGCCGAGTTCCTCCACCAGCCGTGCGATCACGGCCACCGGCTCGCCGACGACGACATGCGGAGTCACGGCCAGTCGCTGCGCGGCGAACTGCGCCGCAGCCTCGGCCAGGTCCGCGGCGACCCGCGACTCGTCGTCGCCCAGCGCGATCTCCGGAACATACTCGCCGGCCAGTACATACAAGGACGGGTCGTGCACGACGCCCGCCAGGTGAATCGCGGCGGATGGGCCCGGCGCCAGCCGAAGGCACTCGTCGAGTGCCAGCCGGGACTCGGGCGAGCCGTCGTAGGCAACGAGAATTTTCCGGTACATGGTTCCTCCCGATACCGCTTGACGCAACGGTTCGACGCTAGGCATTCGCGAACAGCGGCTTGCCGCACAGCATAAGCGCCGCGTCGGTGAGCGCGTCCCACGCGTCGCCACGGCCGACTCCCTTGGACATCGCATCGAGCCTGGCAAGCGCCAGCAGCAGCGGCGGCACGGACGCAGGCGCGACGCGTTTCATCGCGCGTTCCAGCGCGCCCTGCCGCTTGCCCCAGACCCGGGCATTGCGAATGGCGGAAGCCATCGGCGAACCTTCGCGCACCATCGCGTGGACGGCGGCGATGGCGTGCACGTCCTCGACGAGCTGCCAGATCGCCGGAACCGGTGCGTCGCCTTCGGCTTTCAGTGAGCTCAAGATCCGCAGCACGCGTGTTGCGTCGCCTGCAAGCCATGACTCCGACAGCTGGAAGATGTCATAGCGCGCGACGTTCGCGATCGCGTTCTCGACGGCGTCCTGCGCCAGCTCGCCCTCGGGCAGCAGCAGCGCCAGTTTTTCGATTTCCTGCCGTGCGGCGAGCAGGTTGCCTTCGCAATGGTCGGCCAGGAACGCGAGCGTTTCGCGCGACGCATGCTGGCGGTGGCGCTTCATCCGTGTGGCGATCCATGCGGGCAGCGCGTCCCGCTCGACCGGATAGACGGCGACCGTGGTCCCTGCGCGCGCCAGCGCCTCGAACCATGCGGACGACTGGGTCGCGCGATCGAGCCGGGGCAGCGCGATCAGCGTCACGTTGTCCGGACTGGGATTGGCGGCGTACGCTTCGAGCGCCTTGCCGCCTTCGACGCCGGGCTTGCCCGACGGAATGCGCACGTCGACCAGCTTGCGCTCGCCGAAAAGCCCGCGGTTGACGTTCGCACCCAGGAACGCATCCCACTTGAAGCCGGCTTCGACGACGAAGACTTCGCGCTCGGCGGCGCCGGCCGCGCGCGCCGCGGCGCGGATCGCATCGCCGGCCTCGAGCGCCAGCAGCGGCTCGTCGCCGTGGACGACGTACAGCGGCGCCACGCCGCGCTGCAGATGGCTTGCCAGATCGTCCGCGCGGACTTGCATGGGTCGTCCCGTCGCGATTCGCTACGCGGGCTTCTTTGCCGCCTGCAGGCGCCGCACGATCTGCTGGATGGCGTCGGTCTGCATGTCCTTCTGCAGCCGCTGCTCTTCCAAGTCGCGCGCAAGCGCCTGGGTCTCGTTGAACGTATAGGCGCGCCGAATCGTGATCTCGCCCGCAGGCATCCAGTCCGCGCCCTCCTTGTCGTGCAGGCGGAACGAGACGCGCTTGATGAGCTGGAATTCGCGCACCGCCCCCGCAGAAGACAGCGACAGCACTTCCTTGTCATCCTGGACCACGGGAATTTCGAGCACCACCTGGGCGGCGGCCGCGGACTCGCTCACCGTTGCGCTGCCCGCGCCCGCGAACGCGCGACGCAACTCGTTGTTGAACGATGGCGACCCGGCCGAGTTGACGTAGATCGACTCGAAAGTGAACGTTGCCTCGCCGCGCAGGTGGAACCCGCATCCGCCCAGCGCGAGCGCCGCGATGACGGCCAGCGACACGACATAGGCGCGGCGCATCACACGACTACGTTGACGAGCCGGCCCGGCACGATGACGACCTTCTTCACCGGCGCGCCGTTGGCATAACGGGCCACCTCGGCGCTTGCGCGCGCGGCGGCTTCGATGGCCGGGTTGTCGGCCGCGGCCGGCACGCAGATCTTGCCGCGCAGCTTGCCGTTCACCTGCAGCATCAGTTCGATTTCGTTTTGCGCCAGCGCCGCCGCGTCGACCTCCGGCCAAGGCGCGTCGAGCAAGTCGCCGAATTCGCCCGCCAGCTTCAGGTCCTGCCAGATGCCCCAGGTCGTATGCGGGATCACCGGATAGAGCGTACGTAGCAGGATCGACAGACCTTCGCGCAGTAGTCCCGCGGCGCCGTGTGCACCTGCCGGCACCGCTTCGAGCGTGTTCAGCATCTTCATACCCGCCGACACGACGGTGTTGTACTGGATACGATCAAAGTCGTAGTTGGCCTGCTTCAGCGTGACGTGCAGCTCGCGGCGCGCGGCCTTCACTGCGACATCCGCGTCCTGCGCTGCAGTCTTGCCCGCCGCGCCGCGCACGGTGTCGCCCTGAATCTGCGCGAACGTCCACAGGCGCTTCAGGAATCGGTGCGCGCCATCCACGCCGGTGTCGGACCAGATCGCGGAATCGTCCGGCGAACCGGCAAACATCACGTACAGCCGCGCGGTGTCTGCACCGTACTTGTGGACCAGGTCCTGAGGCTCGACGCCGTTCTGTTCCGTCTTGCCCATCTTGCCGACACCGCCGTACTCCACGCTGGAACCGTCGGCCAGGCGCCCGCCGTCGATGTGTCCCTGCGCATCGGTGGTCGGCACGACGACGTCAGGAGAAAAATACTCCTTGCCGCCCTTCGCGTTGCGCCGGTAATAGATGTGGTTGAGCAGCATCCCCTGCGTGAAGAGCCGCGTGAAGGGCTCGTCGATCTTGGTCAGGCCCAGGTCGCGCATCGCCTTGGTCCAGAACCGTGCGTAGAGAAGATGCAGGATGGCGTGCTCGATGCCGCCGATGTACTGGTCCATCGGCATCCAATAGTCGTTGCGCGCGTCGACCATCGCTCCCGCACCCGGCGAGGTGTAGCGCATGTAGTACCAGGACGAATCGACGAAAGTGTCCAAGGTGTCCGTCTCGCGCCGCGCCGGCTTGCCGCATTGCGGACAGGGAACGTTCAGGAAGTCCTCGCGCTTGTTGAGCGGGTTGCCGCTGCCATCCGGCACGCAATCCTCGGGCAGCACCACCGGCAGGTCGCGCTCGGGCACCGGCACCGCGCCGCATGCGCCGCAATGGATGATCGGGACCGGCGTGCCCCAGTAGCGCTGGCGCGAAACGCTCCAGTCGCGCAGGCGGAACGTGATCTTCTTCTCGCCCAGGCCCTTCGCCGCGAGGTCGGCGGCAACCGCGTCGACGGCCTCCGCGTAGTTGAGGTCGTCGTACTTGACCGAGAACACGCAGCGACCGCGTTCCTTGTCGGCGTACCACGGTCGATATTCGTCGGTCGAGAACTCCTCGTCCGGCACCGCGATCACCTGCTTGATCGGCAGCCCGTACTTCTTCGCGAACTCGAAGTCGCGCTCGTCGTGGCCGGGGACCCCCATCACAGCGCCGTCGCCGTAGGCCATCACCACATAGTTGCCGACCCAGACCTCGATCTTCTCGCCGGTGATCGGGTGCGCAACGTAGAGTCCGGTGCCCATGCCCTTCTTTTCCATCGTGGCCATGTCGGCCTCGATGACGCTGCCGCGCCGGCATTCGTCGAGGAATCCGGCGAGTGCGGGGCTGGTCTTCGCGGCATGCAGCGCCAAAGGATGCTCGGCAGCCACCGCGCAGAAAGTCACGCCCATGATCGTGTCGGCGCGCGTCGTGAACACGTACATCCTGCCGTCGCCGATCAGTGCGCCGCCGTCGTCGCGGATGTCATGCAGGAACGCGAAGCGGACGCCGACGCTCTTGCCGATCCAGTTGGCCTGCATCGTCTTCACACGCTCCGGCCAGCCGGGCATCTTGTCGAGGTACGCAAGGAGTTCCTCCGCGTAGTCGGTGATTTTCAGGTAATAGCCGGGGATCTCGCGCTTCTCTACCGGCGCTCCGGTGCGCCAGCCGCGGCCGTCGATGACCTGTTCGTTCGCGAGCACCGTCTGGTCGACCGGGTCCCAGTTGACGACCTGCGTCTTCCGGTACGCGATGCCACGCTCGAGCATCTTGAGGAAGAACCATTGGTTCCAGCGGTAGTAAGAAGGGTCGCAGGCGGCGAATTCGCGTGACCAGTCGATCGCCCACCCCATCGTCTTGCACTGCTGCTTCATCGAGGCGATGTTGTCGCGTGTCCACTTCGCGGGAGCGACGCCAGCCTTCATCGCCGCGTTCTCCGCTGGCAATCCGAACGCGTCCCAGCCCATCGGCATCAGGCAGTTGTAGCCTTTCATCCGCAGGTGCCGGTACATGACGTCGTTGATCGTGTAGTTCCGCACGTGCCCCATGTGCAGCCGCCCGGAGGGGTAGGGCAGCATCGACACGCAATAGAACTTCTTCCGGTCGGGACGCTCGACGGCGCGATAGGCGTCGGCCGCGGTCCATGCGGATTGCGCGGCGGCTTCGATGTCCTTCGAATTGAACGGCGTCATGGGGGAGCGGCCCGGCGCTGCGCGCGCCGACATTGAATTTGGGGGAGAACGATTATACCGGGCGGCTACGCGCCAAAACGCGGCGCGACGAGCACCCAGACACCCAGTCCGGCAAAGAGCACCGCAGCAGCGATGCGCACCGCGCGAAACGGAATCCGCTTCGCGGCGGCGTCGCCCAGGAAGGCCGTGGGCGCGTCGACCAGCAACATCCCCAGCGTCGTGCCGGCCACCACGGCGAACAGATGATCGAACTTGGCGGCGAGCATCGCGGTGGCGATCTGTGTCTTGTCGCCGATCTCCGCTAAGAAAAACGCGACCACGGTGACGACGAACACGTTGCGGTCCGACGCGGGCGGCGCGTCGGCCTCGTCGAACTGGTCGGGTTTCAACGCCCAGGCGGCAACAGCGAAGAACGACAGCGCCAGTCCCCAGCGCAGGATGTCGGCAGAAACGGCGTCGCGCACCCATTGGCCCAATGCTGCCGCCACCGTGTGATTGGCGAGCGTGGCGACGAGGATGCCGGCGATGATCGGCCAGGGCTTGCGGTAGCGCGCTGCGAGTACGAGGGTCAACAGTTGCGTCTTGTCGCCCAGTTCACCGACGGCGACGACCAGGGCGGAAACGAGCAGGGCTTCCAGCATGCAGGGAGTTGGACCAGGAACCGCCCGAATCGGGCGATTTTATGCTATTGTCATGAGTCGTCCGACAGGATCCCTGTGCCGGACGGGAATACAGGGCGATAATTATACCTTCGCCGAGGGAACCTC
>Ga0302321_100000671_pt1 | contig 29804 bp, 18 predicted proteins | sample Fen_T0_1_FD_202505 | JGI IMG/M metagenome (GOLD analysis project Ga0302321, IMG submission 202505) | Peat permafrost microbial communities from Stordalen Mire near Abisko, Sweden - Fen_T0_1 | ecosystem: Environmental > Terrestrial > Soil > Wetlands > Permafrost | place: Sweden: Abisko... | reverse complement strand
GAAAGGAACCAGTCCGGTTTTATCCGAAACGGAGAGCAGGGCGCGTTGAAGTTTCACGCACGATAAAATCTCCGAAAGCAGCCTGCGCTGCAACCGACAAATTGACCTCCGCCGGATAAATTTTGCCGCCCTTGGGGAAGGATTGGGAAACAATGGCGGTCCGCCCCAAAGTTGGTTTTGAACTTGGCGGCCGGTTTGGCGCAGCTCAAGAATTTGCGGACAGCGGTGCCGGTCAGAGAAAGGTCGTGCCGCGGCTGTGTTTTACGCTGCGGCCGGGACATCTGAAAAACGGGCTGGTGACAAAAACGGAGGTTCTGACGGTCTGAACGCCCTTCACTGCAATGCGTATTTGCGATGAGACAGCCTCGGTGATTGCGGGCATGGGCGCGTGGTCTGGCTGGGCGTGGTTCATCTCACGATGTTGGACACAAAACAAGCGCTCGAAAATCTGCCAACGGTTCGCCGATAAAACGCTAAAGCTACTGGGGCGCGTGTCAAATTTAACGGGATTCCTGTGGCGGTGGCCGGTGGGCGGGCGCGGAGCGCCCGCCCGCCGGTCGCCGGTCGCCGGCGAAGGCTCCTTGTAGAATTCCTATGCCTAGATGAAACGCGAAATCCACCACCAGACCGCGGGGCTTGTCGCGAAAGACGCGGTCACGCGCTTCTCTTGGCCTTTCCCGTTAGCCGTCTTCTTGTGGCGTCAAAAATCACTACGCTCTCGCGCAGCGGAACAGACTTTCTTTCGGCTTCATCGACGTGCTTGACATGCTGACTTGAGCTCCGCAAGTGACGCAACACTCCAACCTCACGGAGAAACCAACCCGAACGCTGTCCAATTTCTGCGAGAATCAAATCAACTGGTATCTCGATTCCTCCATACGCTGATGTTGAAACGACTAGCCAAAGACTTGCCTCATCGAGAGCCCGATTCCTCAAGCCTCGAAGAATCTTTTCCATATCCTCGAAATAGGCTTGAACCATGGTGGGAAGCTTCCCGCTCCAGAGAATATCTGAGGACTCCCGAATTGTAGAAATACAATCCTTGTAGAGCACGCCGAACTCATCATTGATTGGCGTTTTCCAGTTCGCCTGGACGTGTGAACGAACAGTCTTTAGGCGAATCTTCATCAAGGAATCGTTCGAGTCGACGAACCCCGCCAAGAACAGTTCGGGGCGATATACATCTGAGTAGTCGAACGAGTTTAGATAAGGAGGAGATGTGACGCACAAACGAAACTTTTCATGCGCAAGAGACGGAACAAGACGGCGAGCGTCACCAAGTTTCACTTTTGAAGCCTGACCGGAAATTGGCGCTGCATCCAAGTCCGCAGCAATGTCATTGGCGCGAGCTTCCAACCGAAATCGAAACAGCGAAGCCGTTGCTTCGTGTCCCATCCAATCCTTGTGATACCGTAAACATTTCCCATCACGGGTCGCGTTGCAGCAATCCATTGCGGCTCCGAGGAGAGCCAATTGAAGAAGACTACGCGTGTCGGGATCAGAGCAAGCTGCCCCGCGCCACCCAGCTTCAAAACTACGAAGCACTTTGGTAGGGAATAGCCACCTCCCCCACCGGTTCCCCTCTGTGAACGTCGAGTATCCTTCGAGTGGCGAGACAAGCTGCCCTTCAGCTGCTCTAAGCACTTTCCGGCTGGCCGGCTTGAAGGCAGACGCCGAGCATCGACTCAGCTTCGTTGCGGAAAGGAAGTGAAGAAACGGATTTACCTCAAACGCTTGCGCACGCAGCCCAGCTAGTGCACCGGCGAGCGGAACTGTGCCGCTACCTGAAAAAGGATCGAGCAAGAGCTCGCCCGAGCGAACTCCGTCAGTAGCAACTGCCTGTTCGACCATTTTAGGCGAGAAACCCTCCTTAACAAAATACCAACGGTGCCGTGGCATCTCGCTAAGGCCCACTGCATTTGACGCATCTTGGTCACGGAGCGGAAAGTTGTCATTAAGCGTGAACATCGGATTAGTCGGAGCAAATTGGGCTGGCAAACATTCGGAAAGGTTCGTCGAAATCTTGGCGCGTCGTATGCGGAGCGGTGGCAAATGCAATCTCTTGAGCCTCGAAATGAAACCCGTCAGCACGTGCAATCGTTACGCCAGCAGTTGCGGTCGACGGCAGGTTCCGTCGGCGAGCGTCAATAATCACATAGTAGCCTTGAATTACGTGGCTCGGCGCGGATTGCCGTTGTTCGTCTAAATACTCCGCCAGTTGCGTGGCACCTTCCTGTGCGCGGCTGTCTCGGTGCCGGGCAGTAACATGACCATCGGCTGCAACCGAATCTCCAATCCATTTGATCTCAATAATCATCAGGCGATTGTTTCGCAGTCTTGGTTGGACGCGGATATCAACGGGATTCTTTTCGTTCACATTTTGTTCAGGAAGCACATCATGATCGGCTCCCAAGCGGTTCCGCAAAAATTGTGTCAGCGAGTCGCGCATCAATGATTCTGGTCCGGCCTTGAGGAACAAACGGTTCTGATCATGCCATATCCCTCGGAATATGTAGCAGGTGGACTCCCGAACATTATCCCTCGCAAAGTGCTGTAACGCCTCCCGAACGGTTCCAAATGTCGGAACTGAAAACTGGCTCCTAGTCGAAGTATCGAGGCGCAGGACCTCCTTTCGCTTGTCTCCCGCGAGAAACTCCTCTTGCCATCCGGCACAATGATAAACGACTGCGGTTCTGGCGATTTCTTCTCTGGTCGTTGAACCAAGAGACCGAGCGTGCGGACGTCCGTCCGCCTCAATCTCAAAACAAAGGCTGTCAATGTTCTGGTTCGCAAGCGACGCGAAGTCGACGGGTCGAGAAACATCTGGCGCACTCCCTAAATTTGCCGGAGGTGAAACAACCTTGTAGACGAGAACCTCTCCCGAAATTCTTTCGAGATCAACGTGACGGTAGAGTTCTTGGACTGTCACCATTACCTGGAAGATGGCGTCCAAACCGGCTCCCCCGAATACCTCTTGTGCCATCGGGAAGTGGGATTCCCGACAGACCTCTTTGATACTTTCGACAATGTTCATCACGATTTTAATGTGGTGCTGGCATTTGAACGATAGAGAGCTGAAAGCCAAACAACTGCGGGAAGTCGCAAGTCGCTCGTTCGTTGGTCCAAGTTGCTCCGCAACGCCTCAAACTGAACGTAGAGTTGAGACTGGGCCGCATCCTCCAGCAATAACCGGCTTGAAGGAAGCGCCTTTGCCCGGCTGAGTTCAGGTTCCTGAGATAACGCGGATGTTACCATTCCTAGCGAGAACGCTGCGATGCTCGCACACGCGGCATTCAGGCATTCCGCGCGCTCCCGGTTCATTTCGAGGTTTGAAAATTCACCAAGTGTCCGCTCGGCCAACTCCGTCATACGAATCCGGTCGTGAACGCGAAGTAAAAACCCACGCCCTAGAAGTTCCTTCAATGCCGAGTCAATCTCCTGGCTGTATGGAGCGCCAAGTTCAGTTCCCACGAACGAGTAGCCCCAATCGGTGACGATATGTTTCTGGTATAGCCAGAGGAGACACGCGAGATAGGCAAAAAGATGCAGTTCCGGCCCGGTGAAGGCGGCTCCCTGAGCCTGCAAGCGTCGCGCGACAAGCAAGCAATCAAATGTTGCGTTTGGGTGCAATCGCATTGGGTGGAGTTATGGCTGCATTGCGTTCTCAATCGCTTGGTAGGCGGCGTCGAAAAGAGCCTCCTCCTCCCGCTGAACTTCAGAGAGTTCCGCCCAGTCGGTCATTCGGCATAAACGCATTCCATCGCTCCCACACTGTTTGGCCAGAGCGAGAAGTAACTGCGAACTGTTGAGGTTCGCGGTCATAATTATTCGGTGTCCGGGGCGTGCAAACATGGCCAGCATTTCTCCGGCTCGTTTTTCATATGCGATGTCGAGTGAGCCTTCTGGCGTGTCGATATACATCCCACCTTTGGATGACGGGTCAGACATTTGTTGCGTGAGTGCCATCCGGAGAGCGATGTCCAAGAAGAACCGCTGACTTTCTGAAAGCTCTTGCTGTTGCCGCCGTGTAGTCCCGCGAACGGTGACAACCAGTTTAAGATCATGGCCAGCAGTGGCATCCATTTGGACCGTTAAAGGCATTCCGAGAAATCGCTGTGCTAGCTCGGCGAATCTCGGAACGAAACTTTGCTCAACCTGTAGATATTGGAGCTCAAGGTCTTTCTGCAATTTCGCACGTTGGCGCTTTAGCTCCTCACGGCGGTCATAGGCGGTCTGCTTGTCCTTTTCGAGAACTGCGAGCTGATTGCGGTAGATGGTCAAATCCGCCTCACCGGCGGTGTTGCCCAACTGAGTGCGCAATGAAGTGAGAATTGCGCTGTTCTGCGCGTCAAATGCATCCAATGACTCTTTGGTGCTTTCCCACTGCTTTCGACTGGACGCCTCTTCTTTCCGGAGCCTGTCCAATGTCTTCAGATCTTCCTGAATGTGCTTCTTGGCCTTGGTAATTTCTCGATCAACTTCGTGCAATCGGTGCGCGTCGCCATTTGCGGGACGTTCTTGAGTCACTGTGGAATCGCAGAGGGGACACGTCGCGCCATTCGACTTTGCTCCGATGTTGCGAATCGCAGCCTCCGTATCGCTGCCGCAGAGACCACAAGCATGGTCTGCGATGGACTGGGTTACCAGTGGGTGCTGAGGAAGCGATGGTCTCAGGTCCAGGCGGCGGTCAAAGAATCTCGCATATTCGTCGCGCAGGGATGTTTCATGAACGGAATGCTCAGCCAGACGCAGGTTTGCGTCTTTTATGGCATCTTCCAATTTTTTTAAGGTTTGGCTTTGCTCTTCGAATTTTGTGCTTAACGCCTCGTGGTCCCCAATGAGTTTCTCAAACTTTTGCTGCGCACCGGAAGCACCCTGAGTATGAGCTCGGATTTCGTTAATGCGTTTTCGCATTCGCGTAGACTCCCATTGATAGTTCCGCACGCGCGAATCCTCCGCCTCAATCTCCCGCCGCAGGCTATCCGACCGTTTAGTCATGTCCGGCTCAAAACCGAATGTTCGATAGAGAACATTTTCCATGATTCGCGGGTTCCAAAACAGGGTTCGCCGTTGCTCGTCGAAGGTGAACACGAAGTGCTGCAAAAACACGAATTCCTCGAATGAGGCTACACCACTGTGCTCCACCAAATGGGAGACGTATAAGCGGTGCCGTTCTCCACGGGGCATCTCGTCAGCGTTTATTAGCACCTCCCCGGTCTCTCGATTACGGATGGATAACCCCCGGAGTTCCTCGGGTTCGAAAAGTCCTCGGTGGACTTCGTAATCATGAATGCCGACACGAAAGCTTAGAGCAATTTCGGCCTCATCTTCATCGGATGCGGTGATACGTCCCCGAAAGTAGTTGCTCGAGTAACTCCGCGTAAACTTGTAATACTCCTCCATCGACTCGAAAGGACGACTCGGGTCCGAAACGGTTCCCGTCAGAGCAAAGTTGATCGCAGAAAGAAGCGTGGATTTACCAATTCCGTTAGCACCAACGAGGCAAACGACCCCAGTGTCCGATGGAAACTCAGCATCTGGATTCGCCGTAAATAGCGAGAAGTGCCGCAACTTCACTTTCTCAACCTGAGGAAGCTTTAATTTAGTTTGTGGTGTGGGCATAGGGTTCTGTTGTTTGAAAAGTTGAATGAGACGCGTTCGATGAGGTTGCCGAGTTTGCAAGCGGCGCCTAGTTTGGCCAAGTATTTCATCGCTTGGATTTGCTACCCTCTTTTTTGCCCTCTTTCAAGGATATTGCCCTCTCTCGCCATTTTGCGCCCGGGCCGCGGCCAAGGCATTCGATGCGCCCGGCGGCTTTCAAATCGCGCAACCGGAGCCGGATCAGGTCGCGGCTGGAGGATTCGACGCATTGCACCAGCGCCATGTCGCGCAGAGCTTTGAGCACCTGAGGCGACTGGCGGGTGTAAAGCGCCTGCTTGCCCCTGGCTTCGGCAAAGTCGTTGAGCAGCCAGTTGGTGCTCATTGGCACGGAAAAATAGCGGAGCCGGTGATTGCGGAATGAATTCATGCGCCCAAAGTGTGTGGCATCGTATTTCAAAACGTGGCGGGGGCAAACAAAAATGGAGGCCAATCAAACCAGTACGGCCAGAGTGCGGCCAAGATCGCACGCAAACCAGAAGAAACGGGTGATGGGGGTGAAACACATTAAATGCCTATGCAGAGCCTGTGTGTGTTTGTTGCCCACAGGAAACACTGCGTGCCGAAAAGGCCATTTTAAAAATGGCGGGAGTGGCGGGGCTCGAACCCGTAACCTCTGCCGTGACAGGGCAGCGCTCTAACCAATTGAGCTACACCCCCGCGAAGGGGAGCGGGAAGATAGAAAATATGGAGCGGGACGTCAAGGTTTGGTTCAAAAAAGTGAAAGCAAAAAAGGATTTTAATATCCGGGCAGCAGACGCCAAGGAGGTGGGGGTGGGGAACCCCGCTGAAGAAACGTACTGCTACCCGAACGACCCAATGTTACAGTTCAGCAACGGTTTGTCAATAGCCAGCCGTTTCATCGACGCAGTCTAATGCTGCTCCCTTGGCCAATGAATCAGCCGTCGCACGGGTCAATGACCCGCAGCAACTTGTGTGTGGCAGGAGGGTCATGCAAAAATGGCCGCCAGTGAAAAGCCTGGCGATTTGCCTGCGGCTCGTGGGGCATCGCTTGGCGTGCCGGGTCGTTCCGGAGGGGTTTTTATGGCCAATGGTTTATTTTGCCATGCTTAAACCGCCTCCTCCTCGCGGCGGAACCGTTTAAAATCTATTCCGAACCGTTTCACCCGCAGGCCCATCTGGCGTTCGGTGACCCCGAGTTTGCGCGCGGCGGCGGCCATGTTGCCATCGCAGGCTTTGAGCTCGGCCACGATCATTTCGTGTTCCAGCGCGGAGACGGCGGCTTCCAGCGAGCCGCCGCTGGTTTTTTCGGAGGCATCTTTTTTCTGCAAGGTCGGGGGCAGGTGATGGCCTTCAATGCTTTGGTCGTGGCAGAGCAGGACGGCGCGCTCGATGCAGTTTTCCAGTTCCCGGACGTTGCCGGGCCAGTGGTAGCTGGCCAGCAAATCAATGGCGGCGGTGGAAATGCGGCGCACGGCCTTCTGGTTGAGCTTGGAATATTTCTCGGCAAAAAAATCGGCGAGCAGGAGAATGTCCGATTTGCGGTCGCGCAAGGGGGGCACATACACCGGAAACACATTCAGCCGGTAATACAAATCGGCGCGGAACTTGCCCTGCTCGATCATTTCCTCGAGGTTGCGGCTGGTGGCGGTGATGACGCGGACGTTGCAGCGGATGGGGGTCTGGCTGCCGACCCGTTCAAATTCCTTTTCCTGCAGGACGCGGAGGAGCTTGACCTGGGTGGAGGGCGCGATGTCGCCGATTTCATCCAGAAAGATGGTGCCGCCGTCGGCGATTTCGAAGCGGCCTTTGCGCATGGCGACGGCGCCGGTGAAGGCGCCTTTTTCGTGGCCAAACAGCTCGCTTTCGATGATGGATTCCGGCAGGGCGGCGCAGTTGAATTTGACGAACGCCCTGCCCTGGCGGGCGCTTTGTTCGTGCAGGGCGCGCGCGACGAGTTCCTTGCCCACGCCGGATTCGCCGCGGATCAGGACGGTGGTGGTGCTGTTGGCGACCTGTTCGATGTGCAGGTAAACCGAGCGCATGGCGGTGGAATTGCCGATCATGTTCGGCGGGCGCAAACTGGTGCGGAGCTGTTCCTGCAACCGTTCGTTTTCGCGTTGCAGGGCGTTCACTTTTTCCTCCGCCAGCCGGTGCCAGTGCAAGGATTGGGCGATGACGTTGGCGACGAGGGACAGGAGGCGGCGGTCGGCGGCCAGGCTGATGTCGCTGTGGCGGGCGCGTTCCACGCTGAGGCAGCCGAGGACTTCAGCGCCGAATTTCACGGGCACGCAGATGAAGGCGACGCCTTGCGGCAGGCCGACCTGGTCTTTCAGCGCCGGTTCCGCCGCGACATCCGGCACGACCATCGCCTGGCCGGTGCGCGTGACTTCGGCAATGACCGGGTGAAACAGCTTTAAATAATCCGCCGGGGAAACGTGGCGCGGCAGCCCGACGGTTTCGGAGATGGAAACGCTGTTATGCTCGCGGTTGAGCAGCGAAATGGTGCCGCATTTCAGGCCGACGGCCTCCTCCATTTTCAACAGCACGGGGCGGATGACTTCGCGCAATTCGAGGCTGCTTTCCAGGGCATAGGAAATGTTCAGGAGCAGGTTCAGTTCTTCGACGACGCGGCAGCCATGGGTGGCGGCGACATTGCACGCGGCTTCCGACATGCCAAAGCCCAGGCAACCGCGTTGTTTCTCGATAATAAAATCACTCACAAAAGATTTTAAGAAGCAGTTGGCGGGCCAAAATTGGCGGGGTCGGAAACCCAATGTTTACGCGGCTGCCAGCGCAGGCGGGGTGGGTGGATGCTGGCAAAAGAGTGTCACGGTGAACAGTTTTCACCAGCGGGGGGGGATGACCAATGTCCAATGACGAATGAATGACGAATGACGAAGGCAAAAACATCCTGAAACGAAGTTGAGCCGGCGCGATGGATGGCGGACGACTTCGCGCGAGCGGGAGAGGCGGGTTGGGATGGCGCCGGGCGCCCGGATTGGCCACGCGCTGCGAGTTGAGACAACTCGCGGTCCGGGGATGGGCGCGCTCCGGCGCGGTGGTTTATCCCGCCGTCTTTCCAAGAAACGCGGTGCGGGTCATCAGGCAGCCAATGGAAGGGCAGAGCTTTCTCCGCCAGCGTCCATTCGCCGGTCATTTATTTACGGCCGCCAGGCGCGATAGAAACCCGCTGCCGGGGACGAGCCCTGGTTTTGGTAGTTGGTAATCCCGAGCGGCCCCAATATGAATGTTGTCAGATCGGTCCACGGTCCGACCACGGCCGGCGCTTGTTGCAAGGTATGGGTGGCACCCGTGACCCCACTCAAGGTGATTTGCCAGCCGTTATCCAATTGGGGGGCGAGATCCAGTTGCGGGGGTGGCAAGGCGTTTCGGACGGCTTGGGCGAAGGCGGCGCCAATGGCTTGCTGCCCGGCGGTGTCAAAATGGAGGCCCGGACCAGAGTTGGGGGTCAGGGTCGTAAATTGAGGGCCGTCAATGTTCAGCAGGTGCATATTGGGGAGGCTGGCGGCGGCGAACGCCTGCCCCGCCCGCAATAACAGGTAATTCGCATAGCTGGCATCAGTCGGCAGTGAATAAGTGGTCTGGTTGGCGGAAATCCGGCTGTAAAAAAACGGCAGGTTGGTGCCGTAAGGCTGGCGGCCGGCAAAAGTGAGGCGCACATCGTTGACGAACCGGATCAGATTGGTGCCATAGGCGGTGGCGGCGGCAACGCCGTTATCGATGTCGGTTTCTCCCTGCACCCAGATCATGCCATCCAGTTCAATGACGGTACCAGGATAGGCGGCGGCCAAGTTCGAGAGGCCGGCGCTGACGACCTTTTGAAAGATCACATAGTCCGGTCCGTCGCCAGTGGGGGAACTGGTGCCGTTGGCCGCCCAATTGACCCCGAGCGAAGTGCCGCCGTCGGCGTATTTGATGATGGCAACCATGACGGTGTTGGTGGAAACGCCGTTGGAGATGGAATAGTAATCTGCCAGCGCGCGGCCGAAGGTCAATTCCGGCCCGAACAGCGTGCCGGTGCCCTGCGCGGACACGCCGGTTTGCACGGTGCTTAGGTGACCGTAGGTGCCGTCGCTGTTGGCGGGAGTGCCGACGAGATAATAGTAAAGCGGGACATCGTTTTGCGAGCGGAGCAGGCTGGCCGGCAGGCCGTTGGTCTTGGCGCGGCCATCAGAATTGGACTGTCCGCCCTGGAGATAGACCTTGAGGATTTGCGGCTTGGGCTGGGTAATGTTGTAAGTTGCGCCGGCCAGGAGGCTGTCAGGCGAGCTGGAATTGGTGGCGTACGCCTGGATGGTCAGATTCGTATTGGCCGGGACGGGGATGCCGGTGATGGGGCTGAGGCCGGACAGCCGCGTGGCCGAGCTGGCCGGACTGCTCCCATCGGTGGTATAGAAAATCATCGCGCCGGGCTCGGAACTGATGGTAACGGATTGTGGCCCGAAATAGGTGCCGGCGGGCGGGGTGAACGTGGGGGTGGCGGTCCGATTGATGATTTTGATGCTGCCGTCCACGGTCAAACCAGAGGTGTCCCAGCTTAATCCGGTTGAGAGCACTGGCAGGTTGAGGGTGCTGAAGCTGCCGCTGCGAGCGCCGGAGGCGTTACTGAACAGAACAAACTTGTCGTTGACTGCCAGCGGGTCGCCCGTGGCCGTGATGGTCAGAGTGCCGTTGTAGGTGACGCCGGTCATGCCTTTGAGGAGGTCGTTGGTGAGGGTGCCGGCGGTTTTCTGGAGCCGCAGGACACTGGTGCCGGCCGCGGTCAGGGTGAGGGTGTGGTTGATGGTCAGCGTGCCGAGGCCAGCGCCGCCGGGGGCCAGCGTGCCGCTGACGGTCACGGGGCTGTTGATGGTGCCGAAACCGCCCAGCGTGGCCCCGGCAAGGATGCTGACGTAACTGGTGGCGGCGAGCGTGCCGTTGACGAGCATGGTGCCGGCGCTGGCGGTCGTCGGGCCGCTGTAGGAATCGTAACCGCTCAACGCGAGCGTGCCCGGGCCGGCCACCACGAGGCTGCCCGTGCCGCTGATCGCATTGGCCACGGCGAGGCTGTCGGAACGTTTGAACTGCAGCGAGTAATTGTTGGTGACATTACCGGAGCCCAGATTGCCGCTGGTACCGCCATTGCCAACCTGTAAGACGGCGCCGTTGGTGCCGCCCCAGATCGTCCAAGTGCCGCCGTAATTGCTGTTATCGCCGAGCAACTGAACGATGCCGCCGGCATTGGCGGTCGTGGTGCCCGACCACTCGCGCACGTTCAGGCTGACCGCGCCGCTGCCACTGATGGGCGCGTAGATGGCCAGCGTGCGGCTGCTGGCCTGGGGATCGAAAAACGAGCTGGCGAGGACGGTGAGGTTGCCGTGAACGGACATCGTGCCGCCGCCGCCATTAAATATGGCGCCGCCATTGAGTTTGAGATTGTTGACCAGGATCGCGCCGGGAGGCGTGGAGTATTTCATGGCCAGGCCGGCCAGGGGGTTGCTGCTGTTATAATCGAGGCTCAAGGAATTGCCGGCAAAGGTGTTTGAATTGCCGGTGCTGGAGGTTGGCGTGCGCGCCAGCCAGCCGGCGGTAAGATAATCGTTGCCGGCCGAGGGGGCCTGGCCGTCGCTCCAGTTCGCGGCGGAATTGAACGAAGTACTGGCGCCATTGGCATCACTGGCGGTCAGGTTGACGGTTGCCGCCGGAACGGCATTGACCAAGGCCAGCATCAGCACTGGCAGCCACCAGGCGGTCCGGGAGGGGAAGGTGGCAAAACGGTTTTGAGGGCAGACGCAGGAAGCAAATTTCGTGAATATTTTAGAGTCAATGCGAAGGGAGCAATTCATAAGCGGCAGGCTGGTATGTTTTCAAAAATGGCGATGGAAGAGCCCGCCCTGATCAAGCGCGCCACGGCGTCGGCCGACAAATTGAAGCAACATCCAACAAAACTGCCGCATCAGCAGAAAACGGTCAATCTTACATGCAACCTAAAAACGGTTGGTGGAGGCCCTCAATTTTGGGTGTCATTATTTTTTTAAAAAGCACTGTAAATGCGGGGCTTATCATCCAAGACGGAACGGCGGAGCCGTTGGGTTTCCAGCGACCAGAACGACTTCGGTCGGGCATGGGATGGCAACTGCCGGAGCTGGGTTTGCCGGTGTTTTTCCGCCCAAAATAAATTTTCCAGCGGATGTCCGGTTCGGCGGCGGGATGGCGCACTGTAGGCAAGCACCGTTCACCAGCCAAAATTGGCCATTGGCGAGCGGGGGCATTGAATTATCAAAATCAAACGCAAAGCAACCATTCTGGATATGAAGAAAATACTGGCCCTGACTTTTTTAACCGCCACCGTTGCCGCCCAAGCGCAAGTCATCAGTTGGAATATTGATGCGTATGGCACGATCACCGCCAGTGAGCATGCCGGGGTGGTGGACGCCGCCAACTGGAATGACACGTGGTTAATTGATGGCAATGCCCTGAATGCGACGGAAAGCAACTTGAAGGATAACACCGGCGCGGCGACCACGGTGAGCCTCCAGCAGTTGGGACATAATAATTCTTGGAATTTTTGGTCGATTCAGGGCTCTGATCCCGGTCTGGACGCCAATGGCGCCAGCAACAAACGGCTGCTGAACGGCTATGCCAACAAGGGTGGCACCGAGCCGAGCACCTCGCCGCTGAGCGATGGTCATACGGGGGTCAGCTTAAGCGGCATTACCTACAGTGTGTATGACATTTATGTGTATTTTTCGAGCGATACGGCGGGGCGCGTGGGGACGGTGAGCCTGGGTTCCACCACCTACGATTTTTCGACGGTGGGATCGGCCTCCATTGCCGGTGGAAGCGCTTCGTTTGTCCAGACGACGGATACCACGGGAGCCAATCCGACGGCGAATTACGTGGTTTTCACGGGGCTGACGGGCAGCACGCAAACCATTGATTCCTATGTGAATTTGTGGGGTGGCATTGCTGGCATCCAAATCGTGGCGGTACCGGAGCCGGGCACACTGGCTTTGGTGGGCTTGGGCGGGTTGGCGACGCTGGTGATGGCGCGCCGTTCGCGGAAAAAATAATTAGTCATTGCGTCAGCTTGCAGTTTGGTGGTGGGGCGGCAGCCGGAGTGGTCGCTCCTTGGGACCGACGTTTTTTGCGAAACATCATTTTAACGGAATCATTTTTTCAATGCCCATGACCAGCCCAGCGAGAGCCTCCTTTGGGGGCAAGCCGGCCGTTGCCTCTGCCTGTGCGCGGGCCTTCACTCTGATTGAACTGCTGGTGGTGATTGCCATCATCGCGATATTGGCGGCGATGCTGCTGCCGGCGTTGTCGAAGGCGAAAGCCCGGGCGCAGTCGGCGTTGGATCTGAGCAATCAAAAGCAAATCATGCTGGGCATGATCATGTTTGCCGGGGACAACAGCGATTTGCTGCCCCAGCCGGGCTGGCCGCTGACGGTGGATAGCTGGGCGAGTGCAGCCACGAACAATTATCCCCTGACGGGCGCCTATCAAACGCGGTATGAGCAACAGGCGCTGTTGTTCCGGGCGGGGCAGCTCGGCACGTACATCAAGACGGAAAAAGTTTTGATATGCCCGGCGGATAATCAGCAGGACGCGGCCTTTCTTCAGCGCGGGGTCTACATTACCAGTTATGTTTGGAACCTGGTGGCCAACAAATATGGCAGCGGCAGCCAGACCTTCAAATTAACGAGTTTCAAGGCGGACGCCATTTTGCAGTGGGAGGCCGATGGGAAGCAGCCCACCTATTTCAATGATTTTGCGAATTTCCCGGATGAAAGCGTCGAATCCCAGCGGCATGGCAAAGGTGCGGCGGTCGGTTGCTTTGGCGGCAGCGCCGAAATCATCCCGTTCATCCAGTTTACCAATCTTGCCGGCGGGCGGGTGGTGAATCTGACGGACGGCGGTAAATCCTGGAAAAAGCTGCCGCTGAGTTCACTGCCCAACCAGCTTTGGTGCGCGCCCAAGGTTTCAGATTTTCCGTACTATCCTTGAGCAGCTTTTTTGGTAGTCAGCAACAAAAACCCCTCCTCGAAACCATGAAAAACATGCCTAAACTAGCCCTGGTGCTGGCGGTCGTCACCGTTTGGACCACCCTGCCGGCGCAAACCGTTACGGATCCGAATCCCAACGCGGTTGTGAGTTGGAACTTTGACAACAACAGCACCGTTAATCCGACCGATCTGGCCGGGCTGGCACCCGCCATCAACTGGGTTGACTCCTGGCTGAACAACGTGACGGCCAATTTACCGGACAATACCGGCACGGCCACCACGCTGAGCTTTGACCCGAACTACAGTGCGAACTGGGGCGGCTATGGCCCCACGTGGTGGTCCTATTCCATTGCCGGTCACCCCGGTTACGATGCCAACGGCACCGCCAACCGGGAGATGCTGAACGGCTATTTGAATACCGGGCCGGCCACTTGGAATACGGCGACCAATTCGTTTATCGCGCTGACCAACATTCCGTACGCCCTTTACGACGTGGTGGTTTATTTTTCCTCCGACACGAGCGGACGTCATGGCAGCATCGATAACGGCACGACCACTTATTATTTCAGCACGATGGGTTCTGCGGAGGTCAACGGTGCCAATGCCAAGTTTCTTCCCACGACGCAAACCAACAGCGCCATTTTCCCCAGTGCTGATTTCGCCTTCTTTCCAGGCATGACCAATGCCCACGCCGTTTTCACTGAAATGCCCAAATCTGGCAATGACCAGTGGCTTGGCATTGCGGCCTTCCAAGTCATCCAGGCATCCAATGCGTATGTACTCTACGGACCCACGCCGGCGAGCCAGATTGTCTCGGCCGGCCAGCCGGTGACTTTTAACGTCATCGCGGGGGGCTTGAATCCGCGTTACCAATGGCAGCATGCCGGCACCAATCTCCTGAACGCAACCAACGCGACTTATGTCATCGCCTCCACGGTCGTGGGGCAGGAGGGCAATTATTCCGTGATTGTCTCCAATGGTTTCAATTCGATCACCAGCGCCGTTGCCACGCTGACGTTTTATGCGCCGAAGACGGATACTTGGATCGGCGGCACAGGTTCGGCCTGGGATTTCGGTTCGCTCAACTGGACTGCCAATGGCAACCTTGCTACCACCAATTACGCAGATACAGACAATGTCCGCTTTGATCCGCTTGGGGCCGCGCAAGCTTCGGTTTCGCTGGCCGGCACCGTAACGCCGGGATCGATCACGGTTTCCAACGCCAGCTACCTGTTTGCTGGCGGCAGTCTCGATGGCGCGGGCGCGATGCATTTGATGAACAACGCCACGTTGATTCTCGACACGGTAGATACGCGGAGCGGCCCAACTGTGATTGACAACGGCAGCACGCTGCAGTTGGACAACGGCGACACGGCTGGCTCGTTCGGTTCGGGTGCATTGACGAACAACGGCACGCTCCTGTTCAACAGTTCTGGCGCTGAAGCCTACGGGTATCCGGTCTATGGCACCGGTAACATCACCAACCTGGGTCCCGGTGGAACGATCACGCTGGGCAATACCATCAACGCAAACCACCTCGTGCAAGCGGGGGCCGGGGTTCTGCTGCTGCAAGGCAGCAATTCGCTCGCCGGCGGACTGATGGTTTCCAGCGGTGTGGTTTGGGCACGGAGCGAAAGCTGCCTCGGCAAATCCCAAGTCGTGCTGGCCGGCGGTGAGCTCCAATTGGTCTATGGATTTGACTATGCGGGCTCTTCCCTCACGCTGGCGGGCGGTTTGCTGCACAGTGCGGGCGCAATTTTTGAAGGTCCGGTCACCCTCGCAGCTAACTCCGAGATTGATGCCGATAGCGGCACCAGTCTCACCTTGGCCAACGCCCAGGGCATTGCCGGCGCCGGCTACGACCTGACTTTGGGTGGTGGTGGCGGCACCTTGATTCTGGCCGGAACCAACAATGCTTGGAACAGTCTCACCATCAATGCTGGGACAGTTGCTTTCAACTCCGCCGCCAACCTCGTGGTTACCAGTTCCATCAGCGGCGGCGGCAACCTCAGCCAGACCGGGGCGGGCACGCTTGCTTTAACCGGCGACCTTGGTTTGCTCAGCGGTGTCACCACGGTTTCGGCGGGCACGTTGGGCGGCAACTCCACGTTGGGCGGCGCATTGAACGTGTTGGCGGGCGGCACGCTCGCGCCCGGCACCTCAGCGGCGATTGGCACCCTGACTGTCAACGGCGGTCTGACGCTCGGTGGCAATGTGCTCGTTAAGCTCAACAAATCGCTCACGCAAACAAGCGACCTCGTGGCGGTTCCCGGCGGGGTGAGCAATACCAACAACGGCGTGGTGATCGTGAACAACCTCGGCCCGGCGTTGGTGGCCGGCAACAGCTTCCAGCTTTTCAGCCAACCGGTCACGGGAGGTGAAACGCTGACCATCAGCAATGTTTCGGGCAATGTGGTCTGGACGAACATGCTGGCGACAGACGGGACCATTACGGTGTTGTCGGTGGGGTCGGCGATTGCCGCGTATCCGACGAATATCAGTTTCAGTGCTGGCGCGGGCCAGTTGTCGTTAACCTGGCCGGCCACGCATCTGGGCTGGATTTTGCAGGCGCAGACGAATGGGCTGGGCACCGGGTTGACCACCAACTGGGTGGATGTACCCGGTACGGCTGCGGTCACCGTCACCAACCTGCCGGTCGGTGCCGTCAATCCAACGGTGTTTTTCCGTTTGCGCCATCCCTGAGCCCGCCTGGGATGTGGCCCACAAACATCTCGAATGAAGCAGCCGGCCTGCATGTAAACCGTGCGGGCCGGCTATTTTTTAACCAAACTAAAATGTCAAAAGCTCTGTTTCAGCGGTCCCAAATCATGGTTGTTGGCGCTTGGTTGCTAAGTGCCGGCCTGACTCCGGCGACGGCGACCGCCACGCCCGCTTTTTGGAGTTGGGCGGAGCGGCCGGTGATGGGCTGGAACAGTTGGGATTTTTATGGCACCGCCATCAACGAGGAACGCACCAAAGCGCAGGCGGATTATCTGGCAGCCAACCTGCGGTCCGCAGGCTGGAGTTTGATCACCGTGGACATCCAATGGTATCAGCCGACCGCCACCGGTTTTGCGTATCTTAGCGGGGCGGCGCTGACCATGGATGAATGGGGCCGCCTGATTCCGGCCACGAACCGTTTTCCGTCCGCGATGAATGGCGCTGGCTTCAAGTCGCTGGCGGATTACCTCCACGGCCAGGGGCTCAAGTTTGGCATTCACATGATGCGCGGCATTCCGCGCCAGGCCGTGGGCCAAGACACGCCGGTGCTGGGCACGACGAACACGGCCAGCCAGATTGCCGACACGGCCAGCACCTGCGCCTGGAATTCCGACATGTATGGCGTGGACATGACGAAGCCGGGCGCCCAGGCCTACTACGATTCCATCATGGCGCAGGTGGCCGCCTGGGAGGTGGATTTTGTGAAAATTGACGACCTGAGCCATCCGTATCACGCCTCTGAAATTGAGGCGATCCGGCGGGCGATTGACAAGACCGGGCGCGCCATCGTCTTCAGCACTTCACCCGGAGCGACACCTGTGGGGATGGGGACCCACGTCGGGCAGAACGCCAACCAATGGCGGATTAGTGACGATTTCTGGGATGGCTGGAGCGCCCTCTACGCGCAATTTCAGCGGTTGCATGATTGGGAGCCGTATCGCGGGCCGGGGTATTTCCCGGATGCCGACATGCTGCCGTTGGGTAAAATTGAAGGCGGCAGCAATACTGCCACCGGCCGGGCGACGTATTTCACCACCAACGAACAATATACATTGATGAGCCTCTGGGCGATTGCCCGCTCGCCCCTGATTCACGGCGGCGACATGACGCAGATGGATGCCTTCACGCTGTCGCTGCTGACCAATCGCGAGGTCATTGCGGTCAATCAATCCAGCACCCACAACCGCCAGTTGTTCAACTCCGGCGGCCTGATCGCCTGGACGGCCGATGCCGGGGATGCCACCAATAAATATCTGGCCGTGTTCAATACCACGGGTGCCGCCGCGCCGGTGCCGGTCAGCCTGTTCGCGCTGGGCTTTACCAATGCTTGCGCGGTGCGTTCGCTGTGGAATCAGACGGACCTCGGCGCGGTCAGCGGGACGTTTTCGCCCGTCCTCGCCTCCCATCGGGGGGCGCTCTACCGTCTGGCCGGGCCGTCGCTGCCGGTACCGTGGCTGACGGCGGCCGTCGGCGGCAGCAACCGGGTGAGCCTCACGTGGGAAGTGGCCGCGCCGGTGGTTGCGTATTTCGTCAAGCGCGCCACGACCGAAACCGGCTCGTACGTGACGATTGCCAGCGGTTTGACGAATGCCGCTTATGTGGATCTCACCGCTCTGAATGGCACCACTTACTATTACGCGGTCTCGGCCAAGGTTGGCGGGCAGGAATCGCCGAATTCGGCCGTGCGCTCCGCCACGCCGGTGGGGGTCGCAGGGATTGTGAGCTGGAATTATGACCGCTATGGCACCGTTACCGGCGCCGCCATCGCCGGCGTGGAACCGGCGGCCCACTGGAATAATTCGTACCCGGATGATCCCACGGTCAACCTGGTGGATCAGCAGGGTTTTCCCACCACGGTGGGCATCATTTACAACAGCTACACCACTTGGAACCTGCAAAGCAGCCATCCGGGAACGGATGCCAACGGGACTTACAACAAGGAATTGCTCAATGGGTACCTAAACTCAGGCAGTGGCAGCACGCCAGACACTTCCTCCGTCAGCATTTCCCAGATTCCCTTCAGCTATTACGACCTGTACGTCTATTTCAGTTCCGATGCCGCCGACCGCACGGGCACGGTGACGGATGGCACGACGACCTATGGCTTTTCGACCTTGGGACAAGCCTGCATCAGCGGTGCCAACGCCAACCTGATCCGGACCACGGATACCGGCACGGGCAATCCGCCGGCCAATTACGCCCTTTTCGCCGGTTCAACGGGAAGCAGCAAAACGATCCGGTGCAACATCCCGCTCTACGGCGGTCTGGCCGGTTTTCAGATTGTGCCGCGGGCGGATCCCTTGCCAGCGGTGCCCATCGCGGTCCAAACCGGCGGGGCCGGGGCGACGATTGAGCTTTCGTGGCCGGCGGGTGTGGGCAGCGTCGTGTTACAGAAAAGCGCCGATCTGCAAACGTGGCTGCCGGCGGAGGTGCAGCCTGGCACGAACGGCATGGTCATTTCCATTGCCGCTGATTGCCAATTTTTCCGGCTGAGCCGGCCCTGAGACAGCGGTGGGCGGCCATTTGTATCCGGTACAACGTTGCGCTTCCCCCAAAATTTCGCAACCCTTATAAGAATTGCAAAACGACATTCGCCATTAGATGAAAACAACAATTATCACCAGCATCAGCCTGCTGGCGGCCACTTTGGTGGCGGCGGCGGCGCCAACTTCGCTCAACACCAATCTCAATGAACGCGAGCAGCAACTGGTGGCCGCCGCGCAAACCGGGCCCGCGCCGCAATTTCATGGCGCCGCGATTATTGGCGTCCGCCCCGGCACACCCTTTCAGCAGGCGCTGGCGGTGACCGGCGACCGGCCGCTGGCCTTCAGCGCCAAAAAGCTGCCGTGGGGGCTCAAGTTGAATGCGCAGACGGGCATACTCACCGGTTCGGTGAAGAAAGCCGGGGAATATCACTTCAAGGCGCTGGCAAAAAATGCGGCCGGCACGGCCGAGATGGCGATCACAATTGTTTGCGGCGACACGCTGGCCCTCACGCCGCCGCTGGGCTGGAACAGCTACGATAATTACGGTGACGCGGTGACGGAGGCCGAGACGCTGGCCAACGCCGAGTGGATGCAGGCGAATTTGCAGCCGCTGGGCTGGGATATCGTCGTGGTGGATTTTCGCTGGTATGACGCCAAGGCGGATGGCAAGCGCGTGCAGGATTCCGAAGGCGTGCAGATCGATGGATTCGGCCGCTGCCTCCCGGCGGGCAACCGGTTTCCATCCGCCGCGAATGGCGCCGGCTTCAAACCGCTGGCGGATAAACTACACGCCATGGGTTTGAAATTTGGCATTCACATCATGCGCGGCATTCCGCGTCAGGCAGTCGCGCAGAATCTGCCCATTGCCGGTTCCACCTTTACGGCCGTTCAGGCGGCCCTGCCGGAGGGCGACACCAACCGCACCTGCGTCTGGAACCGTGATATGTTTGGCGTGGACGCCACGACGGGTGCGGGGAAAGCCTGGTACGCCAGCATCGCCAGCCAATACGCCGCCTGGGGCGTGGACTACATCAAGTGCGACGACATTGGTGACATGTTTCGCGGCAGGTATTACAGCATTGACGAGATTGAGGCCCTCGCCACCGGTCTGAAAAATTCCGGCCGGTCCATCATCTTGAGCCTGTCGCCGGGGCCGACGCCGGTGAACTCCAGCGAGCATCTGAAGCAGTATGCGAATCTGTGGCGCGTCTCGAATGATTTCTGGGACAACTGGCGGTCGCTGGACCACAACTTCAACCTGTTCGCGGAATGGCAGGGCAACGGCGCGCCGGGGCACTGGCCCGATGGCGACATGATTCCCTTTGGCCGCATCTGCGAGCGCAACTGCGATGTCCGGCCCGACCGCTGGACCCGCTTTACGCGCAATGAACAGCTCACGCTCATGTCGCTGTGGTCGCTGGCGCCGTCGCCGCTGATGCTCGGGATGAGTCTGCCGGACAATGACGCGTGGACAACCGCCCTGCTGACCAGCCCCGAAGTGTTGGCCGTGGATCAGGACGCGCTGGGCAGGCAAGCCCGGCGCATGACGAGCGACGGTGAAATTGCCGAAATGTGGGTGAAGGAACTGGCGGACGGTTCCCGGGCCGTGGGCTTTTTCAACCGCACCAACCAGCCGGTGACTGTGAATTATCCGTGGCAGCGACTGGGCCTGGCGGCCCTGCCGGTCGTGCGGGATTTGTGGCTGCGCCAGGATCTGGAACCGGCCGCGGTGTTTACGGCGAGAATCCCTTCGCACGGTTGCGTGCTGCTGAAAGTGCGGCAGCGCCAGGCGCAGGTTAGGTGATGACGAAATGGCTGGACGCATCACGGTCGCACGTCAGCCGCGTGGACCATCACGTCCTTTCAAGGTGGTGGATTTTCTGCCTGGCCTGCCCGTCGCTTCAGGCAGGGCCATGGGCCGTGTCACAATCTGGTAACAGGTGGCCGCCGGGTGGGGGCGGGCCGTGGGCGGTGGCTGAAAGCTTCAAAAAATAAAGGGAATTCTCTGGTTTTGCCGACGGATTAAGGATGGCCGAATAGTGTGATGGCTTGGCCGCTGGTTGGAGGTTCGGGGCTGGCATTTCTTCTAAAGTGGGTTCGATGAAACTATCACCGACAGGCGCCTGCTTCCGAATTCTCTCTCTTTGCGCATTGCTGTTTGGCGCCTGCTGTGGCACGCGCGGTCAGGCCGGGCAGACTTTCACCTACGCCGGCGGCGACCTGCTCATCGGCTTGCGCCAGACGGCGGGCGGCCTGAACGACGTGCTGATCAACGCCGGGCCGGTTGCGAATTTTACCAATCTCCCGGTCGGCGGCAAAATTGTCATCACCAGTTTGACCGGCACGCTGCTCAACTCGGCCTTGAATTCGACGAACGGCCTTTCGTGGTCGGCTTTTGCCTGCTTTGACACGTCGGCAACCTATCCGCTGGCAGTTCAGGATTCCTTGTTCATGACCCGGGCACGGGCGAATGTGAATACGCAGTCCACGGCGTGGAAGCGCTATACAGATAGCGCGCAAGGGAACGTGGTGGCGAAAATTAACGGCGTGGGGGATGGGGGAACCATCATTGGCGGCGGGTTGCCAGCGGGCGTGGAGAACACGCCAACGGTTTTGGTTGAGCCGGAAGCGAATGCCAAGAGCTACCGGGCCATCCTGGGCGCGGCCTTGAACTGGGGCGGCACTTTTCAAGGTAATCCCGAACAAACCACCTCGGACACCTTTAGCGAGGATGGTTTGGTGGTGCGGGCAGACTTTTATTGGCTGTTGGTGGGTGGCGATTCAACCTCCCATCCGGCCGGAACCTACCTGGGTTATTTTGAACTATCGCCGCGAGGGGTGCTGACCTATACGGCCGGGCCGTCGCCGTCGGTGTTGGTGCCACCCAGCATTGTTTCCGTTGTACGGACGAATGGGACCACGACGGTGGCTTTCACCACGGTTTCCGGAAGCACTTACACTTTACTGGCGAGCAATGATTTGAGCGCCCCGCTCGTCAATTGGGCAGCGGTGGGCACGGCGGTGACCGGCAATGGCCTGACCAATGCCATCTCCGAGGCCAATGCCAGCCCGCTTCGGTTTTATCGGATCAAGGCGCAGTAACAAATTTTTCGATCATAAAAACTCCCAACTCAACTCAAACCAAAGACCAATATGAACATTAAGAAAATCGCAATCCTGGCGGCGGTGGCCGGGTCGCTGTCGGGGTGGAATGCCTCGGCGCAGTTTGCCTATAGTGCCGGTGACTTGCTGATGGGCTTCCGGTCGACGACCTCCACCAGCACCTTGGTGGTGGACCTTGGGTCGGCCTCAACCTACCTCAATGCCAGCTCCGCTTTCACCGTGTCGGCCTTCACCCCGACGCAACTCACCACCACGTTTGGCTCGTTGAACAATCTGTATTTTTCGGTGTTTGGCAATGCGAACGGCACCAGTCTGGGGCTGCCCTTGAACTCCTTGTGGCTGACCCAGCAACGGGCGGTCGCCACCACGCAAACGACCCCCAAGAGTTCCCTCTCAGAGACCGCGCAAGGCAACGTGGTGTCCCGGCTCGACGCCATCGCCAATGCCGCGCAAGGCACAACGCTGGGGCAGATCGTGTTGTCCCCCACGGTGGTCAAAGAAAATACGGCGATGACGGCCTCCTACGCCGCCAACATCACTGTCACCGGCAACACGGGCGTCAAAGGCAACATCCAAGGCACTTGGGGCAAATACGCAGTGGAAGGGCTGACCACGGCCACCTTTGACACGGACAGCACGCCGATCGTTTTGGATCTGTACCAGCAGGATCCCACCGCCACCGGCCAATACTTGGGCAGTTTTTCACTGGCCAATGATGGCACCCTCACCTTCACGCCCGTAGCCGTGCCGGAACCGGGAGCCATGGCTTTAGTGGGGGCCGGCCTGCTCGCCCTCGCCTCGGTCCGCCAGTTCCGCGGGAAAAAATGAAGCCGGTAAATTTGAGTCAAACTTAACCAACCATCACACCACAGAAACCACATGAAAAAAAGTCTCGTTCTCACCGCCATGGCTGGCGCGCTTGGAGTTTCCTCCCTGCAAGCTCAGCAGATTGACATCTATGTAACCGGGGCCACGGCCTTCCGCACCAGCGCCTTCTCGGCCGTCTCGAACATGTTCGGCTCGGCCTTCGTGGAGCAGAATCATGGTTCCAAGGCCGTTTCTTCCGGCAACAACCAATGGACCATGAAAGGTCAGATCAACTCGCTCTACGGTGCCCGCGACGTCGTGGTTCATGCCAGCTTCAACGGCTCGGTGCAGGGCATCCATGGTATTTTTGATCCGACGGACAAGTCGATCTTTCTGGCGAAATCCACCTCCGGTGACCTGACGACGGTGACCAACACGGTGACCATTGCTTTCTCGGACGTGAACTCTGCGGCCACGGACTATCCGCTGACGGATGCGATTGAACGCGCGGTGGCGGTGCAGCCATTTGTGTATGCGCGCAGCTTGAACTGCCCGGCCAGTGTCACCAATGTGACCATCCAGCAATTGCAAACGGTCATGGGCAACGGCCGCGTGCCGCTGTCCTATCTGTCCGGGAACCCGGCCGACACGAGCAAACTCTACCTGCTCAACCGCACCAAAGACTCGGGCACCCGCGTCTCAGCTTTTGCGGACGCCATGACCACGGGGCTCTCGCCGAGCATTTATTACTGGAGCACCAACGCTGGCGTCATGTCTTACACCCTCGCCACCTTTGCCCAGCCCGGCGCGGGGATTTTCGGCTACGGTTACGTCGGCGGCGGTGATGTCACTACCAGAATGAATATTGTGGATGCCAATAACGTTGCCATTGCCTATCTCGGGTTGAGCGATGCCAAGAACGTTAACGGCGGCCAGAACATCATTGCCTACAACGGCAACTACCCCTCCAGCGACATGGCTTTGGGCGTGGCGGTTCCGAATCATCCGGTTTTCGACCGGGTGATCAACGGTCAATACAGCTACTGGTCCTATGAAGTCTTGATTCAGCCGAATACGGTGCCGGCCAGTGGTCAAGACATCAACAGCACCGAGTTGACCTCGTTCTGCCGCATGCTTGCCAGCTATGATGTCGACGAGAACTTTGTTGGCGACACGACGGGCAGCATTGATCAAGACATCAAAGTTCAGCAGAACACCCCGGCCTCCAAGGTGGTGGCCATTCGTTTGGGTGACATGAAGGTGAGCCGCCAGGCGGTTGGTGGTGCCATCGCTCCGTAATTCTCATTGGTAACGTCGCCGGCGTGGGTTTACCCCTACGCCGGCGCTTTGCTGTCAGGACCATGAAAAACACTATCACGGCAATTTCACTGTTGGCATTGGTTTGCTTGGCCGGGGCGCAAACGCCGCCGGCCATTCTGGTCAACGGTGTCATCAGCATTTTGGGTGACCGGCGTGTGGCGTTTACCACCGATCCTGGCACCGCGACGGCAAAGGATTTCATGCTCGCAGAAGGCGAAAGCCGGCTCGGCATCCGTTTGGTTTCCGTGGACATTCGGTCTGCAACCGCCATTTTTGACAACCATGGCACCCGCCAGAAAATTTCCATTTGTGCGACCCCTAACTTGATCACGCCCGAGGCGGCGGTTGACTTGCGCCCGACTGAGGAGCGAGTGGCCGCAGGCCGGGGCTCCGGCTCGGCGGCCCAGTCGACGGCGGCCGCCGCCAGACAGCCAGAGCGCGCCGGCCAGTTTGTAAACGGCATCTACGCTGGCCCGGGCTCCCGCCAGACGCCAGCGGGCGCGAAGCCAGACCCAGCCCAGCCTGATCAGGCCACGGATTCCGGCTCAAGCACGAGCATTCAAACCGGCAAGCAGTCCGACTCATGGTGGTATACCGGCGCTCAGGAGATGGAGGCGGCCCGGTTGGCCACCGCTGCGGCTGTGCGACGTGGCGAGGCGGAGCCCTTCCCTTTGACACCACTGACCCCGGTCGGCACTCCGGCTGAGCTGATTAGTGCTGAACAACGCTATTTCAATCATTTCGTCCCACAGTTTTAGGACTTACCCCGTCCGGGTTTGTTTCGTAATTGTCACCCGCCCGAAGCCTGAACGAAACCCGCCGCTGGCATCCTCTGCGCGCCGATGGCCATTGAACGACATCTTATTTTGCAGGAAGTCATCCTGCATCCTTCCGGGGAGTGGACGCCGCCCGCCCTTGGCTGGGTCGTAGTGCGCGTGGTGGATGGGGTGGGCTATTGGCTGCAAGGCGGGAGCGCCCGGGAATTCAAGGCGGGCGATGGCGTGGTGACTTCCGGACCGGCGGGTTTTGTGCTTCGTGCCAGTCAACTGGGGGCTTTGCGGGTGGAGTATTTTCGGGTGCAGCCGGAGCTGTTAGCAGGTGTGCTGACGGTGGCAGAGGGGCACCAGCTGGGGGTGCTGGCGAAGAATGCGGCGACGCAAGTTGTTGTCTTTTCGGGGGTTGATCCGCTGGGGCAGAAATTTGCCCGGTTGGGGGCCCAGACGCAGCGGGAGGGCCTGCCAATGCGGTCGGCGTTGCTGCAGCTTTGGGCGCAGGCGGTGTCGAGTTTGTTGACGCGGCCGCAAGGGACGGAGCCGGGGTTGAAGCTGCATGAGCGTTTCCGCGTCCTGGTGGGGCAGATGTCGGATGTGGAATTTGCGACGCGTTCGCTGACGGAGCTGGCGGAGCAGTTGCATTGCAGCGAACGGCATTTCAGCCGGGTCTTCCGGCAGGAATTTGGCGTGCCGCTGCGGACGCGGCAGACGGAATTGCGCCTGCAACGGGCGCGCCAGCTCCTGGCGGACGCCGATGCAAAGGTGATTAATGTGGCGTACGAAAGCGGCTACCGTCACCTCGGTCTGTTTAATGCCATGTTCAAGAAGCGGTTCGGCGTGACGCCCAGTGAATGGCGGCAGCAGAATCTGCCGGCACCGCCCAAAAATCAGTTCCGGCGCGCCCTGACCGTTGCGCTGATGGTGCTGGCGATGTGCCAGACCTGCCTGTGCCCGGCAGCGACGAGTGGCACCACGAACGCCCCGGCCAAGCCGGAACCGCATTTCAACGTGGAAAAATACCTGGTTTCCGGCAATACGATCCTGCCGCCCGGTCAGGTGGGTGACATCCTGACGAATATTCCCGCCGCCTTTGGCACGAACGTGACCTTTACGGAGATTCGTAAGATGTTGGGGCAGCTCCAGATGGCATATCGGGAGCGCGGTTTTGTGACGGTGTCGGTCGGGCTGCCGCCGCAAAAGCTCACGAATGCCACGGTCACGGTCAAGGTCACCGAAGGCGAGCTGGCGGACATCACGGTCAAGGGCAACCACCATTACAGCACGGAGAATGTGCGGCGGGCCCTGCCCAGTCTGCACACCAACATGCTGCTGAATTCGCATGTCTTTCAGCGGGAACTGGATCTGGCGAACGCCAACCGCAACCGCCAGATTTATCCGGTGATCGGCCCCGGCGAGGAACCCGGCACGAGCGAATTGACGTTGAAGGTCAAGGACCGGCTGCCGTTGCACGCGCGGGTGGAACTGAACAACCAGGCGACTCCGGGGACGCCCCCCACGCGGGTCAATTTCAATTCCCAATATGACAATCTCTGGCAGCTCGAACATCAGGTGGGGGTGAGTTATTCCTTTACGCCGATGAACTTTAGCGAGCAGGATTTGTACCGGCTTACCGAACTGGATGCGCCGCTGGTGACCAGTTACAGCGCGTATTACCGGATGCCGCTGGGGCAGCCGGTGGCGGTGCAGCAGCAGGTGGATGCGAGCAACGGACGTTTTGGCTACAACGAAGTCACGCATCAGTTTCAGATGCCGCCGCCGTCCGGCCGGCCGGAACTGACGGCGTACGCGAGCCGGGCGCGGTCGGACACGGACATCAAGTTTGGCATGCCGAACATTATTACGACGGCCTCGCTGCTCCAGCTTGGCCACAACACCGCCAGTGAAACCCTGACACTGAATGAAGGCATCGGATTCAAACTCTCGCTGCCAGCGCCGCAGGTGGGAAATGTTTCCTCGACCTTCAGCCTGGGCGGGGATTTTAAACGCTACCAGTCTGCGAGCGCCAATGCCGACCTGTTTTACGAACTGATCACCACCACGAACAACGGTTCGGCGGTGAAATATGGCCAGGTGCTCTATACCTCCCAGTCAGAGCTGGAATCGGCGGTGGAATATTTTCCATTGAATGTCGGGCTTGATGGCTCGGTGCCGGACAGCTACGGCACCACATTGTTTAATGCCCAGGTGAACTTTAACGTGGCCAGCATCGGCTCGTATTCCGACCTGGCGTACAGCGCGGGCGTGCGCCCGGTGGTGAGCACCAACAGCAGCGGTACGGTGACCACGAACACGGCGGCCAATCAGGCCCGGGACCATTTTGTGACGGTGCAGGCGGGCATGAGCCGCGAGCAGCGGCTTTACAAAGACTGGACGGTGTTGCTCCGCGCCGATGGCCAGTGGGCCGACGCCCCATTGTTCAGCAACGAACAGTATGGCATGGGCGGGGTCAGCGGGGTGCGCGGTTATCAGGATGGTGATCAATACGGCGACACCGGCTGGCGGGTGGCGATTGAGCCGCGCACGCCCTTGATGAAGCTCGGCATGGTGGATGGCGACATTCCGTTCTGGGTGCGGGCCTCGGTGTTCATGGACTACGGGGAAACGTATCTGCTGCAAAAAGTCACCACCACCAGCCAGGACAATGCGCGCTTTTGGGGCTGGGGCGGCAGTCTGACCGCCAACATTGGCAGTCATCTGGATGGCCGTCTGACGATCGCGTTTCCGCTCATTTCCTCCACGGCGACCCCCGCCGGAAGCGTGCATGTTTACTTCGGGGTCGGTGCCCAATTCTGACGCATGAAAACCCGAATGCTTTCCTTTCCCCGCCGCCTGGCTGCCATTGGGCTGCTGCTGGTTTTCGTTTGGCGGGCCGGGGCGAATCCGACCGGCCTGAGCGTTTCCTTTGGCTCGGCCGTGGCGCGGCAGACCGGATCGCAGTTGAATATTACGGTGGGCAACAACGCCGCGCTCAACTGGCAGACCTTTAACATAGCGGCCGGGGAAGCCACGATTTTTCACCAGCCTTCCGCCACGTCCATCGTTTGGAACCGCATCAACGATCAGAATCCGTCGCAAATCTACGGCAGCCTGCAGGCCAACGGCGTGGTGGTGCTGCTGAATTCTTCCGGGTTTTATTTCGGGCCGAACTCGTTTGTGAGCGCCGCCGGGCTGGTGGTTTCCACGGCCAACTGCGTGCCGCCGCAAAACGGCGGGGGCAGCTGGGCTTTCAACGGTCCGCCGCCGCTGGCGAGCATTGTGAACTACGGCCACCTGCAGGTGGGCAACGGCGGGAGTGCGTTTCTGATCGCCGACAAGGTGGAAAACCACGGCGACATCATTGCCCCCGGCGGCAGCATCGGGCTGGCGGCGGGGCAGACGGTGCTGCTGAGTGAACGCGCCGACGGCCGGGGCATGAGCATGGAAGTCACGCTGCCGCAGGGTTCGGTGGACAATCAAGGCCAGCTCATCGCCGACGGCGGCACGGTGGCATTGAATGCCAGGGTGGTCAACCAGAACGGACTGATCCAGGCCAATTCCGTGCGCAATCAAAATGGAGTCATCGAACTGGTGGCGGAGGATGATTTGACCTTGGGCGCCAATTCACGGCTGCTGGCGCAAGGAGACGATGAAGCGGCCGGCAGCGCCGGGGGCACGGTTACGCTCAAGTCCGATAATCGGTTCAACGATGTCGCGGGAAGCTTGATTGTGACGGCGGGCGGGGTGCAGGGCGGCAACGGCGGGGATGTCGAGGTCAGCGCGCCGAACATCACGTCGTTGAACACGGCCATGGACGCCGGGGCGCAGCGCGGTTTTACCGGCGGCGCATTTCTGCTTGATCCGGCGAACATCGTGCTCAGCACGTCCGGCAGCAGCGAGCCGGACAGTTCGGGCACGGTCGCGTATAACAGCGGTGCCGGCACGCTGACCATCAATGTCAACACGGCCTTTCTGAACAAGAATTTTTCCAACATCCGCCTGCAGGCCACGGCCAACATCACGCTGGCGCAGGGGACGGTGTGGAATTTGAGCGACAGCACGGGGCTGACGTCCGGGCAGGTGACCCTGCAGGCCGGTGGCGACATTGTATTTAACAGCAGCTCGGCCATCGTGGATGCGAACAATTGGTCGCTGAACCTGCTGGCCGGCGTCAGTTTTCCCGCCGGCACGGTGCAGTCCGGCAAGGGCAACATTTATCTGAACGGCGGTTCGGGAAAAACCCTGGACGGGGCGATCCAACTGGCGCAGGGCAATGTAAATCTGACGGCGGGAAACAGCGTGCTCGTGGGCGGCGGTTATGTGCGCACCGTGGGCGGCGGCAGCATTACGGTGCAGGCGCTGGCAGGCAGTGTCAACACCGGCACGAAGGCGGCGGGTTATGTTTTTCAAGCGGCCGAGTCCGTCAATGACACGATGTATGTGGTGTCTCCCGATCTGGGCGGGATCAGCACGGCGGCGGGCGGGGATGTGAGCATCGTGGCGGGTCAGAATGTCACCAGTTATCTGCCGACCGCCAGCAAGCCGGCGGGTGACGCCGGTTGCGGGGCGTTCGGCAGTGCGGCGGGGAATGTGAGCATCACGGCGGGCGGCAGCGTGGCCGGCCATTACGTGGTGGCCAACGGCACCGGCACGATCAACGCCGGCAACAACGCCGGGACGAAGTCCGCGCAACTGGCGCTGAGCCTCATCCGCGGCGGCTGGAAGGTGACGGCGGGCAACAACATCGTGCTGCAGGAAGTGCGCAACCCGAACGGCGTGTTCAATGCGCTCGAGATCAAAACGGCTCCCAGCGCGCATTACTTTGATTATTCCGCCGGTGCTTATGTGAATTTGACGGCGGGCAACGGCGTGGAGTTGTATGGCGCCAGCCTCGCGCGCAACACCGGTTCCTTCGAGACCAGCCTCCCGATCATTTATCCCGGCAT
>Ga0302321_100000670_pt1 | contig 29862 bp, 24 predicted proteins | sample Fen_T0_1_FD_202505 | JGI IMG/M metagenome (GOLD analysis project Ga0302321, IMG submission 202505) | Peat permafrost microbial communities from Stordalen Mire near Abisko, Sweden - Fen_T0_1 | ecosystem: Environmental > Terrestrial > Soil > Wetlands > Permafrost | place: Sweden: Abisko... | reverse complement strand
GTAGCATTCGATGGGAGCGTTTTTTTTCAGAGCGACAAACCTCTTGGGGACCTGATCTTCGGACTTAAGCTCGGACATAGGTGCTTTGCACCGATTTTAACGCTGAGAGCGCTGAGTACGCCGAGTTTCTTCGGGTTTTCTCCGCGGTCTCGGCGGTAAATGTCCGAACTCATGTCCCAACTTTAGGGGACATCTTGACACAGAACCGACATTATCATATACTACGTTTAGTGGAAACTAAACGATCTAAACACAAGAGAGCTATGACAAACGAAACTTCACAGATTAAGCAGAACTTCGTCGAGGGCATGAGCGGCATCAGCCAGTTCTGGGGCTTCCCCAAAGGCGTTGGGGCCATCTTCGGCGTGCTGTACCTCTCGCCCACCCCGCTCTCGCTGGACGAGTTGGTCGGGCAGACCGGGCTGACCAAGGGCGCGATCAGCACCAACGTGCGCGCGCTGGCACGGCTCGGGCTGGTCCACCCGGTCAATCGCCTGAGCGACCGCAGGGACTATTACGAAGCCGAGACCGACTTCTACAAGGCGGTCCGGGCGATCCTGAAGGAGCGCCAGAACAACGAGTTCGACCGCGCCATCGCCTCGGTGCGGGAGACGCTCGAGAAACTGGAGGCCGCTGCCGGTGCGGACGAGGCGGAGCGCGCCTTTTTGACGGAGCGGGTCCGGGCGTTGAAGAGCTTCTTTGACGCGCTCGATTCCTTGTCCAGCGCCATTGCGCGCCTGGACAGCCTGGGGCTTGGCACGATCCAAACGGTATTGAAAATACTGAAATAGAGCTAGGCAAACAGTCTGCCTGTCTTTGCTTAACCGAGGCACAAAGCCATCGGTCTAATTAATGTTGTCTTTTACAGGAAAAAGGAGCGCAAAATGAAAACTGCTGTTACCGGTGCATTCTCGTATTCGGGCAAGTACATCACCCGGCGCCTGCTGGCGCAGGGAGACGAAGTCATCACGCTGACAGGGCACCCCAACCGGCCCGACCCATTCGGGGGCAAGGTGCAGGCCTACCCGCTCGACTTCGACGAGACCGGCATGGCGCGCGCGCTGGCCGGCGTGGAGACGCTTTACAACACATACTGGGTGCGCTTCGATCTGGGGGGCAACACCCAACCACTGGCCGTCGAAAACACCCGCAAGCTGATAAACGCTGCAAAGCTGGCCGGGGTGCGGCGCATCGTGCATATCAGCATCACCAACCCGTCAGCGGATTCGCACCTGCCCTACTTCTGGGGCAAGGCGGCCAACGAGACAGCCGTGCGGGAGTCAGGCATGTCGTATGCCATCCTGCGGCCCACGGTGCTGTTCGGCACGGAGGACATTCTGATCAACAACATCGCCTGGCTGCTGCGGCGCTTCCCCGTCTTCGGGCAGATCGGCGACGGGCGCTACAAGATCCAGCCGGTGTTCGTCGACGACGTGGCGCAGCTGGCCGTGCAGGCCGGGGCGCGCAGTGAGGACCTGGTCTGGGATGCGGTCGGGCCGGACGTCTTCAGCTTCGACGAGATGGTGCGGCTGATCGGGGATAAGATCGGCCAGCGCAAGGCAATCGTGCATCTTCCCGCTGGCCTGGCGCTGATGGCAGCACGCTTTATCAGTGTATTTGTCGGTGACACGCTGCTGACGCCCGAAGAAGTGGACGGGCTGATGGCCGGGCTGCTGGTCTCCCCCGAGCCGGCGCGCGGCGCGACCCACCTGGCCGACTGGCTGGATGCCAATAAGAATGCGGTTGGCGCAAGATACGCATCGGAGCTGGCCAGGCATTACAAATAGCGATCAGGGCCGCCATCTCCAAAAGGGTTTGGGCTTTTGTGTTATTCGTGACAATACACACAAATAGGTGTAAACTTATTAGGGCAATCCGGCCCTAATTGGAGGACATTGTGAAAAAGGTATTGATGATCTTGATCGGTGGTGCACTGGTGGTCTTCGCGCTCCTTCAACTGGTACCGTATGGTCGTGACCACGCTAATCCAGCAGTCGTTTCCGAACCCAAGTGGAACAGCCCGAAGACACGCCAGATGGCCAAAGAGTACTGTTTCCAGTGTCACAGTAACGAGACCACCTGGCCGTGGTACAGTAATATTGCGCCGGCCTCCTGGCTGATCTACAAAGACGTGGAAGAAGGCCGTTCCAAGTTCAACTTCTCGGACTGGGCTGCGCACCCCACCGAGTTGAGCGAATTGATCGATAATATCCAGAGTGGAGAAATGCCGCCCGTGCAATACACGCTCTTCCATCCCAATTCTGTATTGACCGATGCGCAAAAGCAAGAGCTGATCAACGGCATGAAAGCTACGGTTAAGTAAAAAAAAGGAGCTGTCCGGAATATATATCCGGACAGCTCCTTTTTGGTTCCCCACTCAATGCACAAACGCAGATCTCAGTCTCCGGCCTCGATCAGGCGCAGCAGTTCGGGCAGGAGCTTGGGGGTGGTTGCCAGGGCTTCGTTGTAGGTATGCCCAGGCCGCCCATCCCAGCTGCCAAAATAGCCACCGGCTTCGCGGAAGATCGGCGGGAAGGGGCCGCAGTCCCAGATATGCATAATGGGGTCGAACATGGCTTCGGCGCGGCCGGTGGCTACCAGCAGGTATCCATAGGCATCACTCCAGCCGCGTGCCATGTAGGCGGCCTTCTGGATGCGAGCCCAGGCGGCGCTGCGGTTGTACTGGTCGAAGCCGTGCGGACTGGAATAGCAAACACAGGCGCGGTCGAGCGAATCGACTTGTGAGACGCGCGCGCGGCGGCCGTTCCACCAGGCACCTTCGCCATCGGCGCCGCACAGCATCTCATCGGTGCCGGGGCAGTAGCAGACGCCCACCCGGATCTCGCCTTCGATCTCCAGCCCGATCAGCACACCGTAGAGCGGGACGCCGTGCATGAAAGACTTGGTCCCGTCGATCGGGTCGATGATCCAGCGAAAGGGATTGCCCTGCCCGGCCTTCTCGCCGTATTCCTCGCCGACGATGGCGTGGCGGGGATAAGCCTTCTCGATCTCGCCGCGAATGAACTGCTCGGTGGCCCGGTCGGCGGCAGTCACAGGCGTATCGTCGGCTTTGTAGTCGGGACGGATGCCTGTGTTGAAATAGCCAAGCGTGATGCGCCCGGCACAGTAGGCCATGTTCGTGGCAAAATCAAGATAGGGACGCAAGTCCATGTTTCCTCCACGGGAATAGATCATCTATTGGGATTGAAAAAACGCAACTTGGGGGATTACTGGCCTACAGGGGTAACCGACATGGTCTCCTGGCAGGACGGGAAGTTCAAACAGCCGTAATACTGCTGGCCGGCCTTGGCGCCCGTGCGGTAGATGCGCAGGACCATGGTGATACCACAGCGCGGACAGATCGGCGAGAAGTCCGAGTGGGGGTTGAGGGGGTCCTCCTCGCGCGTCTTCTTCATCGCCTCGCTGAACTGCGCCGCCAAGGCCGCAATGTCGTAGGTCTGCTGGACTGTGACGTGGACGAGCGCCAGATTGGCCGAGACAAACAGGTCGGTAATGAAGGTATCCGACAGACGTTGGCCGGTCTGCTTGGTGTAGATCAAATCGATAGCCAGGATCGGCTTTAGTGTATCCTGGCGCAGCAGCAGGAAATCGACCGCTTTACGGTAGATCTTGTTGAAGTAATGCACATTTTCGTTCGGGCGGGTGACGAAGAACAGATCCTGCAGGGGAACTTTCGCGCAAACGTACAGGCGGTTCTTGACCATCTCGCTCAGGACGCGGTAGAAAGCAGCCTCGGCCGGGGAGAAAAAATCCTGGCGCAGACGGTAGGGCAGCGTTGGTGAAGTTTCGGACATACGTTAAGTATACAAGAAAATGGCGCTAGCGTATAAGTAAATATGGGCGTATCTTGATTTATGCGTAACATCAGTTAATAGAATCAAAACGGGCGCCATGTGGCGCCCGTCGATAAGCCTTATTCGCCAAGCGCTTCCTTGGCTTTCTTGGTCTGTTTGCCGCGCTCGTCGGTCTGGAGGATGCGTTTGCGGATGCGGTACGAAAGCGGGGTGACTTCGAGCAATTCGTCCTCGGAGAGATATTCGATGGCTTCGTCCAGGGACATCTGGCGCGGGGGCGTCAGCCGGATTTCCATATCGCCGTGCGAGGAGCGCATGTTGGTCAGGTGCTTCTTGCGACAAACATTGATGGCGATATCGCCGCCGCGGGCGTTCTCACCGATGACCATACCCTCGTAGACTTCGGCGCCAGGATTGATAAACAGTATGCCGCGATCTTCCGAAGCCTTCATGGCATAGGCGGTGGCTTCCCCGGGCTCCATTGCCACCAGCGAACCGGTGGAACGCTGGGCCATAGCGCCGGCCAGTTCGTCATAGCCGTGGAACAGCGAGTGCATAACACCGTTGCCACGCGTGGCAGTCAGGAACTGGTAACGGAAACCAAGCAGGCCGCGCGTCGGCACAACGTAGATCAGGCGCACGTGACCGTCGCCGGTGTCTTCCATGTTGCTCATCAGCCCGCGACGCGTGCCGAGCATCTCGACGACCACGCCGACGGTATCGGCACTAGTCTCGATATGAACTTCCTCGAACGGCTCGAGCAGGGTACCGTCGTCGGCTTTGTGGAAGATGACCTCGGGGCGGGAGACCTGGAACTCGTAGCCTTCGCGGCGCATGGTCTCGATCAGGATGGCCAGATGCAGCTCGCCGCGCCCGGAAACCGTGAAGTTCTCGGCGCTGTCGGTCTCATCCACACGCAGCGAAACGTTGGTACGCAGCTCGTCGAAGAGGCGTTCACGCAGTTTGCGCGAGGTGCTCCACTTACCCTCGCGGCCCGAGAAGGGCGAGGTATTGACGCCAAAGGTCATGCGGACGGTGGGCTCTTCAACCTTGATGGTCGGCAGAGCCACGGGGTTGAGCGGATCGGCCAGGGTCTCACCAATGGCGATGCCTTCCAACCCAGCCAGGGCGATGATCTCACCGGCGGAGGCCTCGGGGACCTCGACCTTGCCCAGGCCATGATGGACGTACAAGTAACGGGCGGTCTCGGGCAGGTTCTTCCCATCGGTGGTCAGGCGAGCCAGCTTCTGCCCCGCCTTGATCGTTCCGGCAAAGACACGCCCAACGGCAGTAACGCCGCGGTAATCGTCGTAACCCAAGGTTGTGACGAGCATCTGCAGCGGAGCGTCCGGGTCTACCTTGGGGGCGGGGATGTGGCGCAGAATGGCCTGGAACAAAGGCTGCAGGTCCGGGCTGAGCTCGGGGGTCGGGCCGGCGCGTCCGACAGTGGCCTGGGCATAGATGACCGGGAAGTCGGCCTGTTCGTCTGTTGCGCCGAGTTCGATGAACAAGTCGAAGGTGTCGTTGAGCACACGCGCGGGTTCGGCGTCCTTGCGGTCGACCTTGTTGACGACCACGATGGCCTTGTGACCGCGCTCGAGGGCCTTTTTGAGCACGAAGCGGGTCTGCGGCATGGGGCCTTCGGCGGCGTCGACCAGGAGCAGGACGCCGTCGACCATGTTCATGACGCGCTCCACTTCACCGCCGAAATCGGCGTGGCCGGGGGTATCGACGATGTTGATCTTGACGATCTCCCCGGTGACGGGGTCGGGGATCTTGATGGCGGTGTTCTTGGCGAGAATGGTGATGCCGCGCTCGCGCTCGAGGTCATTCGAATCCATGACGCGCTCGGTCATCTGCTGGTTCTCGCGGAAAGTGTGCGACTGGCGCAGCAGGTAATCGACCAAGGTAGTCTTGCCGTGGTCGACGTGGGCGATAATGGCGATGTTGCGGATGTTGGTACGTTCAGTAATCATAGAAATTTTCGTCCTACTTCAAAGTGGTATAACCGGTTGGGGATGGCCGCGGGCATGATATACCCTACGGGCATGATATTACATACAAAAACCCCCGCCGAGGGAGGCCGAGGTTTTCTCTGCCCGTCTACTTACGCGGGAAAAGATAAATTTATCGAGGGGGCCAACTTACGACACCTATTTTACCAGATTGTATCCGGTTTGGGCAGGGGGATAAAATAGCAGAGAGTAGAGAAAAGAGATTAGTAAGAAGAGAATAGTGAATAGTCGGCCATAACCAGATAGAGTTGGTCGGTGTCGCAAGAAAACAACTTTTAGAGGCGGGCCAGGGCGTGGGACAGGCGGCGGCGGAAGTCGCCAGCGTTGAACTGTTCCCAGATGGCAGGGAAGGCCTGGACAAGCTCATCGCGCTGCGACAGCGTCAGCGTCAGGTAAGGCAGGAAGGGCACGCTGCTGCGTCTCTCGTAGGCCGGCAGGGCGAGCTGGCGCGCGTCCCAGTCGGTGATGAACTCCTGGATCGACTGCGCGGCCACGTTGGCGTCGTTCAGGCGACCCAGGTGGCCTTGCACACCCTTCAAGCCGGCAATTAGTGCCACGGCCTGCGGGCCAAGCGGCTCCTGGAAGAACTCGATGGCATAGCGCAGACGCTTGATCGCGCCGCGCAGCGCGTGCAGTTGTTCGAGCGAGAGACTGGTGACGTGGCCGTCGAAGGAGCGGGCCTGACCCAGGCGTTCGAGGATCAGCAGCGGCGCCAGTTCGGAAACCCGCGAGAGTTGGCCGGGCTGAGAAGCGGCAGGCTGCGTTTCGCTCAAGAAAACGGGGTATTCACGGGTAAACGCGGCATATTCTTCGCCGGCCAGGAAGGCCAGCAACGGCCTGCGGGCGGTATCACGGCGAGACTGGGTGAAGTCGATCAGCGGTTGGAAGGCCGGGCGCTGGTCCTGTGGGAGTGTTTCCAGGTAGGCCTGGCCATTGGCGATCAGCACATCCAGGTCGCGCACGGCGCCAAGCAGCCCGCCCAACTCCTTGAGCGAGCGACCGTAGCTCTTGATGGCTTTGCGAGGCAAGGCCTGGCCGAAGAGCTCGAAGGCGGCGCGCATGCGGCGCACCGCAACCCGCATGTCGTGGATGGCCAGGGGGTCATCACCGGCGACGATGCCCGGCTGGTGGCGGGCCATCTCCACGAAGAGCTTGCGCAGGGCCTTGCGCCCGGCGACATCCAGCGCATCGACTGGCAGGATGCGGTTGGCGGCGCGACCGCGCAGAAAGGACTTGGGGAGGTGGAAGGGGAGCGTGACCGTACTCATAGATACCGGGCCTGCGGAATAAAAAGGCCGGAAAACACGGTTCCGGCGGGGGAAGTGTACAGTGATTATATACCCGGCGTGGCCACAAATCGTCGGATTTTTGACCTGGTAGGCCAAGTAAGTAAAATCCACCCCTTATAGAACGTCGGAGACTGCCGCGGAGACGCTGAGATCGCAGAGTTTCTTTATGCGGTTTGCTCAGCGTACTCCGTGTCTCCGCGGAAGCCCCCCGCACTCAATGGGGGGTGAATTTTCTTGCTTTTTGTACAAGCATTTCACTTTTTAGTACCTAAATCATCCGTCGACTGCGCAAGACGAAGGGGTATTGTAGGTTGCAGCAGGAAGCAACCCTACTTGATCGCATAGATGCGCACGGCGCCATCATCATACCCGGCGGACAACAGGCTGCCGTCCGGCGAAAAATCCACATCGTAAATGGAGTTGTGCGAACCCTCGATCGCTTTTACCGAGAAGACCTTCTTACCGGCCCTTGTGTCCCACAACTCCAGGGTGCCGTTCTTCAAACCGATGGCCAGAAGGCGTCCATCGGGCGAGAAAGAAAGAGGCTGCGCATCCACCGTTTCCGTCATATCGTAACCCAAGACGGATTCATCCACCGAGAACAGGAGCGTGCCGTTCGAAGCATCCAGGACAAACACCCCATCCAGACCGCCCGCCGCAATCAGGCGCCCATCGGGAGAGTATTTGACCTTACTCACCTCACGATCCGTATACAGATCCTTGATAAAGCCACCGTCGGCAGTCGCATCCCACACCCGCACATAAGAACGCGAGGTGGCGTCGAGATGGGTAAAAAACGCAAGAGCCAGACGTTGTCCATCCGGCGAAAAGTCCAGGCTGCAAACAACCCCCGGCAGATTGGAAGCGTGAAGGAGCAGGGTCTTTTGGGAGAGATCCCATACGGACAGGGAGTTGTCACGGTTATTGTAATAGCCAATGGCCAGTTTTTTGCGGTCGGGGAAAAAGGCAACACTCGTGATGTTACCCGAGTCCTTTATGGATGGCAAATCGCGCAGGTCATCGGGGACGTAGAGCTTTCCATCCGTGCTGAACGCAAGCGTCGCGTTGTGCTCTGCTGCGGGCTGGGTCTTGTACAAATCCCCGCTGTCGACCTGGTAAAACAACAATGGCGGTTGGTAGTCGCCGGGAAAGAAGGAAGTATGGAGCTGGTTATCCCCGGCAGCCGCGACAACCAACTGGCGGCCGCCCGGTAGAAAAGCAACGCTTGTAACCTTCGAATGATAAGCGCCTGCCGTAGCCGACAGGGAACCGTCTGCGGTAGCGATGATCTGGGTCGCGCCAAGGGGATTCGTGACGGCGAGGGATTTGCCATCGGGTGAAAAGCTGAAAAGATCACTTGGTTGATCCATCTTTTTGATCAGCGAGCCGCCGGCGACGCGCCAGAGCGCCAGGGCATCCGTATGTCCGCCGCCAACGTAACGAGCAGTATATACAGCCAGGGTCTTCCCATCGGGGGAAAAGCGCAGGATGGCCTTGTCGACTGCCGCGGAACCGGCATCCACCGTCCCGAGCAGTTGCTCGTCGGCGATGTTGTAAACCTTGAACTGTCCGAAGTTCAACAGCGCGAGCAGCTTCCCGTCCGGCGAGGTGGCGGCGAACTTTCCATAGAAAGCCTGCTTGGATACTCCCGTTTCCAGGTCATAGATGCGCACGACGCCGTCCGATTCGATTGCCAGGCGGTTCCCGGGCAGGAAGAAAGTCCGTTGGCCCGTCCAGCTCGTGATGTGCTCGCCGCGCTGGACATTGAATATCTCGAATGAAGGCTCATCGAGCAATTCCGATTGGATGGACAACAACTGTCCATCCGTGGAAAACGCCAGCTCCCCCCGAGTGCCCACGTCCATGGTTTGCAGCAAGCTGCCGTCCACGGCGCGCCAGACCCCCACCTGGGGTTTCGCGCCGGCCGGATCGGCGAAGTAGCCCCGCGCCAGCAGCGCACCGTCGGGTGAAAATACCGCAGCCCAGGCATGGGCCGACTTCGCGTCCGGGCTGGATAACCTTTTGCCGCTATCCACCGCAACCAGGTCGCTCCCCATGACCAGGGTCTTTCCGTCCGGGGAGAGGTCCATGATCTTGTCGTAGAACGGCAGGGTCGAATACGGGGCCAACAAACGGCCGCCGGTATATGAAGCCGTATCAAAAGCAAAGACGCCTGTAGTGGTGGCCTGGAAGAGCCACTTGCCATCCGGTGAAAACAGCGGGGTATCCAAGGCCTGGCCCATGCCCAATTGTTTTTGTTGGGTAAGCCGGTCCGCGTTTTCAGGCGTGATGACCCCCAAATCAGCCGTTGGCGTCGGAGCAACAGTCACGCCGGCAGGCGTGGCGGTTGGAGGGGTTTGTGGCTGGCAGGCAGCCAGGAGAAGAGACAAGAAAATGGCACACCTGGAAACAGAAGCTGAATTCATAAAACCCTCCCGCGGGATCGAAAATGCTCAAACAGATTATGCGCGAACATGCCGCATATATCGAACGACTGCAAAATACAAAAGGTTCCATAAAACAATGGCAGACACCGGTCCCAAATTCAGTGCGGGTCGGGATACCCGCACTCAACAAGCATTTTCATAACCATACCCGAGACATACCCGAGACATACTCGAACCATACTCAAAGCCCAATCCGGTTACGCTGCGGGGGTGCGACGCAAGTGCCGGGATGCTATGAGCGGAGTCCGATAGATACAACACAACTCTTCCCCCATCCGCAAAACACCAGGATGGGGGAAGAGTTGTCCAGTAACCTGGCTGGTCTTCGGACTTAAGTCCGGACATAGGCGTTTTGCACCGATTTTACCGCTGAGAGCGCCGAGTACGCCGAGGTTCCTCGGGGTTTCTCCGCGGTCTCAGCGGGCTCGGCGGTAAATGTCCGAACTTCAAACCTGATCGGTAAGGCACGCGTCCTAAACCCCCACGGGGCTAACCGGCTTTGGGATGAATACCGCTAAAAAGAGGTGAGTGAAGAAGGCCCCAACGCTGCAAACGAAATATGAAGGAAGTCTTAAGGACACCGAGCCCATAACGAACCGAGCTACCAAAATTAATGGATGAAGAATCGGCGTTGTAGAGCGTGGGACAGGTGATCTCGCCAATGCTGTAATGGCCGTAAATGATCTGGCACAGCATCTGGTTATCGAAGATAAAGTCATCCGAATTCGTACTCAGAGGCAAGGCAGTGAGCACTTCTCGCGTAAAGCCCCGGTAACCGGTGTGGTATTCAGAAAGCTTGTAGCTGATGATGATATTCTGCACAGCGGTAAGAAAACGGTTGGAAACGTATTTATACAGCGGCATGCCCCCTTTGATGGCGCCGACGCCCAAAATGCGTGAGCCGAGCACGCAATCGAACAAGCCGCTTGCCAACAGGGAGGCCATGGCGGTAATGAGCTTGGGGGTGTATTGATAGTCGGGGTGGAGCATGATGACGATGTCCGCACCCAGTTCGAGGGCCATTTTGTAGCACGTCTTTTGATTACCGCCGTAGCCAAGGTTTTTCTCGTGAACGATGGTGCGAACGCCCAATTCCTGAGCCACGCGAACGGTATGGTCCTTGCTGGCGTCATCCACCAAAACCACTTCGTCCACAATTTCGTGAGGGATTTCGGCGTACGTGCTGCGCAACGTCAACTCGGCATTGTAGGCAGGCATAACGATGATCAGCCTTTTCCCATTAACCATTGGAACCCCTTTTCCATAACAGAGGAACGGAAATCACAGCGACGAAGAGCGGGAACAGCAGCTTATAAGTCTTTTCCGCACAGCCCAGCATACCGATGCCGGGAAAAACAAAGTCAAGAAAGAAGAAGATCCAGCCAAGAACAAAAAGGAAAGCAAACCCGTAGACTGGGGAATGGCCAAAGACCGGAAACGATCTCTTCCACAAGGGGACCAGCCACACGATGGCCAACGCCAAGAGCACCGTCTGTATCCAGCCATAAATGGGAACGACCAGATCCCAGACGGCCAAGCTGAGCGTCAGGCATACCACAAAGTCTAGGCTTCCCGGAGCAGCGTGCCTCTTCCAGAAGAAAACTACCAGGCTGCCCAGAGCCAATAAAATGGCTGTGACCTGGCCCGGGTTCCACAATAAATCAACGGCGGATTCAACGCGAGTGTAATGCCCAAGGGATGCCATGAACGCCATGACCCAGCCTGGTTGAAGCAGCTCGGCAAACAGCCAGCAGAAAAAGCTGGTCACGCCGAAGCCAAGGATAAAAGGCCAGCGCTTTTTCTGCCACAACGACCAAAACAAAAGGAACAACAAGACAAGAAGGTCGTTTTGAGGTTTGAAAGTAAGGCTAACGGCAAGAGCGCCCGCCAAAGCATAACGTCCGTCACAAAGCGCGAGGAAACATAAGGCCAAGCCAAGCATACCAATCGTATTGAACTGCCCCCAGATAGTGTGAAAAATATAAGGAAGAGAAATAAAATTCAGCGCCATGAAAATGCCGATTGCGGTACTCTTCGATGGCCAGCCGCTGTGGCGAATAATAAGCCACAAACCTATAAAATAAAACAGCTGAATAATGATCGTCCAGATAAGATGCGCAGTTTGATAAGGCAGGAGAGCAAGCGGCGCAACAAAAACCAACAAGTGAGCGGGGTAGAAAAAGTTCGTTTCATACCCCCAAGGGTTCTGACCAAAGGCAATCTGCCACATTTCAGTCGCGTTCTGCGGGTCGTACAGATTACGGCCCTCACTGAAAAGCTTGGTAGCGGCATACCATCGCAGAAAAATATCCGAGTAGAAGCGGCTGAAGGTGGTGCTGAGGTTGAGCGCAACCGCAAAAGCTACGATAACAAACAGGCCGACGACCGCCAACACGATCATCTTTTGGCGTTCAACACGGGGCATTTGGGCAGGGGCGGGTAGTGGTTGGTTGACCATAACGATAAGCGGAGTATAAACGATTCATGCGCATCCATGATAGGGCTTTTCATCTCATTCCTGCAAGCTATCAGGTTTTCGCCCCCCAAATGGGCTTTGGAACAGGACATTTCGACTATTGATAATGCATCCGGACAAGCTTATAGTGATTTGTATCACAAGCTATGTCTAGTCCTACAAAGGAGAAGGAAATGACAGGGAAGAAGCAATACCTTGTATGCGCAGTACTGATTCTCGGCCTGACCGCGTGCAACTTGCCAAACGCCGCCCAGCAAGAAAAGACCCAGACCCGGCTGGATGACAAGGATGCCACCATCACCGCGCTGGCTGCTGCCCTGCAGGCTCAAAACAGCCAACCGAACGGTCCCGCGGCCACTGGCACACCCAGCAGCCCGGCTGGAGCGAACGCCGCCAGCCAGCCAACAGCGACACTGACGGGCATTCCGCAAGCAACCGACACGCCGACGATCACGCTGACGCCAACGACCTCAGTGCCGATGGTCAGCGTCAGCCAGTCCACGAACTGCCGCAGCGGTCCCGGTGTGCAGTACGACCAGGTCGGTGCGCTGGGGGCCGGGCAAAGCGCACAACTTGTGGGGAAGTACACAGCGGGGAACTACTGGATCATCGACATCCCCGGCGGGAGCGGCACCTGCTGGCTGTGGGGACAGTACGCCACGACCAGCGGGAACACGGGCAGCCTGCCCGAAATGGTCCCGCCGCCTACGCCCACGCCGACCTTTACGGCCACACCTTCGATCCCCACCGGCCCCAAGCATTTTGGATCGAGCGTCACCTGTAGCGTCGCGAGCGCCTTCCTCTTCAACGTACACGTTTCTCTAACCTGGCAAGACCTGGCAACCAACGAGGACGGTTATTACGTTTACCATGGCGGCACGCTGCTGGCCACCCTGCCGGCCAATTCGACCAGTTACGCGGATGACACCACCCTGGCGCGCATTTACAAAATCCCCGGCCCGCCGCCCAGCATCACTTACAAGCTGCAGGCTTTCAACAGCCAGGGCAACTCGGATATGCGCGAGCTGACGGTGACGTGTCCGTAGTAACAGCAGGGAAAAGAGAATAGAGAATAAAGAAAAGAGAATAGAAAAACATGGCTCATCCCAAAACGATCTTGGGATGAGCCATGTTTCGTATTTCTATTCTTAAAGCAGAAGGCTTGTCGTTCGAGCTTTCTAGGATCGAAAGAAGGTTACTTGATCTCGGGCGCGGGGGCCTTGGAGCGCAGAATGGCCCAGGCCAGCACGCCGGCGAGCGCCAACGCGACCACCCAGATCACAACCAGGGTCCAGCCTGTTGCGCCGGCATACTGCACCACGATCGGGGCAATGATGACGGAGACCAGGTTGACAACCTTGATCATCGGGTTCAGGGCGGGGCCGGCGGTATCCTTGAAGGGATCCCCGACGGTATCGCCGACGACGGAGGCCTTGTGGCGTTCGGAACCCTTGCCAGTGTTGTTGGCGATGCTCTTGGGCTCGTCTTCGATGGTCTTCTTGGCGTTATCCCAGGCGCCGCCGGCATTATTGAGGAAGACTGCCAGCAACTGACCGGAGATGATGATACCCGCCAGGAAACCGCCCAGGGCTTCCACCTGCAGGGTCAGGCCGACGAGGATCGGGGTGACGATGCCGAGCAGGGCCAGGCTGACCAATTCCTTCTGAGCAGCGCTGGTGGAGATGGAGACGGCCTTGGTGTAATCGGGCTTGATCTTGTTCTCGAGCACACCCAGGCGGAACTGACGGCGGCATTCCTGGACGATCAGGGCCGCGGCGCGGCTGACTGCCTGGATGGCGAAGGAGGAGAACAGCCAGGGCAGCGCGCCACCGATGAGCATACCCACAAAGACTTGCGGGATATCCACACGGATGCCGATGGCGCTGATCTGCTGAGCCACCGGAATGCCCAGGGTGTTCTGGGCGCGGCTAACATCCACCATAAACGAGCCAAACAGCGAAACCGCTGCGATAACGGCAGAACCGATCGCCACACCCTTGGTGATAGCCTTGGTGGTGTTACCGACGCCATCGAGGTCGGCCATGATCTGCTGGGCGGCCTTGGTCTCTTTGTCTTCCATACCGGACCAAGCCATCTCGCCGATGCCGTTGGCATTATCAGAGATCGGGCCAAAGGAGTCCATGGCCACGTTGTTGCCGGTCAGGGTGAGCATGCCGATACCGGTCATGGCCACGCCGTAGAGGATGAACGAAACGCGCTGGCCTTCACTGAGACCGGGGATGGTACCCATGATGAAGATCGAGGCGATGATGGTCAAGGCGATCACGACCACGGACCAGACCGACGACTCGAAGCCGACAGAGATACCCTGCAAGATCAAAGTAGCCGGGCCGGTATCCGCACCCTTCTTGATGTCGCGGACGGGACTCTTGTCGGTGCCGGTGAAGTACTCGGTCAGGCGATCGATGACGATGGCCAGGACAACGCCGACGGCCACAGCGGTGGGCGTGCGCCACCAACCACCCCACAGGTCCATCTCTGGTTTATTGAGGTAGATGAAGCCGGCGATGAAGAACAAGACTGCCGAAATCACTGCGGAGGACAGGAAGCCGCGGAAAATGGCTTCCATGGCGTTGCCGCCTTCCTTGGCATCGCTCTTGACCAGGTAGGTACCAACGATCGAGGAGAGCACACCGATACCACGCACGAGCAGCGGGAAGATGATCCATTCCAGACGGCCGGTGAAGTGATACAGGGCCAGGCCCAGGATCAAACCGGAGACGATGGTCACTTCATATGATTCGAAGATATCCGCGGCCATGCCGGCGCAGTCACCGACGTTGTCACCGACCAGGTCGGCGATCACGGCGGGGTTGCGGGGATCGTCTTCGGGGATGCCGGCCTCGACCTTACCAACCAGGTCCGCGCCAACGTCCGCCGCCTTGGTGAAGATACCACCGCCGACGCGCATGAACAGCGCCAGGAGCGTACCGCCGAAGCCGAAGCCGAGCAGCGCGTCCGGGGCAGCGATCCCCATCAGGATGAAGATGATCGTGCCGCCGAACAGGCCCAGGCCGTCGGTTAGCATGCCGGTGATCGTGCCGGTGCGGTAGGCAATGCGCAGGGCATCGGCAAAGGAGCGGCGCGAAGCAGAAGCCACGCGCACGTTGCCCTGCACGGCCATACGCATGCCGATGCGGCCGACCAGCAGCGAGAAGGTCGCGCCCATCACAAAAGCGATGGCGCGGGCGAAGCCGATTAACAGGCGCAGGCTGTTATCGTCCATGCCCTGAAAACGCTGCTGGGCTTCGGGGCTGGGTGGAACAATATAAACGGAAAAGAACAGAGCAACGGTCAAAACGCCGATCAGGGGCAGGATTGAGCGCAACTGCTGGCCGAGATATGCCTCGGCTCCATCGCGGATGGCGCCCCAGACTTCCTGCATCTTTTCGGTGCCCTTGTCCTCGCGCAGGATCTGCGAACGCAGGATCCAGGCGTAGGCCAAACCAATGATTGCAATCCCAAGGACACACCAGATAGCAATCTGTTCGAACGTACTTAAACCTGACATCATTGGATTTATCTTCCTCTCAAAGGCACGAATTTTTTTAGATGTAAGCCTAAAACCTTCCATCTAAATACCCGAAAAAAAATTTTACATTAGATGGAGACTATGGTCAAGAAAAAAGATCATGTATTTGTCATATCTGCGGCGTGAGATTTGTAAAGAATTCATGCCTGCCTGGCATCTTTTTATGACGCCGGAAGACCCCTCGCGTGCCGATTCTAGATTAGGGTTTGATTAGAATTTCACAAACTGCTTGACTTTACCTTTTCAGATGTTGTATAGTGGTACTCGATAGAACTTTTGCTCTGTCCACATGGCACTGCTGCCCACCGGCTGCCGTGCCTTTTGTTTCGCCAAATTCCAATCAAAAGGAATCTTGTATGATACGTGTTACAGATTTATCCAAGAGCTACGGGTCGCGGCTGGCGGTCGACAGCCTCAATTTCGAAGCCAAGCAGGGAGAGATCCTGGGGTTCCTTGGCCCGAATGGTGCAGGGAAAACCACGACCATGCGCATTTTGACAGGTTACATGCCGCCCACCAGCGGCACCGCGACGATCGCCGGCTACGACGTAGTCGCCGATTCCCTCGAAGTCCGCAAGCGCGTCGGGTACCTGCCCGAGACGGTCCCACTTTACACCGATATGACCGTTTACGACTACCTTAAATTTATGGCAGACCTGCGCCATTTGCCAAACGCGGATGACCGGGTCACCGAGACCCTCGACCAGGTCGGGTTGCTGGACCGCGCCGAAGGATATATCGGCAGCCTTTCAAAAGGCATGCGCCAGCGCGTGGGGCTTGCTCAGGCGCTGCTCCACAAGCCGGAAGTGCTCATTCTGGACGAGCCGACGATCGGCCTGGACCCGGCGCAGATCATCGAGGTACGCAAACTGATCCGCGACGTTGGCAAGGAGCGCACGGTTTTGCTTTCGACGCACATCCTTTCAGAAGCGCAGCAGATCTGCGACCGCATCTTGATCATCAACAAGGGCAAGATCGTCGTCGAGGATACGCCAGAGAATTTGCAATCGAAGCTAGCCGGTGCCCAGCGTGTGCAGTTGCGCGTGCGTGGCGAGGCCGACGAATTGGCCGGCAAGATTTCCGGGCTGGCGGGTATGCAAGAAGTCAAGGTGCTCTCAGATGGCTCGATCGAATTCCAATTTGCGCCGGGCAAGGATTTACGCCCCGAGGTAGCCAAGTTGACCATCGAAGCAAAATACGACTTGCTGGAGCTGCGTCAAATCAACTTGAGCCTTGAAGAAATATTCCTGCAGCTGACGCGCGAAGACCTGCCTGCGGAAGAGCCCGAACCTGAAGAAGAAGCGGAGTAGCACTTATGCGTAACATCTGGACGATTGCCAAGAGAGAGTACTCTCAATACTTCATCAGCCCGATTGCCTACGCTGTGGCATTCCTGTTGCTGGTAGTGACGGGGTTGGTGTTCGTGCTCACCATCATGAGCATCTCGCAAAACCAGTCCTTTACATCCGACGCGCCGGACACCCGCGCGGTCACCAGCCTGATCGCCTTCCTGTTAATGCTCTTCACGCCAGCACTGACGATGCGTCTGATTGCTGACGAAATCCGCATGGGAACGATGGAGCTATTGCTGACGGCACCGCTGCGCGACTACGAGCTCGTGATCGGCAAATGGCTGGGCGTGTTCCTTTTCATTCTGACGTTGATCGCCATTACTCTGATCTTTCCATTCATGATGAACGGAATGGCCAAACCGGGCATCGATCAGGTCCTGATGATGTCAGGCTACCTGGGCGTGATTTTGGTCGCAGCGGCCCTCTTGTCGCTGGGTGTGGGCATTTCGGCCATCTTCAGCAACCAGATCGCAGCCTTCTTTACAACCATGGCACTCTTCATTGTTCTCTGGTGGCTGATCGGCGCCCCGGCGAACATCCTGCCGAGCGGCGGGGAGGTCTTCAATTACCTGAGCATTTCCTCCCAGCTTAGCAGCATCAATAATGGGAGTCTCTCCCTTTCCGGTGTAATTTATTTCTTAAGCCTGACCGCCTTGGGCCTGTTCGTCGGTTCCACGGCAGTTGAAATTCGGAGGTGGCGCTAATGAAAACCGATCTGCGCCGTTTTGCGCCGCTGGGACTCGTGCTGTCCCTGCTGGCCCTGATCTCTTTGGTCGCTCTCCTGATCATCAAGGGTCTTAATGATGCGGGATTCTTCACCCTGGGAAACAACGTCAAGACACTCGAGCAGGCTGAGTGGGTCAGTCTGGCCATCATCGTCCTGGGCCTCGCCGCCACCGCATTCCTCGATCCCGATGGAACGCGCAAGTTCTTCATAGGCCGCCAGGTACAGTATGGCAGCAATTCCATCATCATGCTGGTCGCCTTCGTCGGCATCCTGTTTTTCATCAACATGCTTGCCTACCAGAACCCGGTAACCAAGGATATGACCGAGGACCAGCAGAATTCGCTGGCGCCTGAAAGCGTAAAGCTGCTGTCATCCCTGCCGCAGTCGATCAGCATCCGGGCCTATTATTCAGCCCGGGTCTCGCGCGACAGCATTCAGAAACTACTCGATAATTTCAAGCAAAACAGCAACGGCAAGCTGACTTATGTGTTCAATGACTTGTATCAAGACCCGGTTACGGCCCAGCAGGATGGTGTCGGCCACGATAGCACGCTTGTTTTGCAGATGGGCAGCCACAAAGAGATATCCAGCCTGGGCACCGAGCAGGATCTTGATTCTGCCATCGTGCGCCTGATCAATCCGCAATCACGGACGGTCTATTTCGTGACCGGGCACGGTGAACCCGATACCCAGAGTGAGCAAGACACCTCCCTGACCCAGGTCAGGAACACCCTGCAAAACAAGAATTACACGGTAAAGGTGCTCAACCTGGGCAGTGTGGCAAAGATCCCCGCAGACGCGAAGGTCGTCATCGAGGCCGGGCCGCAAGAAGCGTTGACCAGCGACCAGGCCAAGATGCTTCAGGACTATGTGAATGGCGGCGGCGGGCTGATCGTCATGGAAGATCCGCCCGCGCTGACCAAGATCGGCACGGCCGACGACCCGCTGGCTGACATGTTGGCGAAATCATTCAACATCACGCTGGAAAACGACGTAGTGATCGACGCCGCCGTACAGAACCCTCTGTTCGTCTACGCCGATGTGAAGAACTACGCCCAACACCCGATCACCGAAAGCCTGGCCGGGCTGGACACTGTCTTCCACACTGCGCGTTCGCTCAAGCTCGACACGGCGGCAGAGGGCATTACCCTGACGCCGCTGGTTCAGACAGAGACGAGCACCAACGTCTGGGGCGAGACGGATTTCAAATCATTTGCCAACCACACAGTTGGGTTCGAGCCCAGCACGGATATTGCATCCCCGCTCGTCCTGGCCGCTGCCTGGGAAAACCAGGCAGCCAAAGGTCGGCTCGTCGTCTTTGGTGATTCGGAGTTCGCAGCCGACGCCCTCTACAAACAGGGCTACGGTGATATCCTGATCAACTCCATCGACTGGGCCAGCTCGCAAGAGGATTTGATCAGCCTGACGCCGAAGAACAATATTACACGCACCTATAAATCGCCATCCACGGCAAGCATGATCGGTATCTTCCTGCTCTCCCTGTGCGTCATCCCGCTCATGGTGGTAGTTGGAGGCGTCGTGGCCTGGTATACGCGCCGCAGGAGGGGCTAAGCATGGTCAAACGTTCCACACTGGTGATGGTAGTAATCCTGGCGCTGATCGCCGGGTTAGCCTACTACATGCAACAGCCAGACAACCTGATCAAGAAAGCCCAAACGGCCAACAATACGCCTACCGCCGAAGCGCTTGGCTCGTTGATACCCATGACCGACGGCCCGGTCAACAGCCTGACCATTCAAAAGACCGCTGGAGAAAGCGTCAAGCTGACCCGCAATAGCTCAGGCTGGGCCATGTCGCTCGGAGGCGGCAGCCCCATCCCGGCTGACCAGAGTGTGGCTGAACAGGTCACTTCGGCGACGCTGTACCTGAGTCTGGCTGGAAAAATCGGCGCCGGCAGCGCCAATCTCTCGGCCTTCGGGTTGGATAAGCCAGCCTATACCTTCACAGTGAGCCTGGCGAACAGCAAGACTGCCACCTTCAAGATCGGCAACGCCACGGTTGCAGAAGACGGGTACTACGTTCAAAAAGAAGACGGAACGGTGGTGATCCTCGATAAGAATGGCTTCGATCAGGTGCTTAACCTGCTCCAGGAGCCGCCGTATATGTTCACGCTCACCCCAACGGCCACGTCCGAGGCTGGAACTGCTACGCCGACCCCAACCTCAACAATGACAGCCGCACCTGGCGCAGCGACACCGACGGGCACAGTGACGGTGATAACAGAATTGACACCCACAAAACAGCCGTAAGCTATTGTATTTGGGTGTGAAAAAGAGTATGCTGATTTAGAAATTTAGAGTAAGGATGTGACCTTTTTATGGATGAACCTCTATTGATCGTTGAAGAAGAGGAAGAGTATTCCCCGATTGCCCGGTTGATCGAGCTGGGCCGGCAGAAATCCTACGTCACGCTCGACGACATTCTGCACTTCTTTCCCGAGGCCGAGCAGGATGCGGAGCAGCTGGAGGAGGCTTTTGCGGCGCTGTTGAGCGCTGGTATTCCTTTTGTCGAGGATGCGAGCACTACCGAGCCGAGCGAGGACGAGCTGGCCATACACGAAGAGGCCGAAACAGAAGTGGGGCACGACCTCGATCTCGACGATTACCTCGCAAACATCGACACAGACGACACCATCGGCCTGTACCTGAAGGAGGTCAGTCGCGTTCCATTGCTGACCGCCGAAGAGGAAGTGGAGTTGGCCCAACGTATCGAGCGTGGGCGTATCGCACGCGAGGAGTTGGCACGGGGCAACGCCAGCCAGCGCCGCCGCATGGAATTGCGCAAACTCATCGAGGACGGCTGGGCTGCCCGCGAACACCTGATTACGGCGAATTCGCGCCTGGTGATTTCGGTTGCGAAGAAGTACATGGGGCGCGGTGTGCCTTTCCTGGACCTGATCCAGGAAGGCAACATTGGCCTGATTCGTGCTACCAAGAAATTTGATTATCGGCGCGGTCACAAGTTCTCCACGTACGCCACCTGGTGGATCCGCCAGGCGGTGACGCGCGCCATTGCCGACCAGGGCCGCACGATCCGCGTTCCGGTCCACATGGGCGACCAGATCAACAAGCTGCTGCGTGTGCAGCACCAATTGACACAGCGCCTGGGGCGCGAGCCCTCGGTTGAAGAGCTGGCCAACGCTCTGGAAGTGCCGCCCAAGAAGGTCGAGAACATGATCCAGGTTGCGCGCCGCCCGCTTTCGCTGGAAACGCCGACGGACGACGAGGAAGATTCTGTCCTGGGCGATTTTATCGAAGACGACGAGGCCGCCCCGCCCGACGATACCGCCACCTACAACCTGCTGCGCGAGCATTTGAGCGAAGTGCTGAATTCCCTGCCTCCCCGCGAAGTGCGCATCCTGCAGCTGCGTTACGGCTTGCTCGATGGGCAAGCCTACACCCTCGAGGAAGTTGGGCGCAAGATGGGGGTTACCCGCGAACGTGTCCGCCAGATCGAAGCGCAGGCGCTCAGCCGTCTGCGACACCCTTCGATCCGGCGAAAATTACGTGACTATTTGGGTGAATGAGCCCGAATCAAAAAGCTGTGCATGATGACCCATGCACAGCTTTTTGATTTTTAGCGGACCTGTGTTATAAACGACTTCACGGCGCGTTCAAGCCAAACAAGAATATGTCGCAAATCGACCAAAAGAGAAGCACAATATTCGTCCTGGGGCTGGCCCTGCTGTTGGGGTTCTACGTCCGGCTGTCCAGCGTGCTGGCGGCCGGCTACCCGGTCAACGACGGTGGCATGTTCTACAGCATGACGGTCGATCTACAGAACAACCACTACCTGCTGCCCGCCACCGCTTCGTATAATGGGGCCGGTATTCCGTTTGCCTATCCGCCCCTGGCATTCTATCTGGCCGCCCTGCTTTCTAATCTTGGCGGCTGGAACCTGATCGACGTCTTTCGGATCCTGCCAGCCATCATCAGCATGGCCGCCCTACCCGGGCTGTATCTGTTGGCCAGGGACCTGCTCAAGTCAGAGGCGCAAGCCGCCATCGCCTGCCTGATCTTTGCGCTGACGCCGGGTGCGTTCTTCTGGTTGATCATGGGCGGGGGTATCACACGCGGGCTGGGGCTGGCATTTGCGTTGATGACGCTGCACGAGGCCTACCTGATGTACGACAAAAGGGAAATCCGCTACGCGCTGGCCACAGCGCTCTTTGCGGCTGGCACGGTGTTGAGCCACCCTGAGATGGCAGTCCATACGGTGGCGAGCGCGCTACTGCTATTCATCTTCTGGGGACGCAGCAAGAGAGGCTTCTGGCTTTCTGTGCTTACCGCGGGCCTGACGTTCCTGTTGACGGCCCCCTGGTGGGTCTCGCTGCTGCAAAACCATGGCGTTGGGCCTGTCGTGGCGGCTATGCAAACCGGGCAGCACTCGCTCGACGAGGCCGCGCCTTTCTTCCTGCTCAATTTCTCGCAGGAGACTTCTCTCACCATCATCGGCTGCCTGGCGTTGATCGGTCTGTTCCTGAGCCTGTCGCAGAAGAATACCTTTTTGGTCAGTTGGCTGGTCATCATTTACGTATCAGAACCGCGCAGCGCGTCCCTGTATATCTTGCCCCTGTTCAGCATGTTCGCCGCGCTATCCCTGCACCAGATCGTCTTTCCGGGACTGCAGCCGGAAAAACCACGCCCGGCCGAGAATGCCAAATGGGCCCAGGCGCTGCTGGCCAGCGGGGTAACCAAGCTGGTCTTCGCCTTCCTACTGGCTTATTTGCTACTGGTAGCGATGAGCATCTCAGCGTACGAGGGCAGCAGTATGGTCCTGGGAAAGAATGACATCCAAGCCATCGCGTGGGTCAAGCAGAATGTTCCCACGAACAGCCGCTTCCTCATCCTCACGGGTGAGATGCCAATGACCGACACGCTCTCGGAGTGGTTCCCGGCGCTGACTGGGCGCGTCAGCCTGGCAACCGTGCAGGGCTACGAATGGATGGCCGCCGGCAGGCTCTTTACAAAGCTGGCCCAATACGACGATCTCCAGGCCTGCCTGAACCACGAAGTCTCCTGCGTACGCGACTGGTCTGAGAAGACAGCACAGGAATTCGATTACATCATCATCCGGCCAAACGCCACATCGAAAACGGTCTATATGTTGAAAACAGCGCTGGATCGATCGAGCGATTTTCAGGCGGTTTTCGACCAACCCGGCATTTCCATATTCGTACAGCGAAGGCCTTAACAGCCTATCCGAAAATTCAACGAGAGCCTCATACGAGCAACGTTTTGCTCGATCGGTATGGCCCATTCGGAAACATACAGCTATTTTCGGATAGGGTATAAGGCAGCCTGTTTGTACAAGCAGGTCTACCCAAGGCACCAGAATTTCGAATAAAAGGGACCCGCGCAACAAGGAGGTAGCATGCGCCAAAAAGACCGTTCTTTATTTTTCATCTGCCTTGCGGCAATGCTCTGGCCCGTAGTGGTATTTATCGGCTACGTTTATTTGCATAAGCCTTTTTCTACAACCCAGTTGCTCGGCATCCTGCAATCTCTCTGGCAAATCATCGTAGTCTTACTCGTCATTTCATTGGCGGGCGGCATTGGCGTTCTAACCAGACTACGAGACATGGACATCCCACCAGTCTCGCGCGCAGTGCTCGCGAGCGCGCTTGGGTTGGGGGCCATCAGCATTGCCGTTCTTCTCATCGGCGCAACAATCGGGGTGAATTTTTTTCTGTGGATCTGCCTAATAGCAGGCCTGGTCATGTTACGGAAGCAGATCGTTTTGTGGTGGAGCTACTGGGGCGATGCAGGCAACAGCTTCAAGGAGACAAGCAAACTTGGCAAGATGGTTCTCTTACTGTTGGCGGTCATTTTGCTTTGCGAGCTGATGAATGTACCTGGGTGGGACAGAAACAGCCACGGTGCTAGGCTGGGCATTGGGTGTGATGACTTTAATGGCAATTGCAGATTTCACGGCAAAACTATTTAACACAGAAACCGCTTGGGTTACCGTAGCCAGCCTGATGTGCGGTTCTGCGTTCACCGGATTGCTTTCCAGCGGATATATCGATTGGGAAGCCATGCTGTTTAGCCTGGCGATGCTGATCTGCCTCATGGAATGGGCTGCTACAAAGAAACTGACGGAGTTGGGCTTCGCGGGTGTATTTGCAGGGTTAGCCTTCTCCACGAAATATACTGCGGGATTCGTGTCCTTACCTGCCGCGCTGGTCATCCTGCTGGCTTCAAGAAACCATTTTTCACTAAAAGAGCTGGCAAGGAAATTTCTGCTGTTCGGCGGTGCGGCGCTGGCAGTATCGCTCCCCTGGCTTGCAAAAAACGCCCTGGCAACAGGCAACCCGTTCTACCCGCTTTTCATTCCCGCGGGAGCCATGGATACAATCCGCCTGTCACTCCTTCAAAACCAGCCGGTCCAAGACTGGTCGCGGTTGATTTTGCTGCCTTGGCAAATCACGGTTTGGGGGATCGATGGTCGCACCGGGTTTGGCTGGTCCATTGGCCCCCTGTTGCTTGGTCTAAGCCCATTGGCAATGATCCACTGGAAAAATTACAACCAATTCCAGCAGCGTGCGCTTGGGATAGGAGCGACGATTGTGCTAAGCACTTTCCTCCTGTGGGCCGTTGGAAGTCAGTTCAGCCTCCATCTTTTGGAAACGCGTTACTATTTCCCCAACTTCACAGCGTGGGCTATGCTTTGCGGCGCCGGCTTTTTTACGGTCTCGCAGATCGAGTTCCGCGGAGTGCGTGTCAAGTTTATTCTGGGAGCTTTCATTTTGCTGGCGCTGGGATTTAACGCCTTCAGTGTAGTAGAAAACACCGTAAATGCTCACCCTCTGAAGGCACTGCTGGGGGACGAATCGCGAGAGGCGTATGTAGAGAATTCTCTTGGAGCATATGAACCGGCCATGCTGGCCGTCCAAGCCCTGCCAGAAGGTGCGCACGTGCTACTATTGTGGGAAGCGCGCGGATACGGATGCCTGCTGCGATGCGATTCCGATGAAATCATCGACCGCTGGCGCCATGACTGGGATGCCTATCGCAATCCGGACCAAATCATTGCGGAATGGAAAAGTCAGGGCTACACCCATGTTCTCCTGAACCACGCCGGCAAGGACTTCATTGCTACCAGCGACCCCCTCGCGCTACCGCCGGACATCGAAAAGGGGCTGGATGCGACACTGGCGCGCCTGACTCTCTCTAAAAGCCTGGGCGGGATTTACGAAATCTACACCCTGCCCTGAACGGGAGCCGGTCGCAACAAAAGCTCAGAGCAGCGCATCCACGGCCAGGGCCATGAACAGGAACAGCAGGTACATGCTGGTATAGCGATACATCTGCCAGGCGATCTTGTTGCTGTCGGTGCGATACACACGCAGGGCCGCAAGCAGCAACCCGGCGCCCAGCACCAGCGCCGAAACAAAATAGACACTCCCCGCGAAATGCAAAATGGACATACTCAACGAGAGCGCAACCAGGATGACGGTATAAATCAACATCTGCTTGCGGGTCTCGGCTTCACCGCGGACTACCGGCATCATCGGCACACCGGCACGGGCGTATTCGTTCCGGCGCACCAGCGCCAGCGCCCAAAAGTGCGGCGGTGTCCACATGAAGACAATCAGGAACAAGATCCAGGCCGCGACGTCGAGGCGTCCCGTGGCGGCTGCCCATCCCACCATGGGCGGGATGGCTCCGGCGCCGCCACCGATAACGATATTCTGGACAGTGGCTTTCTTGAGCAGGATACTATAGAGCACGACGTAATAAATGATCCCGGCCAGCGAGAGGAACGCGGCCAGGAAATTAACAAAACCGGCCATCAGGTAGAAGCTGATGATGCACAAGGCCAGGCCAAAGGAGAGGCCTTCCGCCGGGGTCATGCGCCCTGCGGCCATTGGGCGCTTCGCGGTGCGCTGCATGTGGCGATCCAGATCGCGGTCGACATATTGGTTGATGGCACCGGAACCGCCCGCTGCCAGTGCGCCTGCGAACAAAGTCCAGAAGGCCAGCGGGAGCGAGGGCCAGGCCTTCCCCCCCACCACCAACCCGGCCAGGGTGGTGACGAGCAGCAGGCCGACGATGATCGGCTTGGTCAGCGCCAGAAAATCCTTTAGGCGCTGGCGTACGTCAAGGGGCGGGAATTCAACGGTATCCTTCGCCAACAGCCCAGCAGCCAAGACCAGCGCTACCAGTGCAATCCACAACATCACCGCTGTGAGAGCGTGAAAGATCTGGTAGGCCGGATCGAAACCGCGCATGACCAGGACAGCACCGACAAAAGCCTGCGCAAAAAACAAGATGACCGTCACCGTCGTCAGCGGCAGCAGCAGGCGCTGGTCACGCTGGCTGCGCCAGGCGTGAACCAGCAGGGTGACCATCAATACTGCCGACGCGCCGACCGAGAAGCGGTGCAAGAGTTGGCCCCATCCAATCGCCCCTTGCGGGAGACACAGCGGCCAACCAACACACGATTGAAGCCCACCGGCACCGGCCACAAGATGCCCGCCCACCATCAGCAGAAACACCGCAAGCAATGTCAGAAACGCCAACCGGGCAAAAGACGTGGAAAGGGAAAACTTCATTTTTCCTCCATACGCGCAACCTTGCGTAGATAGAACAACGGATAACCGAAAAACAAAATGATGGCAAAGGTGAACCACTGCAGGGCATAGCTAAAATGTGAGCCTTCATCGATCACGATTTCCGGCTGGTAGGGATAAGGCGGCGCTGCGAGAGCCGGGTCCGGGTCCGGCTGGACGAACACCGGGGGCATTTTGTAGGGAAGCTGCAGCGCAATCCGCTCGACATTAACGATGTTCCATTGATCGAGGTGCGTCTGCCCGGGCGCGAGAGTGGGGTCGGGCACGCCCCCCATCTCGGGCTGGGTCTCCCCCAGGCGCAGGCTGCCCCTGACGGTGAGCGTGCCGGGCTGGTCGTATTGGCGCCAGTCCTGCGGGGTCGCGTTACCAGCGGCGGGGATCCAACCGCGCTCGATTAGAATGGCAGTGCCATCCGCGAGGACCAGCGGCGTCAGCAGGAAATACCCCGGCTGGTTTTCGTGGTATTGGTTACGCAACTCCACCTGATGGGCAGGGTCGTATACACCGGTGACCTCGACGGGCCTGTATTCCATCTGCGTGATGTTGGCGGACGGAGCCGACTTAATGACCAGGCGCGGCAATGCACTGGTCTCAAGGTAATGGGCATTGAAGGCACGCTGCTGCGCCAAGCGGTCGAGCTGCCAGATACCCAAGCGCACCAGCACAGCGCTGCCGGCAAAGACCAGCAGCGTGGCCAGGATCCACCTTCGTGAAAACATCAATCCGAGCGCCTTCATATGGCCACTTGCGCGACAGGCTTGATCGGCCAGACGAGGAAACTGTAGAGCGCCAGCAGGAAACCCAGCGGGATGCCGGCGATAAAGATACCGTATAGCCGCGTGAAAAAGTCGACCGGCTCACGGACGTCCAGCCCGATGTATTTTGTGGGGACGAAAGAACAGGAATAAGCCAGATTGTTGGCCTGGGTTAGGGTCATGCTGGCGGTGGTGCCCGCCGGGATGAAGAGCGGCCCAAGATGATGGTCGGCGACGTCGTCGTTCCTGACCGCCAGAGTGTCGCCGATCACGAAAACGATATTCTCCGGGATGGTCACGTTCGGCTGGCCATGGGCAAGCTTTTCCGCCGTCCCTTTGGGAATATCCAGCTCGATGCGCTGCGGCGGGCGACCTGCTTCACTTTTGACGAAAAGAAAGCTTATCTCGTTGACTGCAATCCCCATCAGAATGCCCAGCAGCATTGTGATCAGCATGCGCCGGACGATCAGACCCATCATAGGATATCCTTGGTCCCGGGCAACGACCTGAAACCGGGTCGTTGCCCGGGGGTAAAAATCTTACGCGATGAGACGGCCGATCAAATACAGAGCGGGGTAGAAGAAAATCCACACCACATCGATGAAATGCCAGTAGACGGTTGCGGCTTCCACCGCCCAGTGGCGCTCGGGTGTATACAGGCCGCGCCAGCCGTTGCGCAGGATGATCGCCAGGAAGATCAGCCCCGTCAGCACATGGAAAGCGTGCATGCCGGTCATGATATAGAAGATTGCGCCGGCCGCGCCGGAGCTGGCCGTCAGCCCTTCCGCAGCGGCGTTTGGCCACTCGACAAAGACCACGCCGCACAGGAAGCCCAGGCCAAGGATAAAGGTAATAGCTGTGCTGACCAGGAACCCGCGCTTTTGGCCCAATGCCATCCGGGTTTCGGCTTGGTTCATGAAAAAGCTGGAGATCAGCAGAACCCCGGTGACGATCAACCCCAGGTATTGGTTCAACGCCGGCCGCGTCATACCAAGCAGGTAGATACGCGCCACCAACAACCCGCCAAACACAAAGGCGTCCGACAAGAGAAACAACCACAGGCCGATGCGGTTGGTAACGAGCTTCCAGGCATAGCTGTGGTGATCGTGGTCATGCTCTTCTTCGAGCAGTTTATAAACGTGCATGTAGTAGTAGATTACCAACCCAGCCTTGACCAGCGCGATCAGCACCAGAATCAACACTGATTGGCTGGTGACCGCCACTGCAAACTCGACCAGTGTAAAAAAGGCCAGACTGATGAAAACAACTACGCCCTGAAGCAGGGAACCGGAATGCTTTTCTTCGGTCACGTCTTCCCTCCAGAATTAATTCATTTTGACATATTCGGAACCGGGCAGGCCGTAATCATACGGCTCCCCAACCACATCGAATTCGTGGTCATAGTTGTGAACGGGCATGGGCGAGGGGACTTGCCACTCGGGCGAACGCGAGCGCCAGACGTTGCCGGTTTCGACCTTGCTGCTCTTGAGCGTCTTGTAGACGTTGTAGAAGAAAATCAAGACCGAGATGGCAATGGCAAAACCAAAGATGGTCATCCACAACTGCCAGTTGTCGAATTGCAGTCCCGGATCGTAATCCGCGATGCGGCGGCGCATGCCCAACAGGCCGATGCGCATCATGAAGAGGGTTAGCAGCAGGAAAGACGGTGTCATCAGCCAGAAATGCCACTTACCAAGCTTTTCGTCGAGCTGCTTGCCCGTGGCCTTTGGGAACCAGTAATAAAGTGCCGCAAAGAATGGGAAGATATAACCGCCAAAGATCGTGTCGTGGAAGTGGCCAACGATGAAATACGTGTCGGTCAGGTGCAGGTCGGTCGACACCGTGGCGTTTGGCGGGCCAGACAGGCCACCCAGCAGAAATACCACGACGCCGCCCAGGACGAACAGCATCGGCGTGGAAAACTCGATCTTGCCGCCCCACAGGGTGGCGACCCAAGAGAAGAATTTCACCCCGGTAGGGATGGCCACCAGCAGCGTGCTGTACATGAACGGCACGCGCAGATATTCGTTCATGCCCGAAGCAAACATGTGATGCGCCCAAACGGTGAAACCTACCAGGGCAATAGCAAGCGAAGACATGGCCACCCACTTGTAGCCGAACAGCGGCTTACGGGCAAAAACCGGGAGCAGCTCGCTGATGATCCCCAACCCGGGCAAGACGAAAACGTAAACGGCCGGGTGGGAATAGAACCAGAACAGGTGCTGGAAAAGGATCGGATCGCCCCCCTTGGATGTATCAAAGAACGGCATGCCGAACAAACGCTGGAACATGACCAACTGGAAAGACAACCCGATGAATTGGGTAGCCGTCAGGGTAATGATCGAAGTCGCGATTGCAGCCCAGACGAAGATCGGCATCCGGAAGGGCGACATGCCCCTGGCGCGCAGCCGCAGCACCGTGACCAGCAAGTTCACCGCGCCAAGGATGGATGACCAGCCTGCCAGCCACACGCCGGCAAAGAACATCTCCATCCCCATAGGCGCCTTGACCGAGAGCGGCGGGTAACCCGTCCAGCCGGTGTCGAAACCACCGAAGGCCAGGCTGGAAAGCAGGACGACCGCCGCCGGCACCGCAATCCAGTACGAAAAAGCGTTCAGGCGCGGGAAAGCCATGTCCTGCGCGCCGATCAACATCGGCACGAGATAGTTGATCACACCCGCTATGCCCAACAGGATCGAGATGATCATCACGATGCCATGCAGGCTCATCAGGGTGTTGTAAAGCTGCAAAGCGTCATCTAGTGTGCCGGAGCCGGTCAGGTCGGGCAACACGGTGATGCCGTGTTGAGCCAGCTCCAGGCGAAAGATCAAGGCAAA
>Ga0302321_100000669_pt1 | contig 29919 bp, 44 predicted proteins | sample Fen_T0_1_FD_202505 | JGI IMG/M metagenome (GOLD analysis project Ga0302321, IMG submission 202505) | Peat permafrost microbial communities from Stordalen Mire near Abisko, Sweden - Fen_T0_1 | ecosystem: Environmental > Terrestrial > Soil > Wetlands > Permafrost | place: Sweden: Abisko... | reverse complement strand
GAACGGTCGGTCAAACAAAAACAGCCCAAAGGCAATGCTTTGAGCCGTCGTCTTGAAGCTGCCTAACGAAAACCTACTTGCATCCTACAAAAATACTATATCAGAAATAGAATCCAAAGTCAAGCATGTTTTTAGGGTATTGTCAAAGTCGATTGGCCAGACAAGCCAAAAGGGGGGAAATTAGCTAAAAAACGGGGGGTTTTTTATTGTCCAGCGGTCAGACAAGGGCGCGCGTGCCTATTTTGCCGGCAGGACCCATAGCACTCGGCGAAGCAGGTGTGTTGGAAGTCAGGAGCAAGAGAGCTCTTCACACTATAAACCATCGAGGAAATCCACAAAGGACGCGAAGAGCGCGAAGGAAAACCCACAGGATCAAAAGACAAAAAGCAAAACCGGTACGCTATGGGGACGATCTCGAGACCCAATCAAGATCCAACCATCGTCCGTTCATCGTCCGTTCATCGTCCGTTCGATATATACTCGATATATACTCGAGGTCCAATCCGGCTCCAATCGAGGATAGATGGTGGTAAAGAATTCGGCAGTGGGGAAATGCAGCGGCGGCGCAATGAGTAAAAACGCTGAAACGAGCTTCGGAATTAGTCATCCGGCATTCTTTTGTAAAAAGAAAACTACAACACGCTAATGGGTGTATCTTAGTTTAGTGGCGAAGCCTTGAAAAGAGTCCCTGTTGAGTGCGGGTCAGGAGACCCGCACTCAACAGAGGTGCGAGTTCGGCAGCGGGGTATGCAGCAGGGAGGCGGCGCAGTGAGTAAAGGGTAACCCACATTCATGCGAATGTAAAACATGAAGAGCGGGTCAGGAGACCCGCTCTCAACAAGCCAGGAGACCCGCTCTCAACAAGACCCGCTCTCAATGAGGGATGGGTGATCGCTCCTACGCATCTACGGCCTTGTTGTCGGAACTTCTGTCCGGAGACCAGAATAGAATACTTGACAAATATATACATTCACCATAGTATGTATATGGAGTTCAGCATGAGACGAACCAAAGAAGAAGCGGCGATCACGCGTTCACAGTTGCTCGGCAAGGCCCTGGCGGTTTTCAGCCGCAAGGGCTATTCCGCCACCACCCTACAGGATATCGCCGAGGAAGCCAACGTGACCCGCGGCGCGATCTACTGGCATTTCGCGGGGAAGGCCGAGCTCTACCACAGCTTGATCAGTGAATACTCCGGGCGAGCCAACGCCATCGTCCAGCAGGCCGCAGCCGAGGGAGGCACGTTGGTCGAGATTCTGCAGCGCATCTTCGTCCGTCAACTGCAGGTGATAGAAGATGATGCCGACTTGCGGGCCTTGATGGAATTGAGCTTATTCAAAACCGGGCTGTCGCCCGAACTGGAAGAGGGCCGCCAGCGGCAGATCGCGGCGAGCATCGGGCTGGTCGAGATGCTGGCAGGGATCATGCAACAAGGCGTGGATCTGGGCCTGCTGCGTTCGGACGTACCCGCGAAGGAAATGGCAAGATCGTACCTGGCGTTCCAGAACGGTCTGATCCAATTATGGCTGACCGCGCCCGGCCAGTTCTCCTTGAAAGCCGGCGCCGAGACATATGCCGAGCTGCTCATGACGAGCCTGCAGGCGCATGCATAGCAAGTAGATTTTTTTACCCACTATACATACACATCGGTATGTATAAACCATTCCAAAAGAGGTGACCATGTCTGCTGCGAAAACGAATCAAGCTGCTGTGCAAGTTCCTGAATCGAGCGAACAACACTCCATCGCCAGGTCGCTGGCCCTGCATCTTCTTCCGGGTGTTTTTATCCTGGTTTTGTTCATTGCCAGTGTTCCACTCGTCAGCCAGGTGGGTTTTCCGCCTGTGTTTGCGATGACGACGGTGGGAATAACGTTCGGCCTGGGTTTTCAGCTATGGCATTTGTATCACGAAGGCAAAAAAAGGAACGGCAAGTGGTCGTTGGAGGGCATCGTGCTTTATCGCAATCCGATGCCGCTCTGGCAGTATTTCGCGCTGGTGCCTGTGTTCGTGGTCGTCGCCTTCATCATCGACGGCCTGACGAGCCCGATAAAGGTGGCCATGCTCAATCTACTGCCCTGGATACCGGAGTGGTTCGAAATGCGCAACGCCAGCTTGCTGGCGACGTACTCCAGGCCGATCCTGCTGATCACGTTCACATTGTACATATTGCTCAACGGGATCGCCGCGCCGATCATCGAAGAGTTGTATTTCCGCGGGTATCTCATGCCGCGTCTTTCGCGCTTTGGTCGTTGGACGCCCGTCATCGAAACCGCGCTGTTTACCATCTACCACTTCTGGCAGCCGTATTACTGGATTGCCCAGTTCGTCTTCATGCTGCCGATCGTTTCGGCAGTCTGGTGGAAGAAAAATATCCGGCTTGGCATCGTCGTCCACATGACGTTGAACGTATTGGGAGGCGTGTTGCTGGCGGCCATGGTGTTGGGGAAATAAATAACTGATGTTACGCAGAAAGATCAAAACCTTTCACCACAAAGGACACGACGGAACACGACGGAAAACCAGGATCAGGGACGCTTTCTCTCCCTTATAAACACATTACTCACGTTAAATAAGGACGACCTGCCTTTTCATGGAGGTCGTCCTTTATACTCATGGGTATAGGTTTGTTTTCTGAGCGGGGCCCGCCCATCCCACCAGCCCATCAAAAAGGCATGGCTTTCTCAAAGTTCAAGAGTCTGTGAAATTATTCGGGTGATCAGGCATGCATTCCACAAGTGCATAAGAAAAATTGTATCTACTCACGGGTGCCCTAAAAAGGCAAATTCTGTAGCCTAGCCGAAGGGTATTTTTCTGCTAAATCATCCTTCGACTAGGCCGCACAAAAAGCGTGTGCGGCCCCGCTCCCCCGACAAGAACATCGGGGACTGCGCAGGACGAAAAAGTATGACTGGTGAGTAGATACGAAAGATTAGTGGAATTCGCGCAATTCGTGTCAACGCTTTTGACGTTGCTCGACTTTGAGAAGGCCCTAATCAAACAAGGCAGGGCCTTCAATTCAGGATGTAAACCAGAAGCGTTCGCCGCGGTTGAACTTGGTGGCGTACTCCTGGGCAATCAGCGGCACCTTGCGCACGAATTCCTCCTGGACCTCGGGTAGATCGATCCAGAAGGAGAAGCTCGCGACCATGCTGCCGAGGAAGAAAGCCTCGATCAGGAACGGGTAGTTGGGTGGCAGCGGGGTGTAATGTTGGTAGCTTTCGAGAAAAGCCGGGAAGAGCGCCGGGTTCATGTCGGAGAAACAAATCCCCAGGTCCAGCATGAAATTCCCGATGGAGCACATCGAGAAATCGATCAGGCGGATCTGGCCGTGCTGGTAGAGGAAATTGCCCTTGTGCAGGTCGCCGTGCAGGACGCCGTCGGTCTGGCGGGTCTTTGGCAAAGACTGCATGGTCTTCGTCAGCAGGGTGACGGATTCTTCGAGGCGTTTGTAATCCTGGTAATCGATGCGTTTGTCTTCCACTGCCGGCATCAGCGCTTGCAGGGCGCGCTTGAAATACAGGCCGTCGCGGCGGGGGCGGGTATAGCCCGCAGGCAGCCGCCACTGGCCATTGAAGCGGTGCATCTTGGCAATGATGGTGCCCATTTGGGCGACGGTGAATTCGCTCTCGTATTCGCGCTGGTAGGGCTGGCCTTCGAGCCATTGGAGCAGTGAGCAGTTGAACTGGCGTTCGCCGTCGATGGTGATACGCGTGACCAGGTGTTCGCGCCGGTTGCGGATGGGCTGCTGGACGGGGATATCGGTCTCGCGGCGCAGGGCTTCGAGCCACAACAGTTCCGACTTGACCACCTCGGGGTTGTCGCCGTGGCCCCCCATCGATGGCACGCGGGGCACGTGGATGCGCAGAAGGCGAGCGCTGCCATCGGGGTGGCTGACCTTGAAGGTTACATTTTCGCTGTGCTGGAGATATTCGAACGGCGCGTCTGCCAAGCCGTATATTGCCAGGGCCTGGCGAGCAACTTCAAAAAAAAAGGTCAGTCGATCTTCCGGCATCATTTTTCCAACCAGATCGTTACGGGACCATCGTTATGGATCTCGACCAGCATATTTGCTCCGAACTCTCCCTGCTGGGTGGGCACGCCCTGCTCGCGCAACAACTGCGCAAAGCGATCCACCAGGGGGCGGGCCTTCTCGGGCAGGGCGGCATCTGTGAAGGAGGGTCGGCGGCCCCTGCGGGTATCGGCATAGAGCGTGAATTGGGAAACGACGAGCGCCGCGCCGGCGACGTCGCGCAGCGAGAGGTTCATCTTGCCTGCGCTGTCCTCGAAAATCCGCAGAGCAGCGATCTTCTCGGTCAAGAAGGCCGCCTGTTCATCCTGATCGTCATGTCCAACGCCCAGGAAGATCACCAATCCGCGTTCGATCTCGGCGATGACCTTTTCGTCCACCGAAACCTTCCCGCGCAAGACACGCTGGACCAAGGCCTTCATGGGATCCCGTTACCGTTCACTGATGACTGATTACTCACTTGGGTAGCTGGACAGCATCGCGCACGGCTTCCATGGTTTTTTCGGCGATAGCGCGGGCGCGGTTTGCGCCATCGTGCAGCACATCCCAAACGGTATTGGGATTTTGGGCGATCTCGGCGCGTCTGGTGCGGAAGGGCTCGAGGTTACGGTTCATGCCTTCGGCCAGGCGTTTCTTGCAGTCCACGCAGCCGATGCCGGCGCGGCGGCATTCCACGTTGATCATCTCCACGTCAGACGGGGGCGAGAAGATCTTGTGCATGGTGAAGACGTTGCAGACATCGGGGTTGCCGGGGTCGGTGCGTTTGATGCGCGCCGGATCGGTGACCATTTGCATGACGCGCTGGCGCGTTTCTTCGGGGGTGGCAGAGATCTCGATGTGGTTGTTGAGGCTCTTGCCCATTTTTTGGGCTCCGTCGATGCCGAGCACCTTGGGGATCTCGGTGTTCTTCATCTGGGGTTCGAGCAGCGCGGTGGTGTTGTAACGGTAATTAAAGGAACGCACGATCTCACGCGTGAACTCGAGGTGAGGGGCCTGGTCCACACCGACGGGCACCAGGTCGGTCTTATAGAGCACGATATCAGCGGCCATCAAGACTGGGTAACCCAACAGGCCGTAATTGACGTTGTGCGGCTGCTCGCGCACCTTGTCCTTGAAGGTCGGCAGGTCGGTCAACTTGCCAAGCGGAGTAACCATCGAAAGGAGGGTATGCAACTCCGTGACCTGCGGCACGTGGCTTTGCACGAACACAATCGACTCTGCGGGGCGGATGCCCGCGGCCAGCCAATCGAGCGCCATATCGTAGGTATTCTGGCGCAGGTCTTTGGTGGTCTCGACCGTCGTCAGCGCGTGCAGGTCCACGATACAATAGACGCACTCATAATCGTCCTGCAGCGCCACGTAATTCTTGATTGCGCCCAGATAATTGCCCAGGTGCTGCCGTCCGGTAGGACGGGCGCCTGAGAAAACTCGGCCCTTCTTTGCCATGCTCGCCTCACAAAATGCTGGATTATCTTTCAATGCCGGCACGCGCTGATTTGGGTGCCGGCGTGAAAAAATTATAACATACCGGGCTTGACGTCCCCCCTAAAAACTGTTAGACTCCGCACCCGCGAGTGCAGCCGGAGCAAGTTTCCATTTATATAGGCGAATTGGTCTTGGCGGGGCGTGTGGGTGGGGTTTCCGGGCTTGAGGTATTGGAGCCCTGGCAGAGTTTGGCCCTTAACCTTGTATGCGCAGGTAGCCTTTGGTATAATTCCCCCGCTTAAAGCGGGACGGCAAGCCCGCCGACGTAGCTCAATCGGCAGAGCACCCGCCTTGTAAGCGGGCGGTTATGGGTTCGATTCCCATCGTCGGCTTCCGTTGCAGGTTGGCGTTTGGGGCCAAGCGTGGCCTCAAACTCGAGCCGGTAACGCTAAAACTGAATATTGGGCGGTTACCCAAGTGGCCAAAGGGGACTGACTGTAAATCAGTTGTCAGAAGACTTCGGAGGTTCGAATCCTTCACCGCCCACTACCGGAGAGAGTTCTCCGGCGGCACGTCAAGCCCTCATAGCTCAGATGGTAGAGCACGTTCTTGGTAAGAACGGGGTCATGGGTTCAAATCCCATTGAGGGCTCAGTTGCTGAAAATGTACAATGGTCGATTCTTCATACCAGGAGAGAAAAATGGCGAAGCAGAAATTTGAGCGGAATAAGCCGCATCTGAACGTGGGGACGATGGGACACATCGACCACGGGAAGACCACACTGACGGCAGCGATCACGAAAGTGTCGGGTCTGATGGGCAATGCCGAGTTCAAGGCATACGATCAGATTGATAATGCGCCGGAAGAGAAAGCGCGCGGCATCACGATCAACATCGCGCACGTTGAATATGAGACGGACAAGCGCCATTATGCGCACGTCGACATGCCTGGGCACCGTGACTACATCAAGAACATGATCACGGGCGCGGCGCAGGTAGATGGTGCGATTCTGGTGGTGGCGGCTCCTGATGGTCCGATGCCGCAGACGCGCGAGCACGTGTTGCTGGCGCGCCAGGTGGAAGTACCGTCGATCGTGGTGTTTCTGAACAAGATCGACATGATGGACGATCCGGAGTTATTGGAGCTGGTGGAGCTGGAGCTGCGTGAACTGTTGAGCTCGTACGGCTTCCCCGGCGACACGACGCCGATCGTGCGTGGCTCGGCGAAGCTTGCGCTGGAGAGCACGAGCACGGACCCGGATGCGCCGGAGTATGTTTGCATTCGAGAGTTGCTGAAGGTGGTAGACGAGTACATTCCGGAGCCGAAGCGCGACACGGAGCACCCGTTCATGATGGCGATCGAAGACGTGTTCTCGATCAAGGGTCGTGGGACGGTGGTGACGGGTCGTGTGGACCGAGGCATCGTGAAGGTAGGCGATCCGGTCGAGATCATTGGACTGCGCGATACGCGCTCGACGGTGGTGACGGGGACGGAAATGTTCCACAAGTCGTTGGACCAGGTACTTGCGGGAGACAATGCGGGGCTGCTGCTGCGCGGTATCGAGCGCACGGACGTGGAGCGCGGGCAGGTGTTGGCCAAGCCGGGCTCGATCACGCCGCACAAGAAGTTCCTGGCGGAAGTGTACGTGTTGAAGAAGGAAGAAGGTGGACGGCACAAGGCATTCTTTACGGGGTATCGGCCGCAGTTCTACATCCGGACGATGGATGTGACGGGCGACATCACCCTGCCTGAGGGTGTGGAGATGGTCATGCCGGGTGACAACGTCAACCTGACCGTACAGCTGATTGTGCCGGTGGCCCTCGAGCAGGGCTCCAAGTTCGCCATCCGCGAAGGCGGCCTGACCGTCGGCGCCGGTGTCATCACCAAGATCATTGAGTAGGTTGAGAAATGACCAAGCAGAAAATCCGTATCCGCCTCAAGGCTTATGATCACCGTGTACTTGATCAGTCGGCCAAGCGCATTGTAGAAACTGCCGAGCGTTCCGGCGCCAAAGTGGTAGGGCCCGTACCCTTGCCAACCAAGATAGAACGGTTTACAATACGGCGCTCCGCATTCATTGACAAGGACTCGCACGAGCACTTTGAGATCCGTACGCACAATCGTCTGATCGATGTACTTGATCCGGATTCGAAGACGATTGACATGCTGATGCGGCTCAACCTGCCTGCGGGCGTGGATATCGAGATCAAGATCTAGCGTGAATTCATCCGGTCGCTCTGGCGGCACAGTCCACCAGAACGACCGGTTTGAAGGACAACGAAGCAAGAGCGGTACTGTTCGCGGCCAGACCAAACCTGTGCGCCGCGGCAGACCGGCTGACTGCCTCGTTGGGAGATGATGCAGCCATAGCCCGGCTGACAGTCTCAAGAAAATCTATGCAAAAGGAGAAAACCGAGGATGTTGAAAGGGCTGATTGGCAAGAAGATCGGAATGACCCAGATCTTCGATGAGAACGGTGTCGCATATCCCGTAACTCTTATCGAAGCTGGGCCTTGCTATGTTACCCAGATCCGACGTCCGGAGAGTGAAGGTTACTCCGCAGTGCAGTTGGGATTTGCCGAGGTTCACCCGAAGCGTTTGAGCGGTGGAGAACTCGGCCACTTGAAAGTAAGCGATACCCCACCTGTGCGTTTCCTGCGCGAGTTCCGCACCAAAACTCCGGACGTTACTATTGGTGATGTAGTCAAAGTAGATGTTTTTAACATCGGAGAACACGTCGATGTCATTGGCGTTAGCAAAGGCAAGGGGTTTGCCGGTGCCGTAAAGCGTCATCATTTTGCCGGCGGTCCCAAGACCCATGGTCAGTCTGATCGCCATCGCGGCCCTGGTTCCAATGGCTCCGGCACCACGCCGGGCCGTGTCTATAAGGGTTCGCGCCGCCCAGGTCATATGGGCGATGAACGTGTAACGGCCCAGAACCTGAAGATCGTGCTTGTGGACGCCGAACGCAACCTGATCGGTGTTCACGGTGCAGTGCCAGGCGCCAAGGGCGGCGTGGTAATCATCAATGAGGCGCGCAAGCAATAGGCGCGCTGGATATGGAGCAAGACGCTATGAAAGTAGACGTTTTCAACATGGAAGGCGAGAAGTTGAAAAAGCAGGTGGAATTGCCTGCTGACATCTTCGAAGCCCCAATTAATGTAGATTTGATGCACCAGGCTTATATTCGCCAGATGGCCAACGCGCGCTTGGGTACACATCAGACCAAAGTGCGTGGTGAAGTTGCGGGCGGAGGCAAGAAGCCGTGGAAGCAGAAGGGCACCGGCCGCGCCCGCCAGGGCTCGACCCGCGCCGCTCAATGGAAGGGCGGTGGCCGTATCTTTACGCCACACCCCCGTAGCTATTACCAGCGCATGCCGTTGAAGATGCGCCGTGCCGCGTTGCGCTCGGCCCTTTCGGCTAAGGCTGCTGAAGCCGGCATCATCCTGGTGGATGAGCTGGTTCTCCCTGAACCTAAGACCCGCCTCATGGCCCAGGCTCTGAATCGCCTGGTTGGCGACTCCAGCGCCCTGGTGCTGGTTGCAGAGAAGTCGGCTTCTACCGATGTGATCATCCGCTCGACGAACAACATCCCTGATGCCAAAGTTCTGCTGGCGGGCTATCTGAACATCCGCGATCTGCTCGGTTATGACAAGCTGGTCATGCCGTTGCAGGCGCTGGATGCTCTGAAAACCACCCTGGCATAGGAGGCGACGATGACTACGATCCATGAAGTTATTCGCCGTCCGCTGATCACTGAGAAGTCCAACTATCAGGCTGGCAAACTGAACCAGTACGCGTTCGAGGTTGCAGGCAATGCAACCAAAACGCTGGTGAAAGATGCCGTTGAAAAATTGTTCAAGGTGAAAGTGGAAAGCGTGAATATCATCAACACCCCGGCCAAACGCGGGCGCAGGCGCAACCGCCGTATGTTGGTGCGCCGCCCCGGGTACAAAAAGGCCGTCGTTACCCTGGCGACAGGGCAGACCCTGCAATTCTTTGAGGGGGTGCAATAATGGCAGTAAAAAAGTACAAACCTGTCACCCCTGGTCAGCGCGGGATGACCGGTTACACTTTCGAAGAAATCACGAAGTCGGAGCCTGAGCGTTCCCTGATCATCTCCTCCCGTCAGCATGGTGGACGCAATATGTACGGCCGCGTTACCGTGCGACACCAGGGCGGTGGTCACCGGCGCTTCATCCGTGTGATCGATTTCAAACGTGACAAGCTTGAAATCCCTGCCAAAGTGGCGGCGATCGAGTACGATCCGAACCGCACCGCGCGCTTGGCCCTGTTGAATTACGCTGATGGTGAGAAACGCTATATCCTGGCCCCCCTGGGCGTGCAGGTTGGTGACACGCTGATTTCAGGCCCGAATGCTGAAATCCGCCCCGGCAACAGTTTGCCAATTGCCAATATCCCCGTCGGTACCCTTGTCCACAATATCGAGGTCAAGGAAGGGAAGGGCGGACAATTCGTCCGTTCGGCAGGTGGTGCTGCACAGTTGCTGGCCAAGGAAGGCGATTTTGCTCAAATCCGCATGCCCTCTGGCGAAGTACGTTTGATCCGCCAGAAGTGCTTTGCCACGATTGGGCAGGTGGGCAACCTGGACCACAGCAACATCAAGTTGGGAAAGGCGGGTCGCAAACGCCACCTGGGTGTTCGCCCGACCGTCCGTGGTTCTGCGATGTCTCCGCGTGACCACCCGCACGGTGGTGGGGAAGGCCGCCAGCCGATTGGAAAGCCTGGTCCACGCAGCCCGTGGGGCAAACCTACTCTGGGCTACAAGACCCGCAAGAACAAGCAGACGGACAAGTACATTGTCCGCCGCCGCAGCAAGAAAAGCCGTTAGGTGAACCGGTAGAAGAGGTACGATATTATGTCTAGATCCCTGAAAAAGGGGCCGTTCATTGCCCCAAAACTGCTGAAGAGAATCGAGATGATGAACCAGCGCTCCGAAAAGAAGGTCATTCGGACCTGGAGCCGTGCCAGCGTCATCTTCCCCCAGATGGTGGGGCATACGATTGCCGTGCACGATGGTCGGCGGCATGTGCCGATCTATATCACCGAGAATATGGTTGGTCACCGGTTGGGTGAGTTTGCGCCCACCCGTATGTTCCGCGGCCACCTTTCGGAGAAAGCCACGAAGGGAGCTTAGGACATGGCGGATTATCAGGCACATCTTCGTTTTCTTTCCGTCTCGGCCCAAAAAGTCCGCCTGGTTGTGGACTTGATCCGAGGGATGGATGCAAATGAGGCCCTGGAAATGCTGCGCTTCGTTCCCAATCGCGCAGCCGAGCCCGTCCGCAAGCTGCTGGTATCTGCAGTGGCCAACGCCGAGGAGAACTTTGGCGTGAGCCGTGACGAATTATTCGTCGCGACGGTTTTTGCGAACGAAGCTCCCACCCGTAAATGGCGCCGTTTTGGCGCGCGCGGGCGCTTCAAACCGATACTGCGCCGTTCATCGCACATCACGATTGTTTTGCGCGAGCGCGAAGCCTAGGAAAGGATGTAGGGATAATTTATGGGTCGCAAAGTTCATCCGGTTGGTTTCCGACTGGCCGTCACGCATGCTTGGCAGAGTCGCTGGTTTGCTGAAGGCGCGCAGTATCGCGATCAGCTCCAGCAGGATTTCGCCATCCGCACGATGGTCCAGAGTATTTCGCCCAAAGCGGGCGTCTCCCGCGTGGAAGTGGAACGCTTCCCCGGCAAGGTGAAGGTCTCCGTCTACACCGCCAAGCCCGGTATCTTGATCGGGCGCAAGGGTGAGGGCGTCAAGAAGATCCGCGAGGGACTGCAGGAACTGGTGGGTAAGAAGGTTGATTTGGATATCAAAGAACTGGCTTCCGCCGATACGGATGCCTATTTGGTAGCCGTCAACATTGCGGATCAGCTCCAGCGCCGCATCGCCTATCGGCGTGCCATGAAGCGTGCCATCCAGCAAGCCATCCGTCAGGGTGCCCTGGGCATCAAGATCGAGGTGGCAGGCCGCCTGGCAGGTGCCGAAATGGCCCGCACCGTCTGGTTGCGTGAAGGCCGTGTGCCGTTGCAGACTTTGCGCGCGGACATGGATTTTGCCCGCGCCGAAGCGCTGACAACTTACGGTCGAATTGGCATCAAGGTCTGGATCTACAAGGGCGACATGAAGCCCGAAGTGGAAGAAAAAGCCGAGGCGACTGAAGGCGTGTACGTAAGCGAGTAGTTGCGCGCCGAAAGCCTGTGAAAAGAGGTTCTTGTTATGTTAATGCCTAAACGTGTGAAATGGCGCAAACAGATGCGCGGCCGCATGAAGGGTAAAGCCCTACGCGGCGCTGAGGTGAGTTTTGGCGAGTGGGGTCTGCAGGCCCTGGAGCCAGGTTGGATTACTGCCCGCCAGATTGAGGCTGCCCGCCGCGCCATTGTGCGCGAGATGAAACGCCGCGGCAAGGTATGGATCCGTATTTTCCCGGCCAAGCCATATACCCAGAGACCCCCCGAAACTCGTATGGGTAAGGGGAAAGGCAACGTGGAATATTACGTGGCCGTCATCAAGCCCGGGCGTATGATGATCGAAGTCGGTGGTATGTCAGAGGAAGAGGCCCTCAAGGCGCTCAAAATGGCCCAGTACAAGTTCCCGATCCGCACCAAGATCGTAACCCGTTACGAAGCCGGGGCAGGAGAGTAAGAGATGGATATCAAGGAAATTCGCACATTCTCTGCCGATCAAATCCAAGCCAAGCTTGCCGATACGCGCAAGAATCTGATGGATTTGCGCTTCCAGCATATTACGGGTCAATTGACCAATACCAGTCGTCTGCGCGAGCTCCGCCGTGATATCGCCCGGTTGGAGACCATCCTGGCCGAGACGCAGAAAGCGGCTGAACAGGAAGGTGTTGCATGAACGAACGTCGTCGTATGACTGGCATTGTCACCAGCAATAAAATGCAGAAGACCGTTGTGGTTGAGATTACCCGTAGCTATCGGCACCCGCTGTACAAGAAGGTCGTACACCATTCAAAGCGTGTCAAAGCGCACGATGAAGTGGGCTGCCAGATTGGCGACAAGGTGCAGATTGTTGAAAGCCGCCCGCTTTCGCGTGACAAGCGCTGGGTAGTGGAAACGATCATTACCAAAGAAATCCGGACCGCTGACAGCGGCGTGGAGGTTTGACATGATTCAGCAGGAATCTCGTCTTAAGGTGGCCGATAACACCGGCGCCCGCGAACTGCTTGTCATCCACGTCCTGGGGGGCTCCACTCGCCGTTATGGCTCCGTGGGAGATATCGTGGTTGCCACCGTCAAGTCGGCCACGCCACAGGGTTCGGTCAAGAAGAGTGAAGTTGTCAAGGCTGTGATCGTGCGGATCGCCAAAGAGTGGCGTCGTGAGGATGGCTCTTATATTCGCTTCGATGACAATGCTGCGGTCATTCTGGATACCGACGGCCAAAACCCGAAAGGCAGCCGCATCTTCGGCCCCGTAGCGCGCGAACTGCGCGAAAAGGGCTTTATGAAGATCGTTTCGCTGGCTCCGGAAGTTCTCTAAGGTGATTTGGGAGCGAAGCCATGAAAGTAAAAATCCGTAAAGGTGATACCGTTGAGGTCATCAGCGGCCCGCTCGAAGAAAAGGGGCTGCGAGGCGAGGTCATCAACGTCCTCGTCGACGAGCGCCGCGTGGTGGTCCAAGGTGTCAATGTTCGTACGAAGCATCAGAAGCAGGTGCAGACTCAGCAAGGCCGCAACCTGAACCCGGGCCGTATCAAGTTCGAAGGTCCCGTGTCGATTGCCAACGTGATGTTGGTCTGCCCGAAATGCAGCCAGCCTACCCGTGTAGCCGTCCAGCGTGACGAAACCGGTTCGCATCGGCTTTGCAAGCACTGCCAGGCTTTGATAGATTAAGGCATTGCCTGGACAGGAGAGCAAAATAATGAATAGAATGCAGGAAAAGTATCAGAACGAAGCGGTCCCGGCCTTGAAAACCGCGTTCAATTACCGGAACGTTATGGAAGTGCCGCGTATCGAAAAGATCGTTATCAACATCGGTCTCGGTGAAGCCATGGACGATTCGAAGGCGCTGGAGGCCGCAGTCACGGACCTGACAACGATTACCGGCCAGAAGCCGATCCAGACCAAGTCGCGCAAAGACATTGCCAATTTCAAGCTGCGCGCGGGTCGCATCATCGGCGCCAAGGTGACCTTGCGCGGAGATCGAATGTGGGCATTTTTTGACCGCCTGGTCAACATCGCCCTCCCGCGTGTGCGCGATTTCCGCGGTATTTCGCCCGATTCCTTTGATGGACGCGGCAATTACACGCTCGGTCTGCGAGACCAATTGATCTTTCCGGAGATCGAATACGATAAGATCGACAAACTTCGCGGGATGGAGATTACGATTGTGACGACTGCGAAAAACGATGAGCATTCCCGTGAATTGCTCAGGTCCTTGGGAATGCCTTTCAGGAAGGAAGCCTAGGATATGGCAAAGAAATGCATGAGCTATCGTGAATTGCGCAGGAAATTCCCGACGCGCGTCCGTAATCGTTGTCAGCGTTGCGGCCGCCCGCGCGGTTATATTCGTCGTTTTGGACTGTGCCGGATTTGTTTCCGCGAACTAGCGCTGGATGGCAAAATTCCTGGTGTGGTCAAATCGTCCTGGTAACCGGGCGGAGGTGATGGTATGAGTGTTTCTGATCCTATTGCAGATATGCTGACCCGAATTCGCAATGCCGCGACAACCGGTCAGGCTACAGTGGCAATGCCGAATTCGAAAGTGAAAGTCGAAATTGCCAAGATCCTAAAAGAAGAAGGCTACCTGGAAAGTTATGAGGTTGCCGACGGTGAAATCCCGGCGCAGAAGGTCCTGCGCATCAAGATCAAGTATGTTGGCGAGCGCCGTGAGCGGCAGCCGGTATTGACCGGTGTCGTTCGGGTAAGCCGCCCGGGTCGCCGCGTCTACACCAAAAAACAAGACATCCCTTGGGTATTGGCTGGTATGGGTGTTGCCATCCTTTCGACCCCCAAGGGCATTATGACAGGCCAGCGTGCTCGCCAGCTCAATTTGGGCGGTGAGATCCTGTGCAAGGTCTGGTAAGGAGGTAGTGCTGTGTCTCGAATTGGACGCTTGCCTATCGCTGTCCCGGCTGGGGTACAGGTGGATTTAAACGGTTCTTTTGTGAAGGTAAAAGGCCCCAAGGGTGAATTGAAGCGCGATTTTTCGCCGCTGATAGGAATCTCCTTGGAAAATGGCCAAATCGCCATCACGCGCCGTTCTGATACACCTGCCGAACGTGCGCTGCATGGGACGACGCGAGCTGTGTTACACAATATGATTTATGGCGTAAGCAGCGGTTTTGTAAAGACGCTGGAATGGGATGGCGTGGGTTACCGCGCTGAGTTGAGTGGAAAGAACCTGATGTTGTATATGGGTTATTCCCACCCTGTGACAATGGAGCCGCCGGCGGGTATTTCGTTTGATATCGACGCCAAGGCGCGCCAGATCAAGGTCATAGGATTTGACAAGGAAGTGGTCGGCCAGACTGCGTCAGATATCCGTAAGGTCCGCCCGGTGGAACCCTACCTGGGCAAGGGCCTGCACTACCTCGGTGAAAAAGTCCGCCGCAAGGCCGGAAAATCCGGGAAAGGGAAGAAATAGTTTATGGCTGACAAATCACGTGCTGTGGCTCGCGTCCGGCGGCACCTGCGCGTTCGCAAGAACGTGTTGGGTATCACCGGTCGCCCTCGCCTGAGCGTCTTCCGCAGCATTAACGAAATTTACGCTCAGGTCATTGATGATATCGATGGCAATACCCTTATCTCGGCATCGTCGATCGACAAGGAATTGCGCGCCAAGATGGAAGGTCTGAAAAAGAGCGAGCAGGCCAAGCTGGTTGGCAAGGCTGTGGCTGAGCGCGCGATTGGCAAGGGCATCAAGGCGGTCGTTTTTGATCGTGGTGGTTTCCGCTACACTGGTCGCGTCAAGGCTCTGGCCGATGGCGCACGTGAAGGCGGTCTGGAATTCTAAGGTTCGATGGAGAACGCTATGTCGGATTACCAAGTGCAAAAAAGTGAACCGGAACAACAACTCGACGAGCGCGTCATCGAGATCGCCCGCGTAGCCAAGGTTGTCAAAGGCGGCCGTCGTTTCCAGTTCCGCGTTACGGTTGTTATCGGTGATGGACGCGGTAAAGTAGGAATGGGTGTTGGTAAGGCGAATGCCGTGCCCGACGCCATGCGCAAGGCTACGGAGCGTGCCCATAAAGATCTGCGGCAAGTTTACCTGCACGGTACGACCATCCCGCATGAGGTCATCGGCAAGGTGGGCGGCGCCAGGATTCTGCTTAAGCCCGCGTCTTTGGGTACGGGTGTTATCGCTGCGGGCGGCGTCCGTGCTGTACTGGAAGCAGCCGGCGTGCGTGACATCTTGACCAAGTCGCTCGGTTCGTCCAACGTGTTGAATGTGGTGATGGCTACTTTCGAGGCGCTCGACTCACTTAAGTCTCCCGCCAAGGAAGCCGCCCGCCGCGGGAAACCTGTGGAAGAACTGATGCCGTTTTGGGAACGGAGAAAACAGCATGGCTAAAAAGGCCGAGAAAAAAGTTTTGCGCGTGACGCTCGTGCGCAGCCCCATCGGCTACCCCGAGCCTCAGAAACGCACCGTTCGCGCGCTGGGCTTGCATCGCATGAACCAGACCATTGAACATGAAGATTCTCCCGCTCTGCGTGGGATGATTACAAAAGTAATTCATCTTGTTCGGATTGAAGAATAGGTGAAGTAATGAAACTCCATGATCTTAATCCCAATCCGGGATCCAAGAAGAACCGCAAGCGTGTGGGGCGCGGTATTTCTGCCGGCCAGGGAAAGACTGCTGGTCGTGGTACTAAAGGAGCGGGTTCCCGCTCCGGTCAAGGCGGTCACCTGTATCACCAGGGCGGCAACCTGCCGTTTTTCCGTCGCCTGCCTTTCATGCGCGGCGAAGGCTTCACGCCTCCTTTTCAGGTGACCTTTAACGAAGTGAACCTGGACCAGCTCTCGACCGTTTTTAAAGCCAATGCGGACGTAACTCCCGAGGCGTTGGCCGGTATTGGCTTGCTGCGCGATCCTCGCAACCCGACCGTCATTCTTGGGCGCGGCGAAGTTAGCATCCCCTTGAAGGTGCGTATTCATCGTATTTCCGCTGGCGCGAAGAGCAAGATCGAGGCTGCAGGCGGCAGCGTCGAAATCATCGAAGGCTAACCCTTTTTAGGAGACCTGATCCATGAAAACCAATTGGTCGGCCTGGCGCTATCTGTTTAAATCCAGCGACATCCGCCGCATGCTGTTGGTAACACTTGCCATGTTGGTGTTGTACCGCTTGGCAGCAAATATCCCTGTTCCGGGCATCAATTTCTCCGTGCTGGCCGCTTTGCGCGAAAGGATGGCTGCCGGAGGTGGGAATCTCTTCGGTCTCCTGGATTTGCTGTCGGGTGGTACCGTTTCGCGGTTTTCCGTACTCTCCATGGGTGTGTATCCTTACATTACGGCGCAGATCATCCTGCAGTTAATGATCCCGATCATCCCCTCGTTGCAGCGCCGCATGGAAGAGAATCCAACCGAAGGCCGCAAATGGATGGAGAAGTGGACTTATTATCTGACCATACCTATGGCGGCGCTTTCTGCCGTTGGCCAGATCAATCTTTTCAATGCGTATGCCTACCAGAACAATCTCGGCACGGTGATGGATTTTGCCTTTACGCCGGACCCGACCACCGGTTCGCCAGATCGTATCATGGCATCGGTTACCGTGCTCGCCTGTATGGTTGCAGGCACGATGTTTGCCATCTGGCTGGGTGAGTTGATCTCCGAGTACGGCATTCGAGGCCAGGGTCTGTCGCTGGTGATCTTTGCCGGTATCGTCGCGCGTATTCCGTCGAATCTGGCCGCGATCATGGGCGATGAGACGAACCGCTGGACCATGCTGATTCTGATGGTCGTTGTCATCGTGCTGACCATTTTTGCAATCGTTTATGTCCAGCAAGGGCGGCGCAACGTGCCTGTCATGTACCCTGGTCGCCGCGTAGGCAACCGCATGTCCATGCCGGTTAAGGCTTCCCTGCCGTTGATGGTCAACATGGCCGGTATGATCCCGCTCATCTTTGCGAGTGCGATTCTGCAATTCCCGACCATCATTGCCTCCTTTTTCCAGAGTAATACCAACCCAATCGTTGTGCAGATTGTGCAGTGGATTACGACGAACCTGGGTAGTAGTTCGACCACGTACTGGGTCATCTATTTCTTCATGGTGGTGATCTTTACCTTCTTTTATACCGATGTGTTGTTTACCCAGCAAAATTATGGCGAGAATCTTAAGCGCGTCGGTGCACAGATCCCTGGTGTAAACCGCGGCGCTCCCACGCAGAAGTACCTTACCAAGGTTCAACGCCGCATCACCTTGCCTGGGGCTCTGTTCCTTGGCCTCGTAGCCGTCTTGCCGTTCATTATCAGCCTCGGCCTAAGCCTGGCTCATATTGGTGGAACAGCCACAAGCTCCGCGGGTTTGTTCCTGGTTTCTTCGGCAGGTTTGCTGATCGTCGTCGGTGTGGTAAGGGATACCTTCTCAACGATTGATGCAGAGTTGAAATTGCACGGTTATCAGGACTCGATCCTGGTGAAATAAATATGCCCATATATATCGTCCTGCTAGGTCCTCCAGGAGTTGGCAAAGGTACGCAGGCTGAAGTGCTGGTAGGGGAATTAGGTCTACCGCACATCTCGTCGGGAGATATCTTCCGCGACAACATCAAGAACGGGACGGATATGGGTAAGCTGGCACAGACATATATGCACAAAGGCGAACTGGTGCCAGATGATGTGACAATTGCCATGATCCGTGAGCGCTTTTCACGACCCGATTGTGTCAACGGAGCCATTTTGGACGGTTTCCCTCGTACCCCGGCCCAGGCCGATGCTCTGGCCATCATGTTAGATGGGTTTGGCGGCTGCGTGAACCTCGTGCCCTACATCACTGCGCCAACCGAGGTACTTCTGGAAAGGTTGGCAGGACGGTGGACTTGCCGAATGGGACACATCTTCCATGAGAAGTTCAACCCGCCCCGGAAAAAAGGTATATGTGATATTGATGGATCGGAACTTTACCAGCGCGACGATGACAAAGCGGAGACGGTACTTCACCGTATCGATGTCTACCAGGATCAAACTGCTCCGCTGATCGATTATTACAAACACAAAGGCGTGCTGGTAGAAATTAATGGTTTCATGCCAATTGAGCAGGTAAGCACGCAGTTGCTTACTGCATTGAAGAAATAACACGGCGGCATCGATTATGGATTGGGCAAGACAGATCACCATCAAGACCCCGGCCGAAATCGCTATTATGCGTGAAGCCGGTCGCATCAATGCCACAGTCCATATGACTGTGCGTGAACTTTTACAACCAGGTGTTTCCACTGCCGACCTCGACGCGGCTGCCGAGGAAGTGCTGCGGAAACACGGTGCTGTGTCGCCATTCAAGGGTTATGGGCATCCCCCGTTCCCCAATTCCACAACCATTAGTATCAACGAGGAATTGGTGCACGGTATCCCGAGCTCGAGGCGCAAGCTCAAAGAAGGCGATATTGTTTCAGTGGATTGCGGGACCGTTTTCGAAGGTTACGTGGCCGATTCGGCCTTCTCTGCCGGGGTGGGAACGATTTCACCCAAAGCGAAGAAGCTGCTCGAAGTGACTGAACAATCCTTGTTTGAGGGTATTTCCAAGCTGCGCGCCGGGAACCATACCGGCGATGTTTCGGCGGCGATACAGCAGTATGTTGAGCATCACGGTTTCCATGTTACGCGCGAATACACCGGACATGGGGTTGGGCGATCAATGCACGAAGGGCCGCAGGTACCCAATTACGGAACGGAGGGTGTTGGCCTCGTCCTGCGCGCGGGAATGGTAATTGCATTGGAACCGATGGTGTTGGCAGGTACTCACAGAACGAAAGTCCTTGCTGATAAGTGGACTGTGGTTTCTGCAGACGGGTCATTGACTGCCCACTTTGAGCACAGTGTGGCAGTTACCGAAGGAGATCCCCTCATCCTGACTGTCCTCTGACCCTTGCAAGAAGCCAAAAGCGGTAACATCTCTTGTACTGGACGAAAAACGAACCAACGAGTATAATCGAAACTTCGGCTGCCCGACACATAATGTGTCACTGAAGGAGAAAGGCACTCATGAAAGTATCACCATCTGTTCGCAAACGTTGCGCGAAATGTAAGATCGTCAAACGAAATCGCAGAATCTTCGTAATCTGCGAAAATCCCAAACACAAACAGCGACAAGGGTAAGAGACCATGGCACGTATTGAAGGCATTGACCTCCCTCGCAACAAGCGTGTTGAATATGGCCTGACCTATCTTTTTGGGATCGGCCTGACCCGCTCGCATGAGATTTTGGAAATGACCAAAGTCAACCCTGATACTCGTATCAAGGATCTGACCGAAGCCGAAGTGTCGACACTGCGCGAATATATTTCGAAGCATTTCAAGGTAGAGGGTGACCTACGCCGTGAAGAGCAGCTTAACATTAAGCGCCTAATCGAAATCGGCTGCTATCGTGGCATGCGCCATCGTCGTAACCTGCCTGTTCACGGGCAACGCACCCGCACGAATTCCCGCACCCGTAAAGGCCCCAAGAAGACGGTGGCCGGTCGCGGTCGGCGTCGTGGTGGCAAGAAGTAATTCAGGGACGAGAGGTTTAATCTATGGCACAAAGTGTACGCCAAACGCGCCGCAGCACAGGCGCCAAAAAAGCCAAGCGCACGTTATCTTCGGGGCAGGTCCATATCTTTGCCTCGTTTAACAATACCATTGTCACCGTTACCGATACTTCTGGCAATACCATTGCTTGGGGCAGTGCCGGGTCGGCAGGCTTCAAGGGCTCTCGCAAAAGCACTCCTTTTGCCGCCCGCTTGGCTGCCGAACAGGCAGTCAAGGCTGCCCAGCAGATGGGAATGCAGGAAGCTGAACTGATCGTCACCGGTCCCGGACCGGGGCGTGAGTCAGCCATCCGTGCTGTCCAGTCCATGGGTATCAAAGTCCGATCGATTTCGGACAAGACGCCGGTTCCTCATAATGGGTGCCGGCCTCCGAAGAAGCGCCGCGTGTAATTTGGTTGAAGAGAGGTAAGAGATATGGCGAAGTATCTTGGTCCGGTTTGCAGACTATGCCGGCGTGAAGGTGAAAAACTTTTTCTGAAAGGTGAGCGCTGCTTTACTCCCAAATGTGCGTTCGAGCGCCGCAGCTATGCTCCGGGTCAACACGGTAAATCCGGGAGCCGCTCGCGCAGTGCCACGGGACGCGAGTCCGATTTTGCGCGCCAGTTGCGTGCGAAGCAGAAGGCTCGCCGTGTTTACGGCACCCTGGAACGCCAGTTCCGCCGCTATTATGAGACTGCACAGAAACAGCGTGGTCTGACTGGCTTGAATCTCTTGCAGATTCTTGAATCCCGCCTGGACAATGTAATCTTCCGTCTGGGTTTTGCCAGCAGCCGTGCGCAGGCGCGTTTGTTGGTTACGCATGGTCACTTTACGGTCAATGGCCGCCGCACCGACGTTCCATCCATGGTGGTGACGGCGCAAGATGTGGTGCAGGTGCGTGAAGGTTCTCGTGAGACGACCTACTTCAAAGAGCTACCCGATTTGGCGGAGAAGCATAACACTCCCTCCTGGTTGAGCCGCGATTTGAAGACCCTGACCGGCACAGTGCAACGTATGCCAGAACGCGCTGAAATTGACGGCAATTTGAACGAGCAGCTCATCGTCGAATTCTATTCACGATAATGCCTCTCGTCTGCCAGTTTGTGGTTTTGCCGTCGTTTTTCTCAAAAAGGGAGAGGTGAACCGTGACCGGTTTAATAAATATGGTCATGCCGAAAATCGAGCGGGAAGCTGAAGCTCGAAATTACGGAAAGTTTGTTATCAGCCCACTTGAACGCGGCTATGGTGTTACCGTTGGTAACGCCTTGCGTCGTGTCTTGCTCTCGTCGTTGGAGGGCGTGGCTGTTAGTTCAATCCGTATCTCGGATGTGTTGCACGAATTCAGCGATATTCCCGGTGTCCGTGAAGACGTCATCCAAGTGATGTTACAGATCAAGCAGTTGCGTCTCAAGTTGAACGGCGTCGATACCACTCGCATGCACCTGGAAGTGCGTGGGGAGGGTGTGGTCACTGCGGCGGATATCATTACGCCGCCCGAAGTCGAGATCATCAATCCCGATCTCTACCTCTTCACCGTGGATAATTCCAAGACCCGTTTGGATTTTGAGTTGACAGTTGAGCGCGGCCGGGGTTATTCTCCAGCGAACGACCGCTCAGGTCATTTGCCGATCGGCGAGTTGCCTGTGGATGCAATCTATAGCCCGGTGAAACGGGTTAACTGGGAAGTGACCAATGCTCGTGTAGGTCAGAGCACTAATTACGATAAACTGACGCTGGAAATCTGGTCTGACGGCACCATCTCGCCAGAAAAGGCCTTGAGCACTGCTGCAAAGACGATGATTGAACACCTACGCTACATAGCTGGTGTGAGCGAAGAGACCCTGGCCATTGCAATGGAAAAGGAAGTCTCCGGTTCACGGTTGAGCAGCGAAGTGGCTGAGACGCCCGTGGAAGCCCTAGATTTATCAGTCCGTGTGTTCAATTCCTTAAAGCGGACGGGCATTACCACTGTGGGCGACGTGCTCGAGTTGCTCGAGAAAGGTGATCAGGCGGTGATGTCCATCCGCAACTTCGGCGAGAAGAGTCTCGACGAATTGCGCGACAAGATGCGTGAAAAAGGCTTTTTGAAAGATCAATCGACGACGAATGCGGAGTAATTTGAAATGCGACATCAGGTAGCAGGTTATAAACTAGGGCGCAGTAAGGGTGCGCGTATTGCCCTGCGGCGCAATCTTATCAAGCAATTCTTCACCCACGAGCGCATCACGACCACGCGCACCAAGGCGGATGCAATACGCGCCGAGGCTGAGCGGATCATTACCATTGCGCGCCGTTCCGCCAATGCAGAAGATGCGGCCAAGGTACATGCGCGTCGTCTGGTCAACTCACGACTGGGCAGCAGCGGCAATGAAGTTGTCAAGAAACTGTTTGACGATATTGCCCCTCGCTTTGCCAGCCGCAATGGTGGTTATACCCGTATGCTGAAACTTGGCCCGCGCCTGGGCGATGCTGCGGAAATGGTCATCCTCGAGCTGGTAGAAGAGTAGCACTTCCTCGAGTCGGTTTCGATCGTTACGAAAATGGCACGTTACCAAATCGTCCTGGTCTATGACGGCAGCCGCTTTTTGGGTAGCCAACGTCAGGCCGCAAAGTCGCGAACGGTCCAAGGTGAGCTCGAACGAGCGCTCATGAAACTGGGCTGGCAGGGAAGCACAATCTTACTGGCTGGACGCACCGATACTGGAGTGCATGCCTCGGGGCAGGTGGGTGCCTTTGATCTAGAGTGGAAGCATTCGCTTGCTGAGCTGGTGGCTGCGCTCAATAGCAATCTTCCCACCGACATTGCTGTAAGATTGGCAAAAGCTGTCCCGGCCGACTTCCATCCCCGGTTTGAGGCGAGTTCGCGTCGTTATCATTACCACATCTTCTGCCAGCCCTTACGCGATCCATTGCGGGAGCATTATGCCTGGCGGGTTTGGCCGCCGCTGGATGGAGACGCTCTCCAGCGCGCCGCATATCTTTTTCTTGGCCGTCACGACTTTGCCTCTTTTGGCAGCCCGCCTCGTCCCGGAAGTAGTACCGTGCGGACTGTGATGAGGACAGGCTGGCAGAACCAGGGAGATCAATGGACTTTCGAAGTCCAGGCTGATGCCTTCTTGTATCGTATGGTCAGAAAACTGGTGCATGTGCAGGTGGCGGTCGGGCAGGGGAGGTTGGCGATACAGGTCGTCGCTGATGCGTTGACAGGCCAACCAAGTAAGCTCCCTGGCGGGCTTGCCGTGCCCAATGGGTTGACGCTCGTCGAAGTAACCTATCCCATAGCGACGGATGTTCTCGCGCTATCATAAAATGATCAAGTTTAGACATTAAGTTTGTAAGTGGAGATACGGCCGTGTATAAATCGTACTATCCCAAAGCCGAAGAAATTCAGAACGACTGGGTTGTTGTAGATGCTGCAGGGCAGACTCTGGGCCGCCTTACGACCAGAATTACTGCTTTGCTGCTTGGTAAGCACAAGCCGACATTTACGCCCGGCGTTGCAATGGGCGACAATGTGGTGGTGATCAACGCCTCCTATATTGTTGTTACCAGCACCAAGATGGAAGACAAAATGTACCACAAGCATTCGGGCTATCCGGGTGGTCTTAAGTCAATCTCGCTACAGGACCAGCTAAAGAAGCATCCGGACCGGGTAATCCAGGCGGCGGTGTGGGGCATGCTCCCGCATAACAAGATGGGCCGCCATGTCCTCAAGCGCCTGAGGGTCTACAGCAATGCCGAGCACCCACACCGCGCTCAAGTTGAGAAATAAAGGAGCAAGACAATCATGGCTGTTCAGTATTTTGAAGGCATTGGCCGCCGCAAGGAAAGCAGCGCACGCGTGCGTGTGATGAGCGGTACAGGAAATTTCATCGTCAACGACAAGGAAGCTGCGGCTTTCTTCACCCGTTCTGGTGATATAGAGAATATCCTCAAACCGTTTTCCGCGATTGGCCAGGATCGCTCGAGTTATGACATTACTGTTGTCGTCAACGGCGGTGGTGTGACCGGGCAGACCTCTGCTGTGATGCTGGGCCTGACCCGTGCGCTGGTCAAGGTCAATGGTGAGTGGAATTCGGCCATGCGAAAAGCGGGCCTGCTGACCCGTGATGCGCGTATCAAGGAACGCAAGAAGCCAGGCCTCAAACGTGCTCGCAAAGCACCGACCTACACCAAGCGTTAGTTCATGCCCTGCGCGAGTTAATCGAGCAGGAATGTACGAACTTTGCCTGCGGGCATTGTAAAACGAATACTTACTTCGTCGTGCGTAAAACGTATAACTGGTTTCTTGTACAGCTACGTTTTACGCATGATGTTTTAATCTGCCAACCGGTATCGTTCAGCAGGAGGTCCCATGCCCCACATTTCTCTCGGCGAATTAGCACCCGCCCTTTTGGCCACCGGGCTGGATGCGGCCCCACGACTGACTTTGGTAGATGGGGCGGACCTGGCCGACAGACACGTGCCATCTTTTCCTCCGGATGCCCCGGCCGTCTTGACGAACGTCAATAGCGGTGCGATCGCAACACGGGTGCAAACTGTTCTGGCCAATGTATACCCCGCTTCGCATAAGCTGAAGCTGGTCTTTGCCGATGGACGGATCGAAGAAATCCCGCTTGGCGATCTGGCTGCCAGGTTCGCACCAATCATCTACGTACCAACATTGGGGGATGGCACGTCGTTCGAAGCATTTTACGAGATCGTGGCCCATCTGCGCGCACCCAATGGCTGCCCATGGGACCGGGAGCAGACACACCAGACTTTGCGCAGGCACTTGCTGGAGGAAGGTTACGAGGCCCTGGCCGCAATGGATGAGAACGATCCTGCAAAGATGGGTGAGGAGTTCGGTGATTTGCTACTGCAAATCGTCCTAAACGCTCAGATTGGGGGTGAGTATGGCGAATTTACGATGACCGATGTGTTGCGGGGAATCTACGCCAAGATCGTACGCCGCCATCCTCATGTTTTCGGCGATGTGCAGGTGGACGGCGTGGGCGGCGTGCTATCCAATTGGGAGAAACTTAAGGCAGCCGAGCGCAAGGCCGAGGGTGAGACCGAAAAGGGTGCGCTCGACGGCCTGCCGGTGGCGCTGCCGGCGCTGAACCAGGCTCAGGAATTTCAGGAACGGGCGGCGCGGGTCGGTTTCGACTGGCCTGAGATCGAAGGTGTACTCGACAAGGTCCGCGAGGAGATCGATGAGGTGCGCAGTGCCTCGAATCCACAGGAACTTGCGGATGAATTAGGTGATCTATTCTTTGCGCTGGTCAACCTGGCGCGCTGGAAGCAGGTTAATGCTGAGGATGCCCTGCGTGGGGCCAGCCTGAAATTCAAGCGGCGTTTCAAGTACATCGAAAAGCGTGCGAGAGAGATGCAAAAGCCCATGCAGGAAATGAGCCTGGCAGAGATGGATGGTTTATGGAATGAGGCGAAGGGGATTGAAAAGGGAAAGTAGAGAATGACACAGGTTGTCAATTCTATCCACGATGGGCAGGGGGCGCCGGTGATTCTTGTGCACGGCCTGGCGGCCTCGCTGGTCGACTGGGGCGATCTTACGCCCGCGCTGGTAGCGGCCGGGTATAGCGTCTACGCATTAGACCTACTAGGACATGGGCAGAGCTTGAGACCCAAAGAGCTGGACCAATATCACGTCGATAGAATCTTCGAGCACCTGGAAGCGTGGGTCGAGAGCATTGGGTTGGACCAGCCCGCCATTTTTATCGGTCATTCCCTGGGTGGATATCTGTCTATAGAATATGCCTTGCGCCATTCAGAAAAAGTCCGCGCCTTGGTGCTGAGTGACGCCTTTTATACGCTCGACCAACTCCCCCCGCTGCTGCGTTTTCATTATAAATACCCCCTGATCAATCTGGGCTGGATTTCTTATGCCCCAGAGTGGCTGATTCGCATCTCGCTCGAATTGGGCGGGCTCTTCATCCGGAATGGATATGCCCTTCCCAAGTCCAGGGAAGGGCGCGCGCAGACTGCAAGAGATTATAAGAGAGCCTCCCCCGGAATATTCAGCATCCTTTCCACCAGCCGGGACCTGACTCCGCTCCTGCCGCAGGTAACGGCTCCCACGCTGGTCATCTGGGGGAACCACGACCAGACCCTTTCGCCAAAATCCTTTTCAGAACTCGCTGGCAGCCTGCCGAATGCCCGGGCCGTGGCGATGGAAGCCGGTCACGTCCCTCACCAGTCACATGCCGGGGAATATAACCGGCATGTGCTGGAGTTCCTGAAAGCGGTCCAGGATTAGGCCGTTCCAAACTGCCTATCGCCGGCGTCGCCCAGGCCTGGCATGATGTAGCCTCTTTCGTTCAGGTGGTCGTCAATGGCAGCGAGGTGGATCGGCACGTCGGGATGTTCCTTTTGCATGCGCGCGATTCCTTCGGGGGCGCCGATCAGGCCGACGAATTTGATCTTCTTGACCCCCCAGCGTTTGAGCAGCTCGACGGTGGCAGTGGCTGATCCGCCCGTAGCCAGCATGGGGTCCAGGATCAGGCACACCGATACGGTGGGTTCGAGCGGCAGCTTGTTGTAGTATTCCACGGGGCGCAGCGTCTTCTCGTCGCGATAAAGGCCAATGTGCCAGACTTCAGCACCTGGGATCAGTTCCCAAACGCCCTCGACCATGCCCAGCCCGGCGCGCAGGATCGGGACCAGGCCGATCTTCTCCTGCAGCTTGTAGCCCGTCATGGTCGCGAGGGGGGTGTTCACCTCGCAGGGGGCCACGGGCAGGTCGGCGGTGGCCTCATAAATGAGCAGGGCAGCAATCTCTTTCACCAGCTCGCGGAACCCCTTGGGCTCGGTCTTGGTATCGCGCAGGCGGCTCAATTTGTGTGCTACCAGCGGGTGTTTGGATGGAAAAACGTTGGACATGGATTCTCCTCAAGGCTGCTTGATTGCTTGCCTAAACTAGTGTATTCTTGAACAAACACGAACCCTCCAATTATATCTGCAAGAACTACTGCCGAGGTGTATACGATGACCACGATCTTGTTTACAAATCTTGCCGGGGGAATTGTCTTGATCCTGATCTCCATCCCGCTTTATCTTGAAAAGATCGGGCCCAACGGCCTGTACGGGTTCCGCGTGAAAAAGACAATCGAGAACCCGGAGTTATGGTATCCGGTCAACAAGTATGCCTCGGGTTGGCTGATGCTGACCGGGGTGGTGACGATCATTGCCTCATTGGGACTGTTCCTGGTGCCGGGGATCAGCCTGGATACCTACTCAATGGCCTGTGTGACAATCTTTACTGTGACGCTTATCATTACCATTTTGGTGACGACGCATTACATGAACTCGCTTTGATACCCACTCAGGCATTCCTGGCGGTGTCCCAGGCCTGGCGCAGGGCTTGTGCCCGGCTGGTAATATCTGCGGCAGGGGTTTGGGGGCTTGCCACCAGGCTGGCGCCCAGCCCGACTGCAGCGGCGCCGGCGCGGGCGAAGTTGGCGATGTTGTCCAGTGAGATGCCGCCGGTGGTAAAGAAATCCACGTCGTCGAAGGGGCCGCGCAGCGCCTTGAGATAGGCGGGGCCGTCGTCGGCCATGGGGAAGAGCTTGAGCAGGCGGCTGCCGGCGGTGAAGGCGATCTGGACTTCGGTGGCGGTAAAGATGCCGGGGATGTGGAGGATGCCTTGGGAGTGGGCGACGGCGACTGTCTCAGAGTCGAAGTTGGGGGCGACGGTGAACTGTGCTCCGGCATCGATGGCCCGGCGGGCGAGGCTGGCGTTGCGCACGGTGCCGGCGCCGACCAGCATGCGGCCGGCGAAGTGGGCACGCAGCTTCGGGATGGCGGGCAAGGCGAAGGGGCTGTTCAGCGTGATTTCGAAGATCGTGACGGTGCCGGCAAGCAAAGCATCGCCGATACGCAGCATGTCGTCGATGGTGTAGGCGCCGCGCAGGATGGCAACGAGGCCAGCCTGCTTGATGTGCTGGGTGGTGGTTTCGATAGGCGTCAGGGTGTTATCCATAGGGGGATCTCCAGGAAAGAAACGAAGCCAGGACGGTGGGGGAGAAGGTAGGGTCGTCCGGGTGAGGCTGTGCCCAAAGCAGGATCAACCCATAAACTTCCCATAAACTTCCCATAAGCTTCCCATAAGCTACCTATAAGCTACCCACATGGTTGCCAGGGGCCAGCTACGCCGATGCTTTTGCGGGCGCAGGGCCAGTCCAAACCGCGCTAGGGGGAAGCGGTTTACTGCACGGTGCCGCGGGCGGCGACTGGCCAGGTGACATCTACCTGGCCGCGGCGCGCGCCGACGAACTGGTCGAACAGGTTGGTTACCGCGCAGCAGTGGTTGGGGAGGATAGTGAGGCGCTCGCCGATCTCGGGTTTACGCGGGCAGGCCGAGAAATCGACGTGGCCGTGTTCTTCGGAGAGCTGGTAGATGCGCGCCTCGGGGTATTCGTCGATGTAGCCGAAGCCGTCCAGGCCGTGCAGGTCCGACGAAAGGGATTTGCTGCCGGCGTCGACGATGCCGCGATCGGGGGTGGGGCGGCTGACGACGGTGGTGTGGACGCGCAGGGCGCAATCCGCCAGGGTGATGGCGCCGGAGCGCAGGGTCATGCGGTCGCCGTAGACGTAGATGCCGGCGCGGTGTTCGGTCAGCTCGGGGTGGGTATGTGCTTGCCACATGCAGGGCGTGCCGCCGCCGCTGACGCGCTCGATGCGCAGCCCGTCACCGGCCAACAGGGCCCGGACCTCGCGCACGAAGAGATCGAAGTCGGGGCTGGTGGGATAGGTCATCAGCCCGGCGAAATGCAGGTTGGGCAGGCGCGCGATCAGGCGTGCCAGGTCCGCGGCTTGCTGCGGGGACTGCGCGCCGCAGCGCTGCCCGCCGGTGTCGCACTCGACCAGCACATCCAGGGTCAGCCCGGCGCCTTTTGCGGCGCTGGAGAGGCCGCGGGCAACGAGCTCCGCATCGCTGGTGACGCTCAACTTGACCCTGGCGGCCAGCGCCATCAGACGGGCCAGTTTGTGTTCGCCGACGATGTTGTAGGGCAGGAAGATGTCGTCGAAACCGGCATTGGCCATGGCCTCGGCCTCGCTAACCTTCTGGCAGGTGATGCCGACTGCCCCGGCGTCCAACTGCATTTGGGCGATGGCGGGGATCTTGTGGGTCTTGATGTGCGGCCGGTTGGCGATATTGTGCTGGCGGAGGTAGGCCTGCAGGCGAGAGATATTGGCCGAGAGCAGGTCAAGGTCGACTACCGGGACTGGGGTTTCGAGATCATTGGTGTGCATACAGGGATTATAAGGGGAAAGAAGGAAATTGGTAGATTGGTAGGTTGGTAGGTTGGTAGATTGGTAAATTGGTAGATTGGTAAATTGGTAGATTGGTAAACAGGTAGACAGGTAGACAGGGAAGCAGAGATACGGGTGGGAAGGAGGGAGGGACAGAAGAATGAGGAAAGGAGTTGTTCCAGGAGGGGCATCAAGGGCGGGCAAAGAGCAAAAAAACAAGGAGCAGAGAGCAGAGAGCAGAGAGCAAAGAGCAAAGAGCAACACTCGTTTACAGGGACGTTATAGCGTGTGGAACGCAAGGGCAGGGAAATGCGTTATAGTGGTTGGCAAGCATGCTCGATGATCAGCCTGGGAGCGGGTCCGGGCGTCGCATAACCATTGTTCTCGGGATGAAAACCATGAAACTCAGACGAATACTACTGACGGGCAGCGTCATCGTTGTGGTGGCGGCGATTGCAGGGATCATTGTTTATTATTGGGGCCGGCCGGCGGCGGTGGAGATGCGC